>Ga0180435_10001466_pt1 | contig 24559 bp, 22 predicted proteins | sample SS_ome_3_FD_132467 | JGI IMG/M metagenome (GOLD analysis project Ga0180435, IMG submission 132467) | Hypersaline lake sediment archaeal communities from the Salton Sea, California, USA - SS_3_S_1 metaG | ecosystem: Environmental > Aquatic > Non-marine Saline and Alkaline > Hypersaline >... | reverse complement strand
GCCCCCTCCTTGTTCACCCCCGAACTGTCGAACATCATCATCGACAGGGTCAGCGGGAACCGTTGGCCCGCCTCGGTGCGCACCACCCAACGGCCGCCCTTCCACGGCGCGTCCGGGTCGACCCGGTGGAACTCCCCGAAGCCCCCCACCACCCCGAGTTCGGGGTCGTCGAGTTCCCCGTCCAAGGGCGCCGGACCCAGCAGACCCAGCGGCTGGCGGGCCAGGATGGAGAACAGCGCGGCGGTTCCGACGATCTTGCCCGCGCGCAGGTCCGCGGCGGACCCGGTCTGTTCCAGCGCGGCAGCGTATTCGAAGCACAGCCGGTCCAGCGCCCGGTGCAACTCCAGCAGGTCGTCGCGTTCGGCTTCGCCGGAGGGGCCGCGTCCGCCGCCCAGGATCTCACCGAAGCGCCCCGCCGCGATGATCAGCGCGTCGTCGAGCGCCTCCAGGTGGGTGGCGATCAGGCGGTCGGCCTCGTCGTCGCCGACGACGAGCGCCTGCAGCGTGGTCGCCGCTCCCTCGGGGGTGACCCAGTAGAAGCCGATCTGCTCGTCGGTCTGCACGATCCGGGGCCTCACGGTTCCCTCTTCCACAGCACCACCCGGTTGTTGCCGGAGTCCGCCACCGCCAGGGCGTCACCGCGCAGCGAGAGTCCGTAGGGCCAGCACAGCGTGTCGCGCTGGACCGAGGTCCAGCGGTTCTCCCCGTTGGAGCCGAAATCGGGCTGGGCGAGCACACAGTCGGCACCCCGGAAGGGCGTGCCGCCATCGGACCAGTCGGCACCCCGGAAGGGCGTGCCGCCATCGGCACAGTCGGCACCCCGGAAGGGCGTGCCGCCCGGCACGCCGTCCCACAGCAGGATCCGGTTGTTGGCGGTGTCGGCCACAGCCAGGGTCTGGCCGTCCAGGCATACCGCGTAGGGGAACCGGAACCGGTCGTTGGTGTGCGGACCGTACGGCCACTCCTCGGCGCTGGTGAAATCCGGTTGACCGAGTACCACGTCGGCTGCCCGGTCACCGGCCGGGTGCGGCGACCAGCCCAGCACCCGGTGGTCCCCGGCGTCGGCGATGAGCAGCAGATCCCCGTCGCCGGAGATGTCATGCGGCCAGCGGAAGCTGGCCGGGCCCGCCGGCCCGCCCCGGTTCTCGGCGTGAGATGCCGGATCCGGCTGGCCCAGCAGGATGTCGGCGGGCTGATCGGGTTCGGGGATGCCGCCGCGCCAGCCCAACACCCGGCGGTTTCCGGTGTCGGCGACCCAGAACACCGAACCGACGATCGCGATGCCGAAGGGCCAGTAGAGGCCGGTGGCCGAACAGGGGCCGCCACGGTTCGCCTCGACGCTGCCGGCATCGGGCTGTCCGATGACCAGATCGGGCGCCACGTCGCTGGTCCGCGGCACGCTGTCCCACACCAGGATCCGGTGATGCCAGGCGTCGGCGACGACCAGCCGGCCCTCGTATACCAGCACCCCGGTGGGCAGGTGCATCCCCCGCTCCGGGCCCCGGCCGCCGGCCGCCGGGCCCTCGGTGTGGCCGTCGGGTTGGCCCAGCACCACATCGGCGGGCTGCTCGTCGGAGTCGGGCAGGGTGTGCCAGATCAGCACCCGGTGGTTGCCGGAGTCGGCCACCACGAGTTGGTCCTCGCCGAGGAAAACCCCGCGCGGGGAGTACATCCACGCCATCGACGGTGCGGCGGGCGGCAGTGCCAGGCCGCCGGGTGCGGGAGCGCCCAGCCAGGCCTGCGGTCGCCACCCACCGCTCAGGTCCACCTCCGGGGCGACGTCGGGCCGGGTGCCGACCCCGCTGATGTTGTGCCGAACCGTGTAGCGGCCCACGACCGTCGCCGCCTATCCGACCCGCACCCAGACGGCGCCGTCATCGACGCGCAGCGGCAACTGCTCGAGTTGGGCTCCCGGCATGCTCAGGCACTCACCGGAGCTGGCGTCGAAACAGAAACCGTGCCATGGGCAGGTCAGCGTGCCGTTCGCGAGGTCCAGGACGCCGTCGTCCAAGGGCAGCGCCTCGTGCGCGCATTCGTTGCGGTAGGCCGACAGCCGCTGGCCCAGGTTGACGATCAGCACGTCGGCGCGCGCACCGGCGGTGGTGTTCAGCGACACCGGCGTCAGGTCGTCGACCTTGAGATCCGATGCCGGGCCGACCCTCGCCCAGCCTTCGGACTCCGGATCGCGGCCGATGCGCAGCGACTCGACCGGGATCAGCGTCGGGCTGGGCTCGTCGGCGAGCACCTCGACCGACGTGATCGACGGAACCCCCTGCACCAGAGCCTCTTCCACCAGGTTCCGCAGGGTCACCGAGGACATCGAGCAGCCGTTGCACGCACCCTCCAATCGAACGAAGGCCGTGCCGTCGTCCACCCGGACCAGGGTGACGTCGCCGCCATGGCTGTGCAGCTGCGGCCGCACCGAGGCCAGCACCTGGTTGGCGTTGGTCACCGGGTCGGGCCGGACGATGCCGTGCAGCGAGAGCAGCAGGTGCACAACGGGGTCGTCGACGAGTTCGAAGAGCACCTCGCGGGCCGCTTCGTGCTCACGCATCCGCCGCACCATGGTCAGCAGCCCCGAGCGGTGCACCGCCTCGACCGCGTCCTGGAGTTCCTGCGCGACCGTGCGGGCCGGCTCGTCGAGTTCGGCGGCGGCGGCGACGGCCGCGTCGACCCGCTCGGCGAGTTCCTCGAACGTCGGTTCCGGATCACTCATCCCGGCGTCTCCTCGGTGCGGGCCAGCGCCTGCTGCTTGGCGATCTCGTCGAGCACGCCACGCACGGTGCGCACCGAGTCGTGATCGCCGAGTTCCTCGAACAAGAACCGCGCGTCGTAGAGCTTGGCCTTGGCCTGCTCGAAGTCCCCCAGGTGGGCCAGCACATTGCCCTGGTTGGCCAGCACCCGGGCACGCCCCAGCGGGTCGCTGTCCCGGTCGCGGGCCGAGAGCACCCCCTCGTAGAGCTCTACGGCCTCGACGAGGTTGTCGAGCCGATGGTTCGACGGGGTGTACACCAGCGAGTTGGCCAGGTTCAACTGCACGCTGGCCCACTGCTCGGGGTAGTCCTCGCGGGTGTAGACCTTCAGCGCCGAGCGCAGCGACTGGGCGGCGACGCCCAGCCGGAGCTGATCGGAGGCCTCGGTCATCGGCATGGTCAGGTAGGCGGTGGCCAGGTTCGCGTGCGCGGACGCCCACAGCAGCGGGGCCTCCTCCCGCAGCACCAGCTGAAGCGCGGAGTGGTAGTGCGGCACCGCGCGGGCCAGCAGGTCGGGGCGGTCCCCGGCCTGCTCGTGCAGGACACCGGCCAGGTTCAGGTGCAGTTCGGCCCGGGCCACCCGCAGGCCGTCGGCCCCGTCGAGCGCCCGCAGCGCCCGCTGGAACCGGTCGACGGCCTCAGTGCCCCCGGCGATCGGCGCCGAGGCCCCCAGCAGCACCCCGCGCAGCGGGGCGGACACCGCGCCGGCCTGTTCGGCGGCCCGATCGAGGTGATCCAGCGCTGCGGCGGCATCACCCGCCGCGAGTGCGTGACCGGCCTGGGCCGAACCCGCCACGGCGGCCAGTTCGGCATCGGCGGCCTCGGCGTCCGGGGGGCTGTCGCAGCGGCCGAGCGCGAACAGCACGACGTCGACCATGATCGCGAATTCACCGAGCGCCGAACGCAGTTGGTCGGGGTCCTCGGAATCGGGATCCATGACGAACCGGTTGTAGCGGGTGATCGGATCGTCTCCGGTCAGCTGGGCCAGCGCCCCGTCGCGATCACCGGCCAGTGCGAGTTCGTGGGACTTCAGTACCGCCGGCCACCGGGGCACCTGGCCGGCCAGCAGCGCCACGCGGGCCTCCTCGGTCTCCGGCGAGGCCGGGATCAGCAGGTAACCCAGCGGCAGCGGGAAGGCGCCGACCGGCTGCGGGCGAACGGCCAGGACGGCCGGATCGTCCAGGTCGGACACTCCGGTCTCGGATGCGGTCACAGTGCTCCTTGTATCGGCCCGGCGATATCGCGCTCGGCGGCCCGCTTGATCAGATCGGCGGCCAGTTCCGCGCGCCTCTTGGTGGCGTGGGTGTGGATCCGCTTGCGGACCACCCCGTCGGCGAACACCACGATGATGTCCACCGCCCAGCGGCCACGCTCGGGGACCACCACGGTGGTCACGTCCAGCGCCTCCTGAGCCGAGCTGTCCGTGCGGACCTCGGTCTTGGGGCGCTGCGGATCGGACACGATGATCACTCCCCCACCGGCCCGTGCACCCGGATCCGCAGCGCCTTGTCGCCGTCGTCCCAGCGGGCCTGCAGCACGCCGGCCGCGATGTCGTCGCCGAGCACTTCCCGCACCAGCACCGCCCGGTCCCCGGCCGGGTTGCGCTGTTTGAGCAGCAGACCGCCGCTGCTGGGTCCACGCAGCGGGTAGAGCCACAGTTCGCCGTCGCGCAGCGCTGCCGCCACCGCGTCGGAGGGAAACCGGCTGGCGGCCAACTCGGCGGCGAGCCGAAGATAGCCGTCAGCGGTGAGTTCGACGGTGCTCTCGGCCTCGGCGGGCGGACGCAACGGAGCGAAGAAGTCGCGTTCGATGCGGGCGATCACCTGTTCCATCGCCGCGGACACCGGCTCGGACAGCTCGGCGCCCAGTTCCACCCCGGCCGCCTCGATGAGGAACACGGTGATGTCGGTCGGGCAGGCCTCCCCGAGCGCCCAGCGGGCGAACGGGATGGCGTGGTCCCAGCGGAACGAATGGGTGTGCAGGCCCTGCAGCGGCGGCAGGTCGCTGAGTTCCTCCCCGGGAACCCGGTAGACGGTGCCGGGTTCGGCGCCGGTGGCCGACGCATCGACGATCACCACCCGCCGCGCGCCGCGCATCTGGAAGGCGACGTCCATACCGGCGGTGCCGCCGTCGACCAGTCGGGCGCCGTCGGGAACGCCGCGGTCCCACAGGTGGCGAACCAGGACCGGTCCGACGCCGTCATCGCCGCGCAGCAGATTCCCGCAGCCCACCACCAGCACGTCGTAGGGCGGCGGCTCGATGTCGACGGCCGCGTCGCTGCCCGGAGTGGCCTCCCCGGTCACACCATTCCGTTGACGACGAACTTCGAGAGCTCCTTGCCGGTCTTGCCGTCGTAGGCGTGCACGGTGCACACCAGGCAGGAGTCGAAGCTGCGGGCGACGTGTCCGAGCTCGACGGGGTCCTCCGGGTCGACGATCGGCGCGCCGACGAACGCCCGCTCCATCGGCCCGAGCACCTCGTTGCCGTCCCGGGGGCCGATGTTCCACGCGGTCGGGGTGACCACCTGGTAGTTCTTGATCTTGCTGTTCTCGATCACGATCCAGTCGGCCAGCGAGCCGCGGGCGGCCTCGGTGGCCCCGAAGCCCTTGCCCTCGGCGTGCTCGGTGGGCTTGGTGTAGAAGCTCTCCTTCAGGTCGAGCTGGTCCAGCCAGGACTTGACCCACTTGTAGTACTTGGGCGCCTCGTGCATACGGCCCAGTTGCCGCACCATCACGCTGGGCCCGATCTTGTTGTAGATGTCGAGGAAGAGCGGATCGTTGTCCTGGTGCGGACCGGCGTTGGGGCCGGCCGCGGCCATCCGGCGGGCCAGCGGCCCGGTCTCCAGCGGGATGGCGCCCAGGTCGCCCACCTCGTAGCGCGGCGACTTGGCCCAGCTGTACTTGCCCTGCTTCTTGGCGGCCTCCGGGTCCAGCGGGATGGTCTCGCCCTCGAACGGATGCAGCGGACGGCTGCCCTGATAGAAGGAGTGCGTGACGTCCTCGCGGACGTTGGCCTGATCGAAGTCGAACCACTGGCCGTCGGTGAACACCCCGCCGCGCCCGATCAGCGCGGCGTTGCGACCCTCGATGGTGGGCCGCTGGTAGAGGTTGGGGTCGAAATAGGTGCCCATCGCCATGTAGTTGCCGACCCCGGCGCCGTACTTGTCCAAGCCGACGTCGAGGCAGTAGCGGATGAAGAAGCCGCAGTCGCTGTTGTACTGCGACTCGTTCTCGTCGACCCAGGCCAGCACATCCTCCCAGGTCTTGTTCTCCAGCCACCGGTCCACGCTGCAGCCCAGCCACTCGGCTTCCAGCCAGTTGTCCTTCCAGTGCTCCAGGATCGCGATCGAGCGAGTCACGTCGGACAGCGACGGGGCCCCCATCACGCCGCCGGGAACCATGAAGCTGGAGTGCGGCCACTGCCCGCCGAAGATCGCGTAGACCTCGACAGGCTTGTTCGACATCGTCACCCCCTTCTGATACGCGGTGCCGACGTAGGGGGCGAAGCGGCGGACGGCCTCGTCGTACAGGGCCGACTTGGCATAGTTCTTGTTGGTCAGGTCGATGGCGAACAGCGCATAGAAGTAGCGCGGTATCGACTGCAGCGTCTCGCAGGCCTGCGCGATATTGCGCACCAGGGTGGCGTTGGGCGGCATGTGGGTGCGCCAGGCGGTGTCCAGGGCGTAAGCCGACTTGTAGAGGTGGCTGCCGCCGCAGATCCCGCAGATGCGCGGACACACGATGAGCCCGGCCTGCGGGTCCTTGCCGCGAAGGATGATCTCGAAGCCGCGGAACATCGCGGCCTCGGTCCACGCCGAGGTGACCACCCCGTCGTCGATGGTCACCCGGACGTCGAGGTCACCCTCGACGCGACCGAGGGGGCTGACGTGAAGATCGAGTGCTGTCATGGAAGTCCTTAGGGGTCGGTCGGTGGGCGGGGGCGGCTGGGGTTCGACTCAGACGACGAACATGTCCTCTTTGGACCACTTCGGCGCGGCCAGTCGGGCGGCGGCGGCGTGGGCCATGTAGGAGAGCTTCTTGGTCCCGGTCGGCACCTCCTCGGGGATCACCCCGGCCACCTTCTGGGTCTTGAACAGCGTGCCGGGAGCCAGGTCGAAGTGCGGGAACTCCGGTTCGGTGCAGCCGTAGCAGGGCTGGCCGGCTCGGGTCTTGGAGGACTGGCGGTTCCACAGGATCCGGTTGCACGGCGAGTGGGTCATCGGGCCGCGGCAGCCGAACTCGTAGAACAGGCATCCGGTGCGGGTGCCCTCACCGAAGGACATGGTGGACTGCTTGTATTCGAAGAACTGCACGCGCGTGCAGCCGGTCTGGGTGAACGTCTTGAAGAAGGTCTCCGGGCGCTGCAACTCGTCCAGCGCGATGTCCCCGGCCCGGCCGCTGGCCAGCGCGACGATGATCTGGGTGATCCAGTCCGGGTGGGCCGGACAACCGGGGATGTTGATCACCGGCAACCCCATCTTGGACTTGAAGTTCGGACCCAGGAAGCCGCCCTTGTTGCGCTTGTGGAACTGCAGGCCGGTCGAGCCCGACGGGTTGGGCTCCATCGCCGGGATGCCGCCCCAGCAGGCGCAGTCCCCGATCGCCACGACGATCTGGGCCTGGGCCGCCAGCTCGGTGACCCAGTCCTTCATCGGCCGGTCGGCGAACATGTCCATCCGGCCCGAGCCGTTCGGGGCCTGGATGATGCTGCCCTCGAACACGAACACGTCCAGCGGCCGCTCGCCCTTGGCGCAGTCCCAGAACAGCTTCTGGGCGTTGTTGCCCAGCTCCAGCCCCAGCGACGGATGCCAGATCACGTCGAGGCCGAAGTCGACGATCAGGTCGACGACATTGGGTTCCTCGGCGTTCAGGAACGACATGGTGTTGCCGCTGCACGCCCCTCCCTGCAGCCACAGAACAGATGCCATGCGCAGACTCCTCTCGGAAGGGTTCAGCCGAAGATCCGAAGACCCCGGCACCGGCGCGAGCGCCGCAGTGGGGGTAGTTCGACACTAACCCCACGGCGTCGATACCGGAACCGGAAAACACCCTCTATTTCTGACTTCTGGCCCGACGATCACCGCGCCGCGGCCGCGGGCTCCTACCCCGGGTCCCACCCGTGCGGGGGATTGTCTTCCCCGGGAGCCACCGCCACTATTGACGGGCGCTCGGGGCGGACGCGGGAGACGTTCCGGACCCCGGCGCGGATGAACGCGGATCTTGCGGAGAGGGGTCGCCACCATGCTGACCAACCACACCACGCTGGTGCGGTTCCTGATCGAGGAACGCGCCCGCCACCCCGAGGCCAGCGGCGACCTCAACGCGCTGATCCTCGACGTCGCGCTGGCCTGCAAGGCGATCTCCAACCGGGTGGCCCAGGGTGAGCTGGGCGGGGTGCTCGGCGCCGCCGACGCGGTCAACGTCCAGGGCGAGACCCAGCAGAAACTCGACGTGCTGGCCAACGAGTACTTCCTGAACGCCTGCGAGTGGGGCGGGCAGACCGCGGGCATGGTCTCGGAGGAACTCGAGGAGCACTACCGCCTGCCGTCCCAGTACGCCCGGGGCAAATACCTGCTGAGCTTCGACCCGCTCGACGGGTCGTCCAACATCGACGTCAACGTCTCGGTCGGCAGCATTTTCTCGATCCTGCGCGCACCCAACCCCGGCGAGGACGCCGCGCCCGAGGATTTCCTTCAGCCGGGCACCGAGCAGGTGTGCGCGGGTTACGCCATCTACGGCCCGTCGACGATGCTGGTGCTGACCGTGGGGACCGGGGTGCACGCGTTCACCCTGGACCCGGGGCTGGGCGAGTTCTTCCTGAGCCGGGAGTCGATCACCATCCCGACCCATGCCACGGAGTTCGCGATCAACACCTCCAACCGCAGGTTCTGGGAGCCCGCCGTCCAGCGCTACATCGACGAGTGCATGGCCGGCCAGAGCGGGCCCCGCGGCAAGGACTTCAACATGCGCTGGGTGGCCTCGCTGGTCGCCGAGACCCACCGCATCCTCGGCCGCGGCGGGGTGTTCCTTTATCCGCGTGACTCCAAGGACCCCAGCAAGGCCGGACGGCTGCGCCTGCTCTACGAGGCCAACCCGATCGCCTTCATCATCGAGCAGGCCGGCGGACTGGCCAGCACCGGCCGCCGCCGCCTGCTGGAGGTGGAGCCGACCGAGATCCACCAGCGGGTCCCGTTCATCTTCGGGGCGGCCGACGAGGTCCGCCGCGTCGAGCACTACCACAGCGAGAGCAACGACAACCCGAACACCTCTCCGCTCTATGGCACCCGCGGCCTGTTCCGCAGCACCACCTGAGAACGGTTCGCACCCGCCAACGGTCCGGCCAGGAAGCCTCAGCCCAGAAAGGTCCCGTCATGTCCCGACTGCACCCGATCATCTCGGTCACCGGATCCTCAGGAGCCGGCACCACCTCGGTCATGAAGACCTTCGACCACATCTTCCGGCGCGAGGACGTCAACGTCGCCTATATCGAAGGCGACAGCATGCACCGCTACGACCGTGCCGAGATGAAGGTCAAGATCGCCGAGGCCCATGCCAACGGCAACCACAACTTCAGCCACTTCGGCCCGGAGTCCAACCTGTTCGCCGAGTTGGAGGACCTCTTCCGCACCTACGGCGAGACCGGGACCGGCAAGGTGCGCAAGTACCTGCACGACGACAAGGAAGCCGAACCCTACGGCCAGGCGCCGGGAACGTTCACGCCGTGGGAGAGCCTGCCGGACAACACCGACATACTGTTCTATGAAGGCCTGCACGGCGCGGTGGTCACCGGCGACGTCGACATCGCCCGCCATGCCGACCTCAAGATCGGCGTGGTCCCGGTGATCAACCTGGAATGGATTCAGAAGCTGCACCGCGACAAGGTGTCCCGCGGCTACACCTCCGAGGCGGTCACCGACACCATCCTGCGCCGGATGCCCGACTATGTGAACTTCATCTGCTCCCAGTTCACCTACACCGACGTCAACTTCCAGCGGGTGCCGATGGTCGACACCTCGAATCCGTTCATCGCCCGGTCGATCCCGACCGCCGACGAGTCGATGGTGATCATCCGGTTCCGCGATCCGCACGGCATCGACTTCCCCTATCTGCTGTCGATGCTGCACGACTCGTTCATGTCCCGGGCCAACACCATCGTGTGCCCCGGCGGGAAGATGGAACTGGCCATGCAGCTCATCTTCACCCCGATGGTGATGCGCCTGATCGAACGCCGGAGGGCGGCGATGCCCTGAGGCCCCGCCGGGGTGAACTGACCGGGTCTCAGGACGCGGCGACTCAGGATGCGGCTCTGCGCAGCGGGCCGATCGTGCGCCAGCCCAGATCCCGGTGCGCGACCAGATGCTTGACCAGAAGTTCGGTGGAACTGGTCGGCGCGGACTGGCTGACCAGGTGCCAGGGGCGGTTCAGCGGTGTGCCGGGCACCGCCAGTTCGACCAGCGTCCCGCTGTCGAGCTGGGTCCGCACCGCCTGCCGGGACACCAGGGTCACCCCCAGGCCCGCCACCGCCGCCGCGACCACCGCCCCGTGCGACCCCAGCACCAGCAACGAGGGACTGACGTCGAGTTCGTCGAGGAGCGCCGAGAGCGCGGACCGGGTTCCCGAACCCGGCTCGCGCAGCAACCACGTCGTGCCCGCCGGTGTGAAGTCCGCGGCCACCGCCGGCGCGCCGACGACGATCAGGGTGTTGGGGCTGACAGCCCGAACCCGGGCTTTGCGCCGCAGGTTCTCCGGCGGCCGCCCGGCCACCACGAGGTCGACCTCGTGGCGAGCCAGCATCGGCCACACGTCGTTACGCGAGGCCACCTCCAGGTTCAGGACGACCGAGGGATAGCGTTCGCGGAACGAGGCCAGCGCGGCCGGGATCAGCAGTTCCCCCGCCGAGGTGACCGCCGCCAGCCGCACCGAGCCATTCTCCGGGTCCGCCTCGCCGCGCGCAGCCAGGATCGCCTCATCATGCAAACCCAGGATGCGCCGGGCGTACTCGACATAACGCTCCCCGGCCGGGGTCAGTTTGACCCCGCGACCGTGCCGGTCGACCAGGGCGATCCCGATCTCGTCGGACAGCGCGCGGACCGCCGAGGAGATCGAGGACTCGGTCACCACCAGCCGCTCCGCGGCGCCCCGCACCGAACCGGTCTCGGCCAGTTCAACCAGGGCGCGGAGCCTGGCCTTAGTTGTCATCAGTGGTCATCGGTCGCCCGCCATGACCACTGAGGGTGCCTGACGACACTGAACTTGTCTACGGATTGTCCAATATTTTCGCTGAACCGATCACCTAACTGTTGCCCTCCCCCGCAACATCCACCCAAAGGGTGATTTCCCCGGTCGCGGCACGTCCTATCGTTTCGCAATTCGACGTGAGGAGCACCGCATGAACTGCAGGCAGATCGCCGCCGAGATGACCGCCTTCGGCAAGGGCGTCCTGGCCGCCGACGAGAGCATCGCCACGATGTCCTCGCGGCTGGAGAAGGCGGGCGTCACCCCCAGCGAGCAGAGCCGCCGGGACTACCGCGAACTGCTGTCCTCGACTCCGGACCTCTCCGACGGGGTGTCGGGGATCATCTTCTGCGACGAGACCCTGAAGCAGACCTTCGCCGACGGCACCCCGTTCCCGCAGGCGGTCCGCGCCCGCGGGATCCTGCCCGGCATCAAGGTGGACACCGGCGCCAAACCCTGTCCGGGGCTGCCCGGCGAGACCATCACCGAGGGCCTCGACGGGCTGGCCGGACGGCTGGCGACCTACGCCGAGATGGGGGCGGCCTTCGCCAAGTGGCGGGCGGTCTACACCATCACCGACAGCACCCCCAGCCGCGGCTCGATCGTCAGCAACGCCAATGCCCTGGCCCGCTACGCGGCCGCCTGCCAGGAGGCCGGGTTGGTCCCGATCGTCGAGCCGGAGGTTCTGATGGCCGGCGGCCACGGCATCGACACGTGCGCGGCGGTCACCACCGCGGTGCACGAGGCGGTCCGCGAACACCTGGCGCTGCTCAACGTCGACCTGGCCGGGATCGTGCTCAAGCCCAACATGATCACCGAGGGCGAGGACGCGGCCTCGGCTTCCCCGGAGGAGGTGGCGGCGGCGACCGTCGAGGTGCTGCGCGCCTGGCCCGACGATCTGGCCGGGGTGGCGTTCCTGTCCGGGGGCCAGCCGCCGGAGCGGGCCACGGCCAACCTGGCCGCCATGCAGTCCCACCCGACACCGTGGCCGCTGACCTTCTCCTTCGGCCGCGCGCTGGTCTCCCCCGCGCTGGCGGCCTGGCACGGCGAGAAGGCCAACTGGACCGCCGGGCAGAGCGCCCTGGCCGAGCACGTCAACGCCAACGCTGCGGCGGTCCGGCTGCGCGGCGAGCTTCAGTCCGCCTGAGGCTCGCCCGCCTCCAGCGGGATGGTCACCGTCACCCCGGTGCCCGCCCCGGGTTGGGAGCGCACCTCGAGCCGTCCGCCGACCAGTTCGGCGCGCTCGGCCATCGACAGCATGCCGAAGCCGCCGGACACCGCCGCGCGCTGAGTGCCGGGGACCCTGTCGTCGGCAGGGTCGAAGCCGACCCCGTCGTCGGTGACCTCCAGCCGGGCCACCCCGTCCTCGACGGTGAACCGCACCGACGCACGCAGGGCACGGGAGTGCTTGACGACGTTCTGCAGGCCCTCCTGGGCGATGCGATAAAGAGCGACCTCGATGTGTTCGGGCAGCCGCATCTCGGCCAGTTCGAGCCCGAGGTCGACCTCGGTGACGGATGCGGCCAGGCTGGCCAGTCCGCCGGCCAGGCCCAGGTCGTCGAGCACCGGCGGGCGCAGGCCACCGATCGCCGAGCGGGCCTCGGCAAGGGTGAGATCGACGAGGTCACGGGCCTTCTCCAGCTGCTCGACGGCGTCGGCGCACTGCTGGCGATCCACGGCGCGGGCCGCCGCGTCGAGCCGGTAGGTGAGGCTGACCAGCCGCTGGGAGATGCCGTCGTGGATATCGGCCGCCAGCCTGCGGCGCTCGCTTTCCTGGGCGGCGATCACCTGCTCGGCGAAGTCCTCGTGGGCCCGCTCGCGGGCGCTGAGCTGACGGTGCAGCCGTGCCTGGTGCAGGGCCCCGGCGATCAGCCGACCGATCACCAGCAGCAGCTGGATGTCGCGGGCGGTGAAGTCCCGCCGGGTGATGGTGTGCACGTTGAGAACCCCGACCAGCCCGCCCGGCTCGGTCTCCATCGGCACCGAGGCCATCGAGGTGAAGTCCGACCCCCGCAACGACTCGATCGGCAGGTAGCGGGGGTCGTCCTCCTTGCCGGTCACGATGACCACCGGCTCGCGGTGGGCGGCAACCCAGCCCGAGACCCCCGCGCCCAGTGGTATCCGGATCCGACCGACCTGCTCGTCGAACGGCGGGGTCGCCCCGGCCAGGGTCAGAGACCGGTCGGTGTCGTCGAGGACGTGGACGAAACACACGTCCGACGCGGTGGCGCCGGTGATCAGCTGGGCGACCGCGGCCGCCATCGGTTCCACCCCGGGTCCGCTGGAGGTGGCGGCGATGATGTCCAGCAGCAGGGTCACCTCGCGGTCGGCGTCGACCAGACCGTGAACATCCTGGGCACCCAGGCGGCTGGCCGGACTCACTGGAAGATCCCCTCCCGCAAGGCCGTCGCCACGGCGCCGGTACGGTCGCCCACCCCGAGCTTTCGGTAGATCGAGCGCAGGTGGCTCTTGACGGTCTCCTCGCCGATGATCAGCTTGGTGGCCACCCCGCGGTTGGACAGCCCGGCGACCACCAGTGAGAGGATTTCGCTCTCCCGCTGGGTCAGCCCCTGACGGGCGCCGGGCCAGAATTCGTCACGCTGCATCCGCGCGGCGGTGTCCACCGCACGGGCGGCCAGTCCGGGGTCGATCGCCATCTCACCGTTGTGCACCAGCTCCAACTGGCGGACCAGTTCGTCGCTGCCGATCCCCTTGAGCAGATAGCCCGAGGCGCCCACCCGCAACGCCTGGAAAAGGTACTGCTCATCGTCGTAGACCGACAGCAGGATGACCTTGCGCTCGGGGTCGCGCTCCCGGACCGCGCGGCACAGATCCAGGCCGCTGGACCCCTGCATCCGGATGTCGCTGAGCACGATGTCGGGGGCGAGGCCGGCGATGACGTCGAGGGCTTCGTCCACACCGAGTGCCTCACCGACCACCGTGACCCTGGCGGCGAACGGCGAGAGCATGGCCTTGAGACCTTCGATCACCATCTGGTGATCGTCGACGATCACCACGCGGAGCGGTCCCCCGCCGGCTGGCCCGGTCATGGGCTAACGATAGGTCACCGCCAATCGCCGGGCACCGATCCGGCATCGACATATCCTGTCCGGCGGAGGTGTCCGAGATGGATCGAACCGATGGTCTGGCGGCCGTCATCTTCGACGTGGACGGCACCCTGGCCGACACCGAACGGGACGGCCACCGGCCGGCCTTCAACGCCGCCTTCACGTCCCACGGCGTGGATGTGCACTGGAATCCCGAGCATTACGGCCGGCTGCTGAGCATCACCGGCGGTGACCGCAGGATCGCCGCGGACCTGCGCGAGCGCGGGTTCGGCGACCGGACCGAGACCCTGGCCGCCGACATCCACAAGACCAAGACCGGGTTGTTCCGCGAGGCGATCCTCAACGGTGAGATCTCCCCGCGGCCGGGATTGCCGGACCTCGTCGTCGACCTGCGCCGGGCCGGCATCCGGATCGCCGTCGCGACCACCGGCCGTCGGGCCTGGGTAGAGCCGCTGGTGCGCCACCTGCTCGGTGACGGCGTGGTCGAGGTGATGGTCACCGGCGACGACGTCGCCAACCTCAAACCCGATCCCGAGGCCTACCGCAGAGCGCTGGACCTGCTCGGCCTCGCACCGGAACAGGCTCTGGCGGTTGAGGATTCAGCCAACGGACTGCAGGCCGCCAATGGCGCGGGGCTGGCCACGGTGGTGGTGACCAACGACTACACCCATGACCAGGACTTCACCGGTGCCGCCGCGGTGTTCGACCGCTACGACGGACCCGAGCCGCTGGACGCCGAGCGCTGCGGGCAGATTCACCACCGGTTCTGGTCCGGCCGCACGCGGCCAAGACGGGGCTAACCGTCCTGGCTGCACGCGGCCAAGACGAGTTCCCGCACCCGGGCGGCGTCGGCCTGCCCCTTGGTCGCCTTCATCACCGCACCGACGATCGCACCGGCGGCCTGGACCTTGCCACCCCGGATCTTCTCGGCGACATCGGGGTTGGCGGCCAGCGCCTCGTCGACCGCGGCCTGGATCAGCGAGTCGTCGCGCACCAGAGCCAGCCCCCGTGCGGTCATCACCGCCTCGGGTTCACCCTCCCCGGCCAGCACCCCCTCGACCACCTGGCGGGCCAGCTTGTTCGACAGCTTTCCCTCCTCGACCAGGGCGATGACCGCGGCCACCTGGGCGGCCGTGATGGCCAGGGCATCCAGTTCCACCCCGACCTCGTTGGCCTTCTGCACCAGGAAGTTGCCCCACCAGGCGCGGGCTGACTCACTGGGCGCGCCGTGGGACACCGTGGCCGCCACCAGCTCGACCGCACCGGCGTTGACCAGGTCGCGCATCACCTCGTCGGAAACCCCCCAGTCCTGTTGGATCCGCTTGCGCGCCAGCCAGGGCAGTTCCGGGACGGTGCCGCGCAGCCGCTGCACCGTTTCCGGGCTCGGCGCCACCGGCTCCAGATCCGGCTCCGGGAAGTACCGGTAGTCCTCGGCGGTCTCCTTGTCCCGGCCCGGCGAGGTGTGCCCGTCCTCGTGGAAGTGCCGGGTCTCCTGGTGCACCGTGCCGCCGGCAGCCAGGACGGCGGCCTGGCGGCGCATCTCGTAGCGGACGGCCACCTCGACGCTCTTGAGCGAGTTGACGTTCTTGGTCTCGGTCCGGGTGCCGAACTCGGCCTGCTGATGCGGTCGCAGCGAGACATTGGCGTCGCAGCGCAGCGAGCCCTGGTCCATCCGCACGTCGGAGACCCCCAGCGCGCGCAGCAGGTCCCGCAGCGCGGTGACGTAGGCGCGGGCCACCTGCGGAGCGCGCTCACCGGCCCCCTCGATGGGCTTGGTGACGATCTCGATCAGCGGCACCCCGGCCCGGTTGAAGTCCAGCAGCGAGGTGGTGGCGCCGTGGATGCGGCCGGTCTCGCTGCCCAGGTGGGTCAGCTTGCCGGTGTCCTCCTCCATGTGGGCGCGCTCGATGCCGACCCGGAAGGTGTCACCGTCCTCGAGGGGGACCTCAAGGTAGCCGCCGACCGCGATCGGCTCGTCGTACTGGGAGATCTGGTAGTTCTTGGGCATGTCCGGATAGAAGTAGTTCTTCCGGGCGAACCGGCTCCACGCGGCGATGGAGCAGTTCAGCGCCAGACCGATCCGGATGGCCGACTCCACCGCCGCCCCGTTGAGCACCGGCAGCGCGCCCGGAAGGCCCAGACACACCGGGCAGACCTGGGTGTTGGGTTCGGCGCCGAAGTCCGTCGGGCAACCGCAGAACATCTTGGTCGCGGTGGAGAGCTCGACGTGTACCTCGAGGCCGAGGACCGGGTCGAACCGGGCCAGGACCTCGTCGTAGGCGAGGAGTTCGGCGGTGGCGGCGGTCGTCATGGCCCCCGATCCTAGTGGGGCGACGTTCCGGCTCGCCGAACGTGAAACCTCACCGCTTTCCGGGCCGGTTTTTCGCCGTGGCTTCACGCTCGGCGTCCGCAGTCTCGGCGCCCGGCGATCGTCCCGGGCATCGGTGCCAGCCCGGTAGGGTGTCGCGGTCGGATCACCCGAGAAGGGAACAACGCTGGTGAGAAGCGAGCAGAGCGACCTCGTCGCCGGGGTGCCGCGGCGGCGCATCGTCGTGGCGTCGATGGTCGGCACCACCGTCGAGTTCTACGACTTCTACATCTACGCCACCGCGGCGGTGACGGTGTTCCCGTTCCTGTTCTTCCCGAAGGGGAATCCGACCACCGCGCTGCTGGCCTCGCTGGCCACCTTCGGGCTGGCGTTCGCTGCCCGGCCGCTGGGCTCGATCCTGTTCGGGCACTTCGGCGACCGGGTCGGCCGCAAGGCGACCCTAGTCGGTTCGCTGCTTACGATGGGCATAGCGACCTTCGCCATCGGCCTGCTGCCCACCTACCATCAGGTCGGCCTGCTGGCCCCGGCGCTGCTGGCGCTGATGCGTTTCGCACAGGGCCTGGCGCTGGGCGGGGAATGGAGCGGGGCGGCACTGCTGGCGGTGGAGACCGCCCGGCCGGGCCGGCGGGCCTGGGCGGCGATGTGGCCGCAACTGGGCGCCCCGATCGGATTCCTGCTGGCCAACGGGGCCTTCCTGGCGCTGCTGACCTGGCTGCGGCATTCCAACGCCGACCCGGACCTGGACGGGGCTTTTCTGACCTGGGGCTGGCGGGTTCCGTTCCTGTTCAGCGCGGTCATGGTGGGCATCGGGCTCTACGTCCGGCTCCGCCTGACCGAGACCCCGGTGTTCGCCAGGGCCGTCGAACGCGGGGAGCGGGTGAAAACCCCGGTGGCGCAGGTGTTCCGGACCAGCTGGCCCCAGCTGCTGATCGGCACCTTCGTGATGCTGGCCACCTACACGCTGTTCTACGTGGTCACCACCTGGGCGTTGAGCTACGGCACCGCCAAGCGCCCGCCGGACGGTGCGGGCCTGGGTTTCAGCTTCTTCGACTTCCTGCGACTGCAGATGGTCGCGGTGGTCTTCTTCGCCGCGCTGATCCCGGTATCGGGAATGCTGGCCGACCGGTGGGGCCGCCGGCCCACCCTGATCGCGGTGACCGTCGCGATCATCGGCTATGGCGCGGCCTTCGCCGCTCTGCTCGACCCGCAGCGCAGTTCGGCCGGTTCGGTGCTGCTGTTCCTGGCTCTGGGCATGACGCTGATGGGCCTGACCTTCGGCCCGATGAGCGCCGTTCTGCCAGAACTGTTCCCCACCAACGTCCGCTACACCGGCTCGGGAATCGCCTACAACGCGGCCAGTATCCTCGGCGCGGCGGTCGCCCCCTTCATCGCGACGTGGCTGTCGACCCGCTACGGCGTCGGGTGGGTCGGCGTCTACCTCGCGACGGCGGCCTGCCTGACCCTGGTGGCGCTGCTGGTGATGCGCGACACCCGCGACACCTCACTGGACAGCCCGCCGGGCTGAGAGGGTCAGATCCGGCCGGCGACGAACGCGGCGGCGTCCTGGGAGTAGGGCGGGAACTCGTAACCGTTGTGCGCGGCGCGGTCCCGGCCGCCCGGGTAGCAGATGGGATCGCCGGGGCTGCACAGGTCGATCGCCTGCCCGGCGAACAGCCCGGTGGTCGACAGCGGGGTGCCGAACCGGTTGGCCGGGTTGCCGAACACCGCCACCGCGGCGATCTGATCGGCCGCCTCCGGCGGCATCGGCGGCGCCGAACCGAGGTTGCCGACCAGGTTGCCCAGCGGCGGCACCCCGGCCAGCATCGAGATCACCGCCGCCCCCTGGGAGAACCCGCCGAGCACGAACCTGGTGGCCGGGCAGGCCACCGCCGCCCGGGACAGGTGGTTCTCGATGTCGGAGGCCCCGCTGGAGGTGGCCAGGAAGTTGACGCTGGCCGGGTAGTTCACCCCGTAGACGGCCAGGCTGCGCCCGCCCAGCATGGGTGCCAGATTGTCGGCCAGCGCCTGGCCCACCCGCCCCAAGCCGGGGGGCTCACCGGTACCCCGGGCGAAGAGCAGTTCCACGTCCGGACAGTCGTCGGCGGCGGCCGCGGGCGCGGGGCCGGCCAGCACGGCCAGCGCGCTGACGGCGGCCGCCCCGAGTGCGGCCAGCCGCCGGTGCTCAGCCAAAGAATGCCGCCGCGTCGTCGTAGCGGCTCTGGGGAACCAGCTTGAGCTGGCGCACGGCGTCGGCCAGCGGCACCCGGCCGATGTCCTCACCGCGCAGCGAGACCATCATCCCGTACTCCCCGGCGTGGGCGGCATCGGCGGCGTTGACGCCGAACCGGGTGGCCAGCACCCGGTCGTAGGCGGTCGGCGAACCGCCGCGCTGGACGTGTCCGAGTACGGTGACCCGGACCTCCTTGCGGATCCGCTTCTCCAACTCGACCGCTAGCTGCTGGGCGACACCGGTGAACCGTTCGTGGCCGAATTCGTCGATACCGCCGGACCGCAGCTGCATCGAACCCTCGGCCGGCTTGGCGCCCTCGGCCACCACGCAGATGAAATGCGACGCTCCCCGCTGGAACCGGTGCTTGACCATCCGGCAGACCTCGTCGACGTCGAAGGGCTGCTCGGGGATCAGGGTCATGTGCGCCCCGGAGGCCAGGCCGGCGTTGAGGGCGATCCAGCCGGCGTGCCGTCCCATGACCTCGACCAGCATCACCCGCTGGTGGGACTCGGCGGTGCTGTGCAGCCGGTCGATCGCCTCGGTGGCGATCATCAGCGCGGTGTCATGCCCGAACGTCACGTCGGTGCAGTCGATGTCGTTGTCGATGGTCTTGGGAACCCCGACGACCGGTACGCCCTCCTCGGTCAGCCAGTGTGCGGCGGTCAGGGTGCCTTCACCGCCGATCGGGATCAGCACGTCGATCCCGTTGTCCTCCAGGGTCGCCTTGATGTCGTCGATCCCGGCGCGCAGCTTCTCCGGGTTGGTCCGGGCGGTGCCCAGCATGGTGCCGCCCTTGGCCAGCAGCCGGGCGTTGCGTTCGTCGTTGACCAGCTGGATGCGTCGGTTCTCCAGCAGTCCGTTCCAGCCGTCCTGGAAACCGACCACCGAGGACCCGTAGCGGGCGTCGCAGGTCCGCACTACCGCGCGGATGACGGCGTTGAGGCCGGGGCAGTCTCCCCCGCCGGTGAGAACTCCGATACGCATGGTGCCCATCTAACCCGCTGGGCGGACGGCGCGCGGGGCTACACCGCAGACGGCAGCGGACCGCGGGCGGCCTCGAAGGCGGCGCCGACCCGGTAGAGCCGGTCGTCGGCCAGGGCAGGAGCCATGATCTGCAGGCCGACCGGCAGGTTGTCGTCCGGTGAAAGACCCGAGGGCACTGACATGCCGCAGTGCCCGGCCAGGTTCAGCGGAAGCGTGCACAGGTCGAACAGGTACATCGCCAGCGGATCGTCGACCTTCTCGCCGAGCCGGAAGGCCGTGCTCGGGGTGGCCGGGGACACCAGCACGTCGACGGTTTCGTAGGCGGCGTCGAAGTCGCGGGCGACCAGCGTGCGCACCTTCTGCGCCTGGTTGTAGTAGGCGTCGTAGTACCCGGCGGACAACGCGTAGGTGCCGATCATGATGCGGCGCTTGACCTCCGGCCCGAAGCCGGCGGCCCGGGTCAGCGCCATCACCTCCTCGGCGCTGTGCGTGCCGTCGTCGCCGACCCGCAGCCCGTAGCGCATCGCGTCGAAGCGGGCCAGGTTGGAGGAGACCTCCGAGGGCAGGATCAGGTAGTAGGCCGACAGCGAGTAGTCCAGGTTGGGGCAGTCGACCTCGCGGATCTGCGCGCCGAGATCCGCCAGTCGGGTGACCGCGGCCTCGAACGAGGCGAGGACACCGGGCTGGTAGCCCTCGCCGCTGCGCAACTGCTTGACCACCCCGACGGTCACACCGCTGAGGTCTCCGGACGCGCCGGCGCGCGCGGCCTCCACCACGTCCGGGATCGCGGCGAACAGCGAGGTCGAGTCGTGCGGGTCGTGCCCGGCGATCACCGAGTGCAGCAGGGCGGTGTCGAGCACCGTCCGCGCGCACGGGCCGCCCTGGTCCAGCGAGGACGCGCAGGCCACCAGCCCGTAGCGGGAGACCGTCCCGTAGGTGGGCTTGACTCCGACCGTCGCGGTCAGGGCAGCCGGCTGGCGGATGGATCCGCCGGTGTCGGAACCGATGGCCAGCGGGGCCTGGAACGACGCCAGCGCCGCGGCGCTGCCGCCCCCGGACCCGCCGGGCACCCGGTCGAGGTCCCAGGGGTTGCGGGTCGGCCCGAAGGCGGAGTTCTCCGTCGAGGAGCCCATCGCGAACTCGTCCATGTTCGTCTTGCCCAGGATGGGGATTCCGGCCCGCCGGATGCGGGCGGTCACCGTGGCGTCGTACGGCGAGGTCCAGCCCTCCAGGATCCGCGACCCGCAGGTGGTCGGCATATCGGTGGCGGTGAACACGTCCTTGAGCGCCAGCGGCACGCCGGCCAGTTGCGAGGGCAGCAGTTCACCGGCGGCGACGGCGGCGTCGACCTGCCCGGCCGCGGCCAGCGCACGGTCGGCGGCGACGTGCAGGAAGGCGTGATAGCGCTCGTCGGTGTCGGCGATCTGATCCAGGCAGGCCTGGGTGATCTCGGTCGAACTGAGCTCCTTGGCGGCGATCTTGGCCGCCATGGCCGCCGCATCGAGGCGGATGATGTCCTCGGCCCCGTTCGCGCTCACGCCTCCTCCCCCAGGATCTGCGGGACGGCGAACCGGCCCTCGTCGGAGGCCGGCGCCTCGGCCAGCGCCTGCTGCTGGGTCAGGCTGAACTGGACGATGTCGGGACGGGTGACGTTGACGTCGGTCAGCGGGTTTCCGGTGGGCGCGACATCGGTGACGTCGACAGCCTGGATCTGGCCGACATAGGCCAGGATCGCATCGAGCTGGCCGGCGAACGCGTCGAGTTCGTCGTCGGTCAGGGCGAGCCGGGCCAGCTTGGCCAGCTTCGCCACGTCGTCGCGGGAGATCGTGGACACGGTGGGTAAGCCTATGGGACGGGTCATCCGGACCGGTAAGCCCGTGCGGCGGCGATTTCGGCGGCGGCAGCAACTAGGGTTGCGCTCGACCCGGTTGGCGACATGAGGACAGGAGTGCCCGTGCACCTAGCGAACACCACCGCGCTGATCACCGGCTCCAGCGGCGGCATCGGTGAGGAGTTCGCCATCCGGTTCGCCCAGCGCGAGGCCAACCTCGTCCTTGTGGCCCGTCGGGCCGACAAGCTGGACCAGCTGCGCACCAGGCTGCTGCAGATCAGCCCCGGGCTGACCGTCGACGTGATCCCCGCCGACCTGGCCGTTCCCGGTTCGGCGGCCGCAGTCGCCGCCAGGGTCGCCGATCTCGGGCGCCGGATCGACGTGCTGGTCAACAACGCCGGTGTCGGGCTGCACGGCGACTTCGCCGACCAGGACGTCGACGCCAATTCCGCCCAGATCCAGTTGAACTGCGTGACGCTGGTCGAACTCACCGGGCTGTTCCTGCCGGCAATGATCGGGGCGGGCAGCGGGATGATCATCAACGTCGCCTCGACTGCGGCTTTCCAGCCCACCCCCGGCATGGCCGTGTACGGGGCCACCAAGGCCTTCGTGCTGTCCTTCACCGAGTCGCTGTGGCAGGAGACGAAGTCCAGCGGGGTGCGGGTTTTCGCGCTCTGCCCGGGCGCCACCGAGACCGAGTTCTTCGCACGGACCGGCGAGGAGTTCCTCACCGACGGTCGGCAGACCTCCCAGCAGGTCGTCGACACCGCGATGGCCGCCATCGACAAGTCGACACCGACGGTGATCTCGGGTCTGCGGAACGCCCTGCTGGCCAACGGATACCGGGTGGCGCCGCGGCGGGTCCTGCTGGAGGTGGCCCAGCGGATGATGCGGGCCCGTTAGCGTGCCGTCCTACCTGCTGCGCGTGGAGCTCGAAGACCGGCCGGGCAGCCTCGGTTCGCTGGCCGTTGCGCTGGGGTCGGCGGGCGCCGACATCCTCTCGTTGGACGTCGTCGAGCGCGGTCCGGGCTTCGCCATCGACGACCTCGTCGTCGACCTGCCCCCCGGGGCGATGCCGGACAGCCTGATCAGCGCCGCTGAGTCCTTGCGCGGTGTCCGCGTGGACAGCATCCGCCCCTACACCGGCCTGCTGGAGGCGCACCGCGAACTCGAGCTCATCGACCATGTCGCCGCCGCCGGGGAACGCATGGCCAAGTTGCAGGTGCTCGTCGACGGGGCACCGCGCGTGCTGCGGGTCGGGTGGTGCACCGTGGTGGAACTCGCCGAGTCCGGCCCGCGGCGGGTGGTCGGCAGCGCCGGCGCGCCGGAGAGCCAGGCCGCCTCGACACCGTGGCTGCCGATCAGCCGGGCGGTCGCGCTGGACGTCTCCGCGGACTGGACGCCCCAGCTGTGGCGTGACATGGCCACCACACTGGCTGCCGCGCCGCTGGGCCAGCCGACGACGGCGATGGTGCTGGGCCGCCCGGGCGGGCCCCGGTTCCGGCCCTCGGAGGTCGCCCGGCTCGGCTACCTGGCCGGCATCGTGGCTACTCTGCTGCGCTGACCGCCCCGTCCGGCGGCCCCTCGGCCAGCAGCCGGGCGAACCCGTCCTCGTCGAGGACGGGCACACCCAGCTCGACCGCCTTGTCGTACTTCGAGCCCGGCGCGTCGCCGGCGACCAGGAACGAGGTCTTCTTCGACACCGATCCGGCGGCCTTGCCGCCGCGGGCGATGATGGCCTCCTTGGCCTGGTCCCGGGAGAAGCCGTTCAGCGACCCGGTCACCACCACGGTCAAGCCCCTGAGGGTGGGTTCGACGCCGGATTCGCGCTCGTCGGCCATCCGCACCCCCGCCGCACGCCACTTCTCGACGATGGCGCGGTGCCAGTCCACCGCGAACCACTCCCGCAGCGCCGCGGCGATGGTGGGTCCGACTCCCTCCACATCGGCGAGCTGATCCTCCCCGGCGGCCATGATGGCCTCGAGGCTGCCGAACGCGCCGGCCAATGCCCGGGCCGCCGTCGGGCCGACGTGCCGGATCGACAGCGCGACCAGGATCCGCCACAGCGGCCGGTCCTTCGCCCTCTGCAGGTTGGCCAGCAGACGGGTGGCGTTGGCCGACAGCGCCCCGCCCTTGGTGCGGAAGAAATCGGCCCGCGACAGATCCTCGGCGGTGATGGCGAAAAGGTCACCCTCATCGGTGATCACCCCCGCGGTCAGCAGCGCGGTCGCCGCCTCGTAGCCCAGACCCTCGATGTCCAGCGCGCCGCGCCCGGCCAGGTGGAACACCCGCTCGCGCAGCTGCGCCGGGCAGGACCGGGCGTTGGGGCAGCGGATGTCGACATCACCCTCCTTGGCCGGGGCGAGCGGCGTTCCACACTCCGGGCAGTGGGTGGGCATCACGAACTCCCGTTCGCTGCCGTCGCGCAGGTCCACCACCGGGCCGAGCACCTCGGGGATGACGTCCCCGGCCTTGCGGATCACCACCGTGTCACCGATCAGCACGCCCTTGCGCTTGACCTCGGCGGCGTTGTGCAGGGTGGCCAGGCTGACCGTCGACCCGGCGATGCGGACCGGGGTCATGAACGCGAACGGGGTGACCCGGCCGGTGCGGCCCACGTTGACCCGGATGTCGTTGAGCCGGGTCTGGGCCTCCTCGGGAGGGTACTTGTAGGCCACCGCCCAGCGCGGCGCCCGGGAGGTGGCGCCGAGGCGGCGTTGCTGGGCGAAATCATCGACTTTGACCACCAGGCCGTCGATCTCGTGCGCGATCTGATGCCGCCGCTCGCCCCAGTACCCGACCCGTTCCTCCACCGCGGACAGGCCCTGCACGCGGGTGGTGTGCCCGGAGACCGGCAGCCCCCAGGCCTTCAGGGCGGTGTAGGCGTCGTGCAGGCTGGCCGGGTTGAACCCGTCGGCGTAGCCCAGACCGTGGCAGATCATCCGCAGCGGGCGGCGGGCGGTGACCGCCGGGTTCTTCTGCCGCAGCGAACCGGCCGCACTGTTGCGGGGATTGGCGAACGGCGGCTTGCCGTCGGCGACCAGGCTCGCATTGAGATCCTCGAAGTCGGCGAGCATGAAAAAGACCTCGCCGCGCACCTCCAGCAGCTCGGGGACGGGGAAATCTGCTG
>Ga0180435_10001463_pt1 | contig 24580 bp, 25 predicted proteins | sample SS_ome_3_FD_132467 | JGI IMG/M metagenome (GOLD analysis project Ga0180435, IMG submission 132467) | Hypersaline lake sediment archaeal communities from the Salton Sea, California, USA - SS_3_S_1 metaG | ecosystem: Environmental > Aquatic > Non-marine Saline and Alkaline > Hypersaline >... | reverse complement strand
CTGATCCGCAGACTAACCAATCTATGGCCAATTCACTGCTCCTTTTGCGACACCCTCCTCTCGAGGGGGAAGGTTGGGATGGGGGTGGAGTTCGGACAATGGCAGAGGTGTATCCCCACCCTAACCCGTCCAATCGCAAACGGTTGCTTAAGCGCAACCCTTCCCCACCCGTGGGGAGGGGATAGTCGGCCGGATGGCCGACAGATCCGGCTTTCAGCCGAATCCCGACGCCGCCGGCTTTAGCCGGTGGAGTGTTCACAAGCAGCGCAGGTTTTCCCGAAACGCGCGCAAACCAGTAGAATAAGCAGCCCAATCCGTTGAGCAGTATCCCGGAACACATGAACAAAATTGCGCTCGCCTCGATCGTCCTTGTCAGTATCGCCATCGGTACCTGGCTGGGCCTGAAGACCCCCTCCTCGACCGACGCCAACGGGCGCTATGCCAAGCTGGGAGGCGACTTCACGCTCCAGGGTGAAAGCGGCGAGATCAGCCTGAAAGACTACGAGGGCAAAGTGGTCGCCCTTTACTTTGGCTACACGCGTTGCCCGGATGTCTGCATCACCTCGCTGAGCAAGCTCGCCATGGGGCTGAAAGGCTTGAGCGAGGAAGAGCGCGCGCGCATCCAGGCTATTTTTGTCAGTATTGATCCGGAAAGGGATACACCGGCGATTGCCGATAACTACATGAAATTCTTCTACCCCGACGGCATCGGGCTCAGCGGCACGCCGGAAGAGATCGCCGAAGTGGCCGGACGCTACCGCGTGATCTACGAAAAGGTGGTCCTGGAAGACTCCGCCATGCCTTATTCGGTCGACCACTCCTCGATCATCTACGTCATTGGTGCAGACGGCCGCATCAGCAGCCTGGTGCAGCATGCCGACGATGCCACCGCAGTCGCGGCAGCGCTGCGCGAGGCGCTTTCCTCACCGGCGACATAGCCTCAAAGCTCGTTCACCCCGAAAACGACACCGTTTAAGAATTCGGCGAAATACTTGAGTAAATTACTTGGTATTTTTTCGCAGGAAGGTCTATACCTAGTCACAGGGCAGCCTGACTGCCCGCGATCTGATGCACCTGGGAAGTATCTGGTGTAACGACCCGACCGGAAACCAAGGAGCCATTGATGCAAGCCACCAACCCGCTGATGACCGAGAACCTCAATCTGCCTGAAGGTTATAACGACTGGAACGAGCAGCAGGCGATGGAGATCGCCAGAGAAGAAGGCGTCGAACTGAAGGACGAGCACTGGGAGGTCATCTATTTCCTGCGCAACCACTGTAAAAGCGCAGGCGCCTCATGCAGCGCCCGCCACGTGCTCAAAGCGCTGACCGAACGCTTCTACGAGCAGGGCGGGAAACGTTACCTGTATAAACTCTTCCCACATGGTCCCGTGTACCAGGCCGCGCACATTGCCGGGCTCCCGATGCCCCCCAACACCGTGGACCTGTCTTTCGGTACCGCGCACTGATCAGAAACCGGCTGACTTCAAAAGCCCTTGAACAAGAAACCCCGGCCTTGGCCGGGGTTTCTTTTCGTCAAGCGAGATATGCCGCTCAGGCCACGGTATCTCCACTCGGGCTTGCCCCCGACTGAATGCGACGGCGATGCATCCAGGCTGCGCCCAGCATGCCAATCAGGAACATCGGTACGATTGATGGCTCCGGGACCTGTACCGGCGGCTGAGGCGGCGCATGCCCTGCTGCCGCATCAACCTTGAACTTGTCTTTAACGGTATTCGAGAAATTCGCCAGGCCATTGTCCAGCTTGGGGTTCAACGAGCTAACCAACCAGTAGCTGGAGGACACATTCCCACTATTCACGCTGAAGGTGACCGGATCATCGTCTGACGCGATGTCTGCTTCACTGGCGGAACCCTCCGCAAAATAGGTGCCCACCACTTCCCAGCCCTTTTGTGTGAGCTGATCATATTCCCACTGCGTCAGGTCGGTACTGTTGTTGGGTCCGTCGTCAGCGACATAGGCAGCCAGGGTAAAATCAGAATCAGCAAAACTTTCTACCCAGCCGAAGGTCAGTGCGCTCAGGGTTACCGCGCTGTCGAAACTCAAAAGTACCGAATCGATCCAGCCCTGGTTGTCAACCTCATGGTCACCATCGCCACTACTGTTGACTACCCCGAGACCACCACCATAAGAACCCAGGTAGCGTTGCTTGAGTACACCCTGCCCATAGCTTTCTGCGTCCAACGGCGGTTCCGAGTTCGACCAGGCCGTTGCGGTGACTCCGGGCGCAGGATCACTCGTCGTGCTGGTACCGGCATAATTGCGCAAATTTACGTAGTCGGGGTCATCAGCGCAGGTTTGCCCGGTATTGCAGTTGTCCGGCTGATTCCAAAAATCCCATTCCCACGTCGCGGATGCCGTACCCGCCAGAGAAAACCCCAGTATTCCAATGGCGGTGAATATAGTTTTGCTGTTCATGAATGACTCACCCGATCTGAATTTTGTTCTGGGCCAGGACCCGAGATATTTGTGACTTGGGTCACAATTACCAACCCATATGCACAGCGTGTGCCAATCAGTAATTTTTTATATACAACAGTGAGTTGGCCTTTAATTCGCAGTCTTTTAACTCGCCTGCGTTTTATAAACGGACACCCTTTGGGAACGACGAGCGGATCGAGGGAATCAGGGGCTGAAGAACGTTTTTCCGGAACTGGAAATCCCGTTCCTGTTCGGGATTCCGATTCCAGCTGGAGCGGACTGCTGAACGCAGGAGCAGCCTTCGCGGACAGGTCAGGAAGCGAGTCGAAACCGACGGTAGCGATTCAACCCGGCAGCGCCCAGCAATCCGAGCAGCAACATCCACATCACCGGGGGTTCGGGAATCTGTGCTGGCGGGGGCGTGGTCACAGGTGCATGCGCGCCCGCAGCATGAAGTTTGAACTTGTCTTTATAGGCGTTCGCAAAGCTGGCCAGCCCGCTGTCCAGCTTGGGATTGAGCGCACTCACAAGCCAGTAACTCGAGGATCGGTTGCCCGAATTCACGCTGAAGCTGACCGGATCACCCCCGGATGCAACATCGGGCTGGCTGGCAGAACCCGCGGCAAAGTAGGTTCCTATGACTTCCCAGCCTTTTGTCGTGAGCTGATCGTACTTCCACTGGCTCAGGTCGGTACCCCCATCGTCCCCATCACCGGTGTAGGCCGCCAGGGTAAAATCGGAATCACCATCGACCCAGCCGAAGGTCACCTCGTTCAGGGCCACCGGACTGTCAAAGTTGAGCAGAACCGCGTCTATCCAACCCTGGTTATCCACCTCGTGATCACCGTCTCCCTGGCTATTGATCACACCCAGTCCACCACCATAAGAGCCGAGATACCTCTGGTTCAGGTTTGAGCCACTGGGTTCAGTCCAGGCCGTGCTAGTTACACCGGGGGCAGGGTTGCTGTTGCTGCTCGTACCGGAGTAGATCCGTTCATTGGTGGTGGTATTGGCACAGGAATTTCCGGTCCAGCAGTTATCGGGGCCATTCGGGAAGGTCCATTCCCACCCGGCCATGACAGCACCGGTGGAAAGCAGTGCCAGGGTCCCTGTGGCGGCAAGTACGTTAGCGATCTTCATGAAGTGGCACCCACGGGTTACTGGCTCTCTGCCGATGGTGCGGGCGTGGCGCTTACAATCATCCAAAACCCTGCAGCAATAACAGGTGGGCGAAGCGAGCGTCGCCCCTGTATGCCTTGTTTATCGATCCGGGGACTGGCTTCTTGAGGCCGGCTGCCGCACTGAAGCTTTTAGTTCGGGATCCCGATCTGCTCGCGTAAAGCGAGCGCCGCATCACGGCCGTCAAATGGATGGTCATCCGACAAGATGTCTTTCAGCTCCTGCCGTGCCTCGTCGTGGCGATCCAGTGCCACCAGGGCCGATGCGATGTGATAGCGGATATCCCGGTCGGAAGCCGCTCGCAGGTGCGCATTGCGCAGGTGCAACAGTCCCTCCGCCGCTTGCCCCTCCTGAACCAGCAGCCATCCAAGGGTATCGCTGATCGCAGCACTGTCCGGCGCGATCTCATGCGCGCGGCGGGCCAGTTGCAGTGCCTTCGGAACATCGTCTTCAGCATGTATCATTGCCAGGTTGTTGAACACCGATGCATCCTGCAACCCGTCGGCGACCAGCTGCTCGTAAATCGCACGAGCCCGCGTCCTGTTGTCCAATCGCAGATAGCCTTCGGCGAGCGCCTTTCCCAGCAACGGGCTCATGCGATCTGTTTCCTTGCCCGAGATTTCGGCTTCGAGGAAGCCGACGGCCTTCTCAAGATCATTCGAGGCGATATGAGCCTGGAACAGACGCATGGCGATGTTCTCGCCTCCTCCCATTCGCAACCCGGTTTGATAGGCCTCGATCGCCTGCCCGGTGTCACCGCTCACGAGAGCCAGGTCCCCCGCCAGGCGTTGTGTGACCGGAAGGTCGGGTTGATGCCTGACCAGGTGGCCGAGCAGGTCCGCGGCTTTTTCTTTCTTACCCACCAGCAGGTAAACCTCTATCAACATCACGCGGGGCTCGAGCCAGTCGGGCTTGATCTTGAGCGCATTCGACAGCGACCAGGCCGCCCATTCATTATCCCCGGCGGCATGCGACAGCCTGCCTGCCTCTAAGAAAATGCGAGCATTGCTGCCTGCCCGTTTGGACATACTGCGAAACTCGTTGCGTGCCTTCCCCAGGCGCCCCTCGGCGAGATAGGCACGCCCAATCAAACTACGGACCCGTCCCTCGCCCGGAAAAAGGCGATCCAACTTCTGCCCGAGTTGATACAACGCTTCATAGGTTTCGGCCTGGAGGTAAAGCTCTCCGAGTAGCAACTGATGGGTCAGGGAACGCTCATTCAGCGCAACCGCCTTCTGCATGCGTTCGATGGCGGCATCCCGGTTTCCCTGGTCCAGTTCGAGCCGCGCCATCTCGGTCAACACCAGGTCACTAGCGGAATGTAACTTCGCAAGCCGCTCCAGGCGCTCTCGAGCCTGCTCAAACCTGCCTTCGGCCCGATCAATCTTTGCCAGGTTTACCCCGACCACCAGGTGTCCGGGGTCTTCCTGCAGTATCCGTTGATAATGTGCGCGCGCCGCGACCAGGTCCCCTGCGGCGACCTCAGCCCCAGCCAGCAGGTTGAGCAACTCCATGTCATCCTGGTAGCGCTCACTGAGCACAAGCGCGATCTCCGCGGCTGCCCGGTAGCGGGTCCGCTTGAGGTACTCGAGTACAAGGGTGGTACCGGCCTCACGCGCAATGGGATTCTGCTCGAACACCTCGCGCAGCTGCGCCAGCCCCTCTTCCTCCTTGCCGGAAGCGAGCAGGGCACGCGCGAGCTGGGTTTTCGTATCGGGATCCGTTGCCCCGGCGGCAACCGCCCTTTGCAGGGTTTCGACCGCCACCACGCTCCAGCCCTTTTTCAGATAGGCCTTGCCCAGTAAGGTCAGAAGCTTGTGATCATCCGGTATCTGCTCCAACGCCGGTTCGAGCACGCGGATCGCCTTGTCGTAGTCAGCATTTCCGAACAGGAGCGAACCGAGCAGCTTGCGCCCACCCGGACTCCCGGGGTGGCGCGAAACGTAATCCTTGAGGTAATCGCGGGCCTTTTCCCATTCGCCAAGGCTGTAAGCCACCAGGCTGGAAAGCAACAGGGTCTCACCATGCTCACGCACCACCTTTTCGGGCAGAGCCAGTAACATTTCATTCGCCTGCTGCATCGACTTCTGCGAATCTTCGGCCAGCCCCAGGCGAGCCTGTACCACGCCCAGAAGATAATAGACCTGCGGATCGAAGAGATCCTTTTCGGCCAGGTACTCGAGGTCCGAGAGCGCCTCGCGGTCCTTGCCGAGATCCATGGATACACCGGCTCGTGCCACTCGCAGCGAATGGCTGTCCTCATCGAGGCTCAGGGCATGGGAATAATGCTGCAGCGCCTCTCGCAGCTGCCCCCGCGCATGCTTGATCAGGCCTTTCACCTGCCACGCCTCGGGGTCCTGGAAGTTCCGATCCAGGGCCGCTGTCACCAGAACCTCTGCCTGGTCGAAGTCACCCGTGGCCATATGCACACCCGCCTGCCCCAGTAGCGGCGCAGTAGCCTTGGGAGAGAGATAAGCCGCCTCGCGGTAGGCTATCAGCGCCTCATCCTTTTTCCCAAGGTGAAGAAACGCATCACCGCGCCTGCCCAGGATCTTCGCGTTGAGTGAAGGATTGAAGTTGCCCGTCTGGATCGTATCGAGAGTCTGCCGATACTTGCGCTGGTGAGCGTAGGCATCCGCCAGAGGAAGAATGACCAGACTTCGGTCCGCTCCCAAACGCAACGCAATCCTGAGTTCCTTCTCGGCCTGCGCGCCATCACCCTGTTCCAGGTACACGCGCGCCAGCAGGACATGCGCGGGCAGAAAACGGGAATCGGCCTTCAGTACCTCCTTGAGGCCGTTGGCGGCTGTCTCCAGCTCCCCTGCATCGAACTGCTGCAACGAGTGTTCGTAGATCGTTGCGAGATCCTGCGAGGCGGCAACTGCATGTGAGGGTTGCGTGAGCGCGGCCAGCAATATAGCCGCACCAAGTATGAGCCGGAGACTCATGCGTGGCTCCTTCGTGCTTCGGGAAAGAAAGATGGGCGGGAAAAGTGCGAAGAGTGTGGTGGGATTGAAATTGGAGCGGGTGATGGGAATCGAACCCACGTAGTCAGCTTGGGAAGCTGAAGTTCTACCATTGAACTACACCCGCATTCGGCACCCTGTTGAGTGGCCGTGCGAACCACATCCCTGTAAGCCCATCCGGCCGCACTTCCCTGTGCGGCGTTCGCGCGCTGCGCTTGCCCACCGGGCAAGCGGTCTCGCTCACCCATTTAAGCTACATCCGCAGGGGGTAGCACGATGTGACACCGTGCGCACAACATCCCTGTACAAACATCTGGCGGTAGCCGGAGGACAAAAGGAATTGTAACCGATAGCGGAGAACTGTCCCGCGCTGTGTTCAGGTCTGAAGGCATGAACGCCCGGAAAACCCTGTTTGTACGGATACCGGGGTGACCCGGTAAAGACGTTACGCGAACCTGGCGGCACGCTACGTGTCGAGTATTCTTTTTGCATGGATCAGGCCCTCCTCGCACCTTTCGAGCACGATATGTGCTGGTATAAAGGTACAGCGACCCGATCATGGGGAACTTTAATTCATGCGGCGTGAAAACCGGACTCCGCTACCAGCCGAAAACCCTCCAGGATTCGGGCAGTCCCCCTCGACAACTACGCCTTTGGTTTCGCCCGGTACATTGCCTCCACCGCGTCGGCATAGCGCTGCAGGACCTTGGGCCGCTTGACCTTGAGAGTCGGCGTGATCAGACCCTCCTCCACTGTCCAGGGGGCAAGCGTCAGATGGACGCGACGGACCTTGGCGTATCCCGGAAAATGCTTCAGTGCCTGCTGCACCCGCCCGAGCACAGCCCTGTGCAGCCGTTCATCCTGGAGCGCATCAGGCTGCATCGGATCCAGACCCTGGTCCTGGGCAAAGCCCCGCCATTTATCGGCCTCGAGGACAATGAGCGCGCTCAGATAGGGCCGTCCCTCACCAATTATCATGACCTGCTCGAACAGTTGATCGAGCGCTACAGCCAGTTCCATATCCGCCGGTGGAATCTTTTCCCCGTTGGACAGCACCAGGATGTCCTTTATCCGTCCGGTGATATAGATATAACCGGATTCATCCAGTCGCGCCTGGTCGCCGGTATGCAGCCAACCCTCCGGGTCAATAGCCTCGGCAGTGGCGTTGTGGTTGTTCCAGTAACCTTTCATCACGCCCGGCCCACTCACCAGCAACTCATCATCGGGCCCGATCCTGACCTTTACCCCGGGGATCGGCCTGCCCACACTCGCCGGCCTGTTGTCCTGCAACGGATTGGCGCTCACCACCGGGGAAGTCTCGGTCAGGCCATATCCTTGTACCACTGGTACTCCCAGGCCGATGAAGACACGCGCGACATCCTCGCTCAGCGGTGCACCGCCACTAACGGCGGCACGCAAGCGCCCACCCAGAGCGGCGAGTACCTTCCCGGCCACCAGGCGCTGTAGTAGCGGCCACAGCAAAATCCGCGGCCGCCACTCCGCGCGCCCCTGCTGGTGGAGAAAGTGTCGCCATCCGACATCGACCGCCGCCGAAAACAAAGCCTGTGCAAGCTTTCCCTTTCTCGCAGTCTGCTCGGACATACGGGCATACACGCGTTCGAATATGCGCGGGACGGCGATCAGCAGCGAGGGCCTTACCGTCCTCAGGTCCTCCGCCAGCTGCGCCACCGAACGGGCATAGCTGACCCGTGACCCCGACATGATGGGCAGGTAATAACCGGCGGTACGCTCGAGCGTGTGGGATAATGGAAGGAAGGACAGAAATATGTCCTCCTCATACACATCGAGCAGTTTCAGACCACCGTGAGCCACCGATAACATATTGTGGTGACTCAACATCACTCCCTTGGGGCGACCCGTGGTACCTGATGTGTAAACGATCGAGGCCAAGTCATGCGGATCGGCCTGCTGCCGAACCCTGAGCACGCCACCGGTCTCGGGCAGCCAGCCGGACACCACCCGTACCCGGTCATCCTGCCGTTCCAGCTCGCGCGCCTGGGGACCGTCGTCGAGGAGCAGCACACGCACCACGGGTCCATCCGCAGGGATCACATCTGCAAGCCTCCGCCAGCGTCCGGCATCCTGCACCAGCAACAGACGTACACCCGCCTCCTCGAGAATGTAGGCGATGTTATCCGGTCGGTCATCGGTGTACAGCGGCACATTCACCAGACCGAGACTGAGCGCCGCCTGGTCGAACATCACCCACTCAGGACAATTGCGCAGCTGCAGGGCAACACGATCGCCCTCGTCCAGTTCCTCATTCAGGAGGGCAGCCTGCCAGCGCGCAACCTGTGCGGCCGTTTCCGCCCAGGTCAGGTTTTCCCAGGCATTCCTGTCCCTGTTGAAATACCCGTAGGCCTCACGATTCGGACTGCGTTGCGCCCGGACAGCCAACAGCCCGTCCAACGTGCGGGCCTGCTCCGGGGTGATCAGGTTCTCGTGCTGCGGGCTCATGCGCATCCTCGTTGCCAGGCGCCCGGGTCCAAGACAGGCGACCGGGTGGAAACGCCCGAGTTTAGTGTAATATTCACGCGTGTTTCACCTTTCTCATTCCGTCCCTCGCATGCAGATCCAGCTCAATGGCAAGTCGTTTACCGTCGCCGACCCGTCGCTCGCCGCGCTGATCGAGCAAATGGACCTGGGCGGCAAGCGTTACGCAATAGAGATCAACGAAGAACTGATCCCCCGGGCAGAGCACGCCTCGCACCAGCTCCACGAAGGCGACTGCGTGGAGATCGTGCAGGCCATCGGCGGCGGATGAGCACACCGGTAGGTACCCACCCATGACTGAATCAACCAAAGACTCCCTGACCATTGCGGGCAGGGACTTCAACTCACGCCTGCTGGTCGGTACCGGCAAGTACAAGGACATGACAGAAACGCGCGCGGCGATCGATGCCAGTGGCGCTGAGATCGTCACCATCGCGGTGCGCCGTACCAACCTCGGCCAGAATGCGGACGAGCCGAATATCCTCGAAGTGCTGCCACCGGACGAATTCACCTACCTGCCCAACACGGCCGGGTGCTACGACGCCAGGACGGCGGTACGCACCTGCAAGCTGGCGCGCGAATTGCTGGGCGGGCACGACCTGGTGAAACTCGAGGTCCTGGGTGACGAGAAGACGCTCTTCCCGGATGTCATAGCCACCATGAAGGCCGCCGAGGAATTGATCGCGGACGGCTTCAAGATCATGGTCTACACCAACGACGATCCGATCATCGCGCGCGAACTCGAGGCGATGGGCTGCGTCGCGGTGATGCCGCTGGCCGCACCGATCGGTTCCGGGCTCGGGGTACGCAACAAACTGAATATCCTCACCATCGTCGAGAACGCCAAGGTTCCGGTACTGGTGGATGCGGGTGTCGGCACCGCCTCCGACGCGGCCGTCGCCATGGAGCTGGGCTGCGACGGGGTGTTGATGAACACCGCCATAGCGGCAGCACAAAAGCCGGTTCTGATGGCCTCGGCGATGAAGAAGGCCATCGAGGCGGGACGTGAGGCCTTCCTCGCCGGGCGTATGTCGGCCAAGCGCTATGCCTCGGCCTCCTCGCCGGTGGACGGGCTGTTCTTCAACTGAAATTAACCACGAAGAACACAAAGATCACAAAGATTTCGATGCGGGGTCGTTCACGACGCTGCACCAAGGACTGCCCAGGACCCGACAGCCAGAAAGACGGTCGCCTTCAAACCCTCGTGCCCTTTGTGGTGAAAATTTTCAAACCCTGACCCCATGTCCGAGAACCAGCCCCCGCCACAGCGCCCAATCCGCAGCTACGTGCTGCGTCAGGGGCGTCTGACCAGAGGGCAGGAACGCGCCTTCGCACTTTTCTGGCCCCGCCTCGGTCTCAACTACCAACCCACCCCCCTCGATCTGCACGCCCTGTTTGGGAATACCCACCCGGTCCACCTCGAGATCGGTTTCGGCAATGGCGAATCGCTGGCCGCCATGGCGCGCGACAACCCGGACAACAATTATATTGGAATCGAGGTACATCGCCCGGGCGTCGGACACCTGCTGATGAAACTGGAGGAATATGGCTGCAGCAACGTGCGCGTCTGCCGGCATGACGCAGTCGAGGTGCTGCGCGACATGATTCCAGTTCGGTCACTTGCCGGGGTGTATCTTTTCTTTCCCGACCCCTGGCACAAGAAACGACACCACAAACGCCGCATCGTGCAGCCGGAATTCCTGAAGCTGCTCGCACGCAAGCTGTGCCCGGGCGGCTTTCTGCATGCCGCAACCGACTGGGAGGACTACGCGGATCACATGCTCGGGACGCTGAAAAACTCTCCGGACTTCGGGAACACCGCCCGCCAGGGTGATTTCGTCCCCCGCCCAGACTACCGACCATTGACCAAGTTCGAGCAAAGGGGCCTGCGCCTGGGCCATGGTGTGTGGGACCTGATCTTCGAACGCCGCTGATGGGCAGCTTGCGCGTCACCGATCTGCAGCGACCCGGCCTGGGTCCGGTATCTCTCAGCATCGGGCCGGGCGAGACGCTGTGTGTGCACGGTTCCTCCGGAAGCGGCAAGACGCTGTTGCTGCGCGCGATCGCCGATCTCGACCCCAACCAGGGCCAGGTGACACTGGATGAACTGATACGTGAGAAAACCCCCGCCGCCCAGTGGCGCCGCGCCGTGATGTACCTGGCACCGGAAGCGCATTGGTGGGCCGAGCAGGCCAGGCCTCACGCACCGGCGTGGCCGGAGGCAATGCTCTCAGCCCTCGGCCTGGACATGAACACCCTCGATCGCGAGATCCGACTCCTTTCCAGTGGTGAAAGGCAGCGCCTGGCGCTCATCCGGGCACTGGTACGGGAACCCCGGGTGCTGCTCCTGGACGAGCCTACCGCCAACCTGGATCCACACAGCACCGAGGCAGCGGAAAAACTCATTGGCGACTACCTTCAGCAGCATGCGGCCGCGGCGCTTTGGATAACCCACGATCCGGCACAAAGGGCACGCGTCGCGACCCATGTGCGACAAATGGACAGGGGAAACCTGCTTTGAACGAGGCGACCTTCATAGCCCTCGACAGCAAAGACCTGCTGATCGCCGCCGGTCTGCTCCTGCTCGCCGGCGCGCTCTCCTGGCGCCTGCAACTGGACGTGGAGCGGCGCCTGCTGATCGCTGCTGCGCGCAGCACCGTCCAGCTGCTGCTCCTCGGCCTTATCCTGCACACCATCTTTGCCAGCCAGTCACCCTGGCTGATCACCCTGGTGATGACCGTCATGCTCGGGGTGGCCGGGTACGAGGCCTGGTCGCGCCAGACACGTCGCTTGCGCGGCTGGTGGGGATACGGGACCGGCACCCTGTCAATGCTGCTGTCCTCCTTCACCATTGCCGTGATGAGCGTGGCGATCATCCTGCAGCCATCGCCCTGGTATCACCCCCAATACCTCATCCCGCTATTGGGCATGATGTTGGGCAACACCATGACCGGGATTGCCGTGGCCATGGATACGCTCGGCAGGGAAACCTGGAGCCGACGGGGAGAGATAGAAGCTCGCCTGATGCTGGGGGACCTACCGGGGCTGGCGATAGGCGACATTCGAAGGGGAGCGCTGCGCGCCGGCCTGATACCTATCATCAACTCGATGACCACCGCTGGCGTGGTGAGCCTGCCCGGTATGATGACCGGCCAGATCCTCGCCGGTGGCGACCCGTTCGAGGCCGCCAAGTATCAGCTGATGATTCTGTTCCTGATCGCTGCGGGCACCGCGCTGGGATCCGCCAGCGCGGTCGTGATCATGTCCCGGCGTTTGTTCGATGAACGCGACCGACTTCGGCTCGATCGGCTACATTAGAGCTTATGACTACTGCATTGGTTTTGCTGTCCCTGCTGTTCGTGATCACCCTGTTCTGGCTGGACAGCGCACGCGCCCGTGAACTGGCCACCGGGCTGGCGAGGGCCATGTGCGATCGCCGCCAATTACAACTGTTGGACGATACAGTGGTGCTCAAACGGATCGGAGTGCGCTGGGGTCGCGAGGGCCTGCGCTTTCGCCGCATGTTCAGCTTCGACTTCAGCCTGGGCGATGGCGGGCGGCGGAACGCCTACCTGATACTGGTGGGCTCGCGGGTGGAACAGTACGCCCTGGATCTACCAGGGGAAGCGACTGCCGGTTCGCCCTCCCCACAAAGTACGAATCCGTCCGAAGAAAAAGAGGAAGGCAAGGTCGTCCCCTTCCGCCGACCGGACCGCAAGCAGTGACTACTTGACCACCTTGAGGGCGGGGCGACCGCCCGAACCCCCTGCCGGCCTGCCCGGTGGCTGGGGTGGTTCCGGTGGCTCGTCGTCATGCGCTTCAGTTTCCCCGGGTTCCGGAAACAGCATGCCCTGACCGTTCTCCCGGGAATACACTCCCAGAACGGCATCAGGAGGAAAAATTACGTCCATGGCGGAACCGGAGAAGCGCGCGTTGAAACGAATCCAGTCGTTTCCGAGATCCAGGTCGCGCACAGCCGTCGGGGAAAGGTTCAGTACGATCCGCCCATCCTCGACAAAGTTACGGGGCACGATGGTGTCGGCATGCCCGGCATCCAACAGAAAATAGGGTGTCTGGCCATTGTCCACCAGCCATTCGTACAGCGCTCGGATGAGGTAAGGCCGGTTGGAGGTCATTTCCGGCTCATCAGCCACCGCGCATCTCCCGCTCCGCCTCGCTGAGGGCACGGATGAAGCCTTGGCGCGTAAACATATGAGCGGCATAGGTATTGACCTGCTTGCCAGCCGCACCGGCGAGTTCCACGCCCAACATCGGCAGACGCCAAAGCAACGGCGCCAGGGTGGCATCCACCAGCGTGTACTCATCGCTCATGAAGAACGGGTTGGCCGCGAAGATGGGTGCGGCCGCTGTGAGCCCTTCCCTGAGTTCCTTGCGCGCCTTGGTTGCACCCTTGCCACCCGCCAGAATGACGTCCACCTGCGGATACCAGTCATTCTCTATCCTGAACATGTACTGCCGAGTGGTCGCGCGCGAGACCGGATCAACCGGTAACAGGGGAGGATGTGGAAACCGTTCATCGATGTATTCACATACGATACGCGCCTCGTAAAGGGCGAGATCACGATCCACCAGCATCGGCACTGTTCCATAGGGATTCAGATCGATCACATCCTCCGGCAGGTCCAGCGGATCCACGTCCTCGATATCGCAGGTCACGTTCTTCTCCGCCAGGACCAGGCGAACTCGGTGGCTTTGCATGCTGGACGGGTCCGAAAAAAGCGTCATCACGGACCTTCTGGCTGCCGGTGCACTCATACCTCACATCTCCTTACTCTAGGCCCCGGATCGATTCCATGGACACGAAAAAGGCGCATAGTATAGCAAACTATGCGCCTTACCCTTGCAGCCTGGATGCTTGAGGATCAGTGGACGTCTTTCCACCACTCCTTTTTCATCATGTAGGCCAGCACGGTGAAGATGACCAGGAACAGCAACACCCATACGCCCAACCGCTGGCGTTCCAGTTTGCTTGGCTCCGCCACGTAAGCGAGGTAGGTGGTCAGATCGCGCGCAACCTGATCAAACTCCGCCTCGGTGAGCGTCCCTTCAGAGATCTTGTTGAAACCATCCACGACCTTCACAACTTTCAGGCCCTCACCTTTCTCCCTGACCATGGCCTGTGCCTCAGCCTCGGACTCGAAAGTCGCAACAGTGTGGGCACCTTCGTGGACCTCGTACTTGTAAGCGGCTTCTTTGAGGCCCTCGAGTTCCCATAGGATGTTGGGCATACCGACGTTCGGGAACACCGTGTTATTCACCCCGAAGGACCGTGTGGGATCGGCATAGAAGCTTTTCAGGTAGGTGTAGATCCAGTCCTCACTACGCAGACGGCCTTCCAGAGTCAGATCCGGCGCAGGCGCACCAAAAGCCTCTGCCCCATACTCGCTGGGCATGGCAATCTTCATCAAGTCGCCCACCTTGCTACCGTCGAAAATCAGGTTTTCCTTGATCTGCGACTCGCTCAGACCGACATTCTTCATCAGCTGATAACGCGCATACTGGGTCGAGTGACAACCCAGGCAGTAGTTGACGAAGTACTTGGCGCCACGCTGAATGGCCGCTTCGTTGGTCAGATCGATGTTGGCCTTCTCCAGCGGGACCGCCGGGCCACCAGCGGCCAAACCAGCGACCGGCACCAGCATCATGGCTAATACAGCAATCAACTTTTTCATTGTGTCACCCTCTCCGGTACCGGTTTGGTTCTGTCGATCGTCGAATACCAGGGCATCAGCAGGAAGAACGCGAAGTAGAGCCCGGTGAAGATCTGCGCCAGCAGGGTCTTGGTCGGGGTGGAGGATTGCAGGCCGAGATAGGCCAGCACGACGAAGGTCACTGCAAAGATACCAAGAGCAAACTTGAAGATCGGTCCCTTGTACCGGACAGACTTGACCGGTGAGCGATCCAGCCACGGCAGGAAGAACATGATCAATATGGAGGCGAACATTACCACCACGCCCGGGAACTGCGAGTTGAACATTGGCGGGATGGCACGCAGCATGGCGTAGAACGGTGTGAAGTACCACACCGGCGCGATGTGCTCAGGCGTCTTCAGCGGATTGGCAGGCTCGAAGTTCGGCGCCTCCAGGAACAGGCCGCCCATGGCAGGGGCAAAGAACAGCACTGCGCAGAAGAAGATCAGGAACATGCCCACACCGAAGATATCCTTGACCGAGTAGTAAGGATGGAAGGGGATACCGTCCGCCGGCGCGCTGTCACTCCAGCGGTTGCCCTTGGGACCCTTTTTGATCTCGATACCGTCCGGGTTGTTGGAGCCCACCTTGTGCAGGGCCACGATGTGGATGAACACCAGTGCGGCCAGAACGAACGGCAACAGGAAGTGCAGCGCGAAGAAGCGGTTCAGCGTCGCATCCGAGATGACGAAGTCACCACGGATCCAGACCGAAAGATCCTCCCCCACGATGGGAACAGCAGCAAACAGGTTCACGATAACCTGTGCACCCCAGTAGGACATCTGCCCCCACGGCAGCAGGTAGCCGAAAAACGCCGTGGCCATCATCGCAAGATAGATCACCAGGCCGATAATCCAGAGCAACTCGCGCGGTTTGCGATAGGAGCCATACATCAGCCCCCGGAACATGTGCAGGTAGACCACGATGAAGAAGGCGGACGCGCCGGTCGAGTGCATGTAGCGGATCAGCCAGCCATAGTCCATGTCACGCATGATGTACTCGACCGAGGCAAACGCAAGTTCCGCGTCAGGCTTGTAGGCCATCGCCAACCACACACCGGTGACGATCTGGTTGACCAGCGCCAGGAGCGCCAGCGAACCGAAGAAATACCAGGAATTGAAGTTTTTCGGCGCGTAGTACTGGGCCAGGTGCTCGTTCCACACCTTGGTCAGAGGATAGCGCTCATCGATCCAGTTCATAAAGCTCATGCGGCACCTCCTTGACTGTCGACACCGATCAGAATCAGGTCATCCGACAGATATTGATGTGGCGGAATGACCAGGTTGGTCGGCGCCGGGACACCTTTGTAGACCCGACCCGCCAGGTCGAAAGTGGAGCCGTGGCAGGGGCAGAAAAAGCCACCCTTCCAATCCGGCCCGAGGTCCGCCGGCGCGACCTCCGGGCGATAGGTCGGGGAACAGCCCAGGTGGGTGCAGATACCGATCGCAACGAAGTACTTCGGGTTGATCGCGCGCGTGGCGTTCTGACAGTAGTCCGGTTGCTGTGGAACCGCGGAGGCTGGATCCGCCAGCTTCCCATCAAGCGTCGGAAGATCCTTGAGGTTCTCTTCGGTGCGGTGCACCACCCAAGTCACCTTGCCACGCCACTTCACGCGCAACAGGCCTCCCGGCTCCAGTCCGCTGACGTCCGCCTCTTCAGGGGCACCGGCAGCCTTGGCACGCTGGGAAGGGTTCCAGTTGGCGATAAAGGGGACCACGGCAAATCCGGCACCAACCGCTCCCACCACTGCCGTTGTCGCAGTGAGGAAACGGCGTTTCTTAAGGTCTACGCCTTCTGCACTCATGAGTCACTCCCCTCGACCCGGGACTGAAGCAGCAGCGGGGCTGCCCGGACCGAACGATAAGTATATTCTGAAATACCCCGGTTGGCGGGGAATTTTGCTCCATGCAGTAACCCTGGTCAAGGTGGTGACTTTAACCGGGATCAACTCAAACCGGATTGCCCAGGTCCACGTACTGGTGCCACAGGCCGAACTGCCCGGCAAGCTTCTTACCGAGCGCCTGAACACCGAACCGTTCGGTGGCGTGGTGACCGGCCGCGAGATAGCTGATCCCCAGTTCACGCGCCTGGTGGTAGGTCTGTTCGGAAACCTCGCCGCTGATGAAGGCATCGAAACCTGCCGCAGCCGCCTGTTCGATGTAGCCCTGCGCCGCCCCGGTGCACCAGGCGAGGCGCTCAACCTGACGATCGCCACCCAGCATGGTTACCCGGCGCTGCAGCGCTTCACTGAGACTTTCAGCGATTATCGACCCTTTTCGAGGCGTATCAAGCGCCGCTCCCCATACCAGCGACTTCCCGCTCAGCGGGGTTCCCGACAATCCCATCGCGGCCCCCAGGCCGGCGTTGTTGCCAACCTCGGGGTGCGCGTCCAGCGGCAGATGGTAAGCCAGCAGGTTGATTCCATGCGTCATCAGTTGGCGTATGCGCCGCCCCTTCATCCCGGTCAGCACCTGGGACTCGCCCTTCCAGAAGTAGCCGTGATGGACGAGCAAGACGTCTGCACGCAGATCGATAGCCGCCTCTATCAGTTCCAGACTCGCCGTCACTCCGGTCACGAGCCGGGTCACCTCCCCGGAGGCCTCGACCTGCAGGCCGTTGGGGCAGTAATCCTCGAATTCGACCACCCGCAGATAGTTGTCGCACCATGCCGCCAGCTCATGAATATCCAATTCCGGTCCTCCAAAGATCTATGACAGATCGGGTTCGATTACGTACCCTATGCAGCCGTTAACCCCGACCGCAGCAATGAAACTCTATCGCTTCTTCACTTTTCTGTTCACCTCGGTGACCACCGGCCTGGCCGCCGCACTCATCGTGCTACTGATACGTCCCGAGTTTTTCCAGGGATCCTGGCTGAGCAATGATGAAAGCGACGCACCCATGCTTGCCAGTCGCGGACCGGTATCGTATGCCAGTGCGGTCGCCCGCGCGGCACCTGCCGTGGTCAATGTATACGCGACCAAGATGACCCGCACACGCGTCAACCCGCTGTTTGAGGATCCGCTGTTCAAGCGCTTCTTTGGTGACCGTTTCGGCCAACCTGCGTACAAACGGGAAAACAGTCTCGGCTCCGGGGTCATCGTCAACAGCAACGGCTACGTCCTGACCAACAACCACGTGATCAGTGGTGCCAGTGATATCCAGGTGGTCCTGCGCGACGGACGCCAGTTTTCCGCGCGCATTGTGGGAACCGACCCGGAAACCGATCTGGCAGTACTCCAGACCGCTGGTGGTGAGCTACCGGTCGCCAATCTGGGAGACTCGGAACACCTGCGGGTAGGTGACGTGGTGATGGCAATCGGCAACCCATTCGGTGTTGGGCAGACGGTCACCATGGGTATTGTCAGCGCCACGGGCCGTAGCGAGCTCGGCATCAGTACCATCGAGCACTTCATCCAGACCGATGCGGCCATCAACCCCGGCAACTCGGGCGGCGCCCTCATCAACGCGCGCGGTCAGGTGGTCGGAATCAACACCGCAATCTTTTCGGATACCGGCGCCTCACACGGCATCGGCTTTGCCATCCCGGTGCGTATCGCCAAGCGGGTGCTGCAGCAGATCTCCGGTCACGGCCGCGTGATCCGGGGCTGGATAGGCATCAGCGCCCAGGAGGTCACCGCAGCACTGGCCGAGTCATTCGGCTTGGGACAACCGCATGGCCTGCTCATCTCGGGGGTACTTGAAGGTGGCCCGGCAGACAAGGCCGGGATTCAGCCGGGCGACCTGCTGGTTCAGGTCGACGGCAAGGCGGCTGACCGGGCGCCCCGCGTCCTGGACCTGATTGCCGGCCATCAGCCCGGGGACAGCCTGAAACTCACCCTGGAACGTGCTGGAAACACGCTGGACATTGAGGTGCTGGTCGAAGAGCGACCGGCAGAAAGATAGGCAGCATGGGCTTTCTAGACCGGCTGTTCGGCCCGGAACGCCGCAGGAACGACGTCGCGATCGAAATCGATATCCAGGCCGGGGTGCTGCAACGCTGCGATGTGTGTCGTGCGGTCAGTGACAAGGGACATGACGAGCGCCTGCCGGCGGCCGATGCCATCGCGCATGAACTGTTCGACAGAAACGATCCTTCGGTAGCAGTGTTCCAGGGCGATCGCAATGATCTGCTGGCACGTCTGCGTAGTGTGCGCCGCTCGATCCCCTACGGCTGCATCTGCGAGTCGAGCTGACCCGCGACCTGCCTGAACGCGTCCAGCATGGAATCGTTCTCCTGTGGGGTGCCGACCGTCGGCCGCAGGCAGTCATTCAGCAGCGAATGGGCGCCATGCATGTTCTTGATCAGGATGCCCCGTTGCTTCATACCCTCGAACCAGTCGGTCGCCCGGCCCGGCGGTGTCCGTAGCAGCAGAAAATTCGCATCCGAGGGATAAACCGTGACACCTGCCAGCCCAGCGAGCTCTTGTGACAACCGTTCCCGCTCTTCCCGAAGGTTGCGGGTCTGCTCATCGAAAACAGCCTTGTGGCGCAGGGCGAAATCGGCACTGACCTGGGTGAGGACGTTGATGTTGTAGGGCAGACGCACCTTGTCGAATTCATCCAGCCAGGCCGACGGTCCGGCCAGGAAACCCAGGCGCAGTCCGGCCAGTCCCATCTTGGACACGGTACGCATCACCAGCAGGTTGTCGTACTGCCCCAGGCGCGACATGAAGCTGGCATCGGTGAAAGGTGCATAAGCCTCATCCACCACCACCAGACCCGGTGCCGCTTCGATAATCTCAAGCATGTCCTGCTCAGCAAAGAGATTGCCGGTGGGATTGTTGGGATAGGCAAGGAAAACGACCGCCGGCTGATGCTGCTCCATCGCCTGTTTGAGGGCTGCAACATCCAGCGAGAAGTCCTCGGAATTCAGAGGCACTCCGACATAGGGCATGCCGCAGAACGTCGCAATCATGCGGTACATCACGAAACCGGGATCCACCGACAAAACGCTGCGTCCCCGGCCCGAAAGGCTCATGCAGATCATCTGAATGATCTCATCCGAGCCGTTTCCAAGAATCAAACGCATGCCCGAGGGAACCTGCATGCTCTCGGTCAGGCGCGCCACCAGTTCGCCCGCCGTGGGATCCGGGTAACGATTGACATCGGTACTGTGCATCAGCTGCGCCCATTCATCACGCAGCTCGACCGGCCAAGTGTAGGGATTCTCCATGGCGTCCAGTTTGACCAAACCGGCCGCATCCTGCACGTGGTAGGCGGACAGGGAACGGATCTCCGGGCGGATCCAATGGGATACAAGATTTTCGAGGTTGTTGCTCATAAGGTACTTCTGAATGTTCCTGTGCCAGGAGATTGTTGGGGTTTTGGATCAAAACAACGCTTCGAGAACAAACTTCTTTGTTACTTTTATTTGATTCGCTGATGCTCACCCTTCGGGCCAGCCTTCGGCTGTTCTGCGCAGCAAGCTGCTTGTGCCAAAAGTAACCAAAAGCATGTGCTCCAACAAGCCGGCCCCGGCGGTGCCGGGACTACCCTGCGCTACTCGACCCCGCCCGCGCTCGGGAACTCGCTCCCTTCGGTCACTCAGACACCCATCGCTTACTCCGGGCGGCTTCTGCGCTGCTCGGCGACTCGAAGTCGCGAGGGTGCTCTCGAACCGGTCTTTGGGCTTTTTGTTGAGCACAAACCAACCTACGGAGTTCCCAAATCCCCTTCGTCGCAGCCGAGTACCGGAGAGCACAACCGGAAAAAGCGAGGAGTGTCTGAGCGAACGGAGTTCGCGAGTTCCGCAGGACCTGTTCTGGTCGGGGAACGCAGGGTGCCCGCGGACCACCCCCCGCTGCGAGAGGCAGCCGCACAACGGAAAAGGACTCAATCCTTCAACCGATACTCCGCCGAACGCGCATGCGCCTCCAGCCCCTCTCCCCGCGCCAGTATCGACGCAGTACGGCCGAGCGTATCCGCGCCCTGCCCCGACACCATGATCACGCTGGAACGCTTCTGGAAGTCATACACCCCGAGCGGCGAGCTGAAACGTGCAGTACGTGAGGTCGGCAACACGTGGTTTGGTCCGGCGCAGTAGTCACCCAGCGGTTCGGAGGTGTGACGTCCCATGAAGATCGCACCCGCGTGATGAATCTTCCGCGCATAGTCCTGCGGGTCGGCGACTGAAAGCTCCAAGTGCTCCGGCGCGATGAAATTGGCCACCTCAGCCGCATCATCCAGATCGCGGCAATGGATGAGGGCGCCGCGGGCACGCAGGGCGGTTTCGATGATCTCGCGCCGCTGCATCTCCGGCAGAAGTTTCTCGATACTCTGCTCGACTTTGTCAAGGAACCCTTTGTCCGGACACAGCAGGATGGACTGTGCATCCTCATCGTGCTCGGCCTGTGAGAACAGGTCCATGGCGACCCAGTCGGGATCGGTCAGACCATCACAAATCACGAGAATCTCGGAAGGCCCCGCCACCATGTCGATACCGACCTGCCCAAAGACGGTTCTTTTTGCCGTGGCCACGTAGATATTGCCGGGTCCGACGATCTTGTCTACTGCAGGAATCGACTCGGTACCGTAGGCCAGGGCCGCGACCGCCTGCGCACCGCCAACGGCAAACACCTTGTCCACGCCGCACTCATGCGCCGCCGCGAGCACCAGTTCGTTGAATTCGCCACCCGGGGTGGGCACCACCATCACCAGTTCCTGCACACCCGCCACCTTCGCCGGCAGCGCGTTCATCAGGACCGAAGACGGGTAAGCGGCCTTGCCGCCGGGCACATACAGGCCCACCCGATCAAGCGGTGTAACCTTCTGCCCCAGTACAGTGCCGTCCTCTTCGGTGTATTCCCAGCTCGCGAGCCGTTGATGCTCAGCATAGGCACGGACCCGGTTTGCGGCATGCTGCAGGGCCTGCTGCTGCTCAGGGGAGATGCTGTGCCAGGCCTTTTCGAGACGTTCGACCGGCACCTGCAGATCGGCGGCGCTTTGCGCCTTCCAACCATCGAAACGATTGGTGAAGTCGATCAAAGCAGCGTTTCCGCGAGCCCGGATATCGGCGATCACTTCGTTGACCACCTTGTTGACGCCTTCATCGGAGACCGATTCCCAGGCCAGCAGGGCATCGAGTTGTACGGAGAAATCGTTATCTGAGGTGCTGAGTTTTCGGATAAAGCTCATCGCTTGTTACCAGGCTAATTGAATCAGGGGTCAAACATGCCCCGAAAGGAATGGAATCGTGAGGCCCGAATCAGCCTTCAACCGCCTCGCGCAGATGTTCGACCAGGGCCGCGCAGTCGGCATGCTTCATCTTCCAGGAGGCCTTGTTCACCACCAGTCGGGAACTGATGTCATGCATGTACTCGAGCGGGACCAGTCCGTTCGCCTTGAGTGTATTCCCCGATTCGACGAGGTCGACGATGATGTCTGAAAGACCGACGATCGGCGCCAGCTCCATGGAGCCGTACAATTTGATGATCTCGACCTGCTGTCCGCGCGCCGCGAAGAAATCGCGCGCCGCTCGCACGTACTTGGTGGCCACCCGCAACCGGCGTGGCCTGAGATCAGCACCCGGAAAACCGGCCACCCACATCTGGCAGCGGGCAATCCCCAGGTCCAGCGGTTCGTACAGGCCCTCTCCCCCATGCTCGGTCAGGATATCCTTGCCAGTGACGCCGAAATCGGCCGCTCCCCACTGCACATAGGTGGGCACATCGGTGGCGCGGATGAGAACCAGCTTCACGTTGTCGTGATTGGTGTCCAGGATGAGCTTGCGGGTCTTGTCCGCATCCTCGGCCGGCTCGATACCCGCCCGCGCAAGCAGCGGCAGCGTGTCCTTGAAGATACGGCCTTTCGATAGGGCAATGGTGATCGGTGTAGTGAACTTCATATCAACGTCCCGGTACCCGGCGGATGCTTGCCCCCAGGCCACGTAGCTTTTCCTCGATATTCTGATAACCGCGATCGACGTGGTAGATGCGGTCGACCACCGTCTCTCCATCGGCCACCAGCCCGGCCAGCACCAGGCTGGCGGAGGCGCGCAGATCGGTAGCCATCACCGGCGCAGCAGTGAGCCGCGCACGACCATCACAGATCGCGGTATTTCCCTCAAGTTTGATGCGCGCTCCCATGCGCTGCAGTTCCTGCACGTGCATGAAGCGGTTTTCGAACACCGTCTCAGTGATGGTGCCCACGCCCCGGGCCAATGCGTTCAGTGCCGTGAACTGGGCCTGCATATCGGTCGGGAACGCCGGGTAGGGGGCGGTATGGATGTCGACCGCACGAGGTTGCTCGCCATGCATGTCGAGTTCGATCCAGTCCTCGCCGGTAGTGATTTCCGCACCCGCCTCACGCAGCTTCTGGAGCACGGCATCCAGTACGGTGGGATCCGTGTCGCGCGCACGCACCCGCCCCCGCGTGATGGCACCCGCAACCAGAAAGGTCCCGGTCTCGATTCGATCCGGCAGTACGTTGTACTCGGTACCCCGCAGGCGCTCGACACCCTCGATCTCTATCGCCGAGGTGCCTGCACCACTGACCTTCGCGCCCATCGCATTCAGGCAATTCGCCAGATCGACCACCTCCGGTTCGCGCGCAGCATTCTCGATCACGGTGACCCCATCGGCGAGTGCTGCGGCCATCATCAGGTTCTCGGTACCGGTAACGGTAACGATATCCATCACCAGGCGCGCCCCTTTCAGCCGGTCCGCGCGCGCCCGGATATAGCCATTCTCGACCGTGATATCGGCCCCCATCGCGCGCAGCCCCTCGATGTGCAGGTTGACCGGTCGCGAACCGATCGCGCAGCCACCCGGCAGGGAGACATCCGCCGTGCCGCAGCGTGCCAGCAGGGGACCCAGGACCAGGATGGAGGCGCGCATGGTCTTTACCAGTTCATAGGGCGCCACCGGATTGTGAATGTTGCTGGCATCGGCCTCGATGCGCATCTTTTCATCCACCAGCAGCTGCACCCCCATCTGGGCAAGAAGCTCCATGGTCGTGGTGATGTCGTGTAGATGGGGAATATTGCCGACAGTAATCGGCGTCTCGGACAACAGCGTTGCCGCCAGAATGGGTAGTGCCGCGTTCTTCGCCCCGGAGATCCGAACGTCTCCCGAGAGGCTACCGCCCCCGTTGATAATCAGCTTGTCCACTAAGTCTCGCCCTACCCCTGATGGAATGACCGGTTTCGAACCCGTGTAGAGTTTCCGGTGTGCTGCGTGAGCACTGCTACGGGCTGTCGTGACCGGGTCAGGTCTTCAAGCAACCGGTGCCAGAATGCCTCTTTAGGAATGCCGCAATGGGGATCATTCCGCAGGAACTCGCAAAAAAGGGGGGCAATGATAAAGAAAAAACGGGGCGAAGTGGGTAAAAGCGCTGAAACGCACCCGGGTCAGTTGTCCAGCACCCCGGCAAGATTGGACAGTCCGGCGAGATCGGCAAGGTCGGCGGGGACATCCTGCAATACCAATGAACGCTGCGAGGATTGCGCAAGCTGAATCGCCTCCAACAACAAGGCAAGCGCGGCGCTGTTGCTCGAGGTGACCCCTGCCAGCGAGAGCTCGAGCTGCGGCTCGCGCTCGATCAGTCGCTTCAGATCAGGCCAGACCTGCGGCACGCTGGAGAAATCCAGAACACCCGCCAGCTGCGCCTTTCCATCACCACCAGAGGACAGACTGGCTTGCGCCATCAGGCGACCTTTCCCTGCCCGCCGGACAGCGCACTGCGTGCCTCGTCGTTCTTGGTCGAGAGCGAACGGATCAGGTTGTCGATACCGACCTGCATCCGTTTCCCGCGATCCTTTTCCCGGGAG
>Ga0180435_10001462_pt1 | contig 24587 bp, 25 predicted proteins | sample SS_ome_3_FD_132467 | JGI IMG/M metagenome (GOLD analysis project Ga0180435, IMG submission 132467) | Hypersaline lake sediment archaeal communities from the Salton Sea, California, USA - SS_3_S_1 metaG | ecosystem: Environmental > Aquatic > Non-marine Saline and Alkaline > Hypersaline >... | reverse complement strand
CCGCCAAACGGCGTAGCCATACCCTTTGATCATCGGACAGGCGAGAAAGACATCCGACTCGCTAGCGGCGATGGCGTTGACTTCTCGAACACGCATCGCGGCCTGCTGCCGCTCGAATTCTTCATCGACGATGGCGTCCTCTTCGGTTGGCAGCCCCAGCAGTTTCGCCAAGACGGTGCTGAGCACGGGCTTGGGTTTTTCCTGTTCCTTTTCGGCTTCCTTCTTGGCCGCTTCCTCTTCCTTCTTCTTTGCCTCGGCTTTGGCAATTGCTTCTTGTTCCATGTTGTAGTTTCGAACGAGCGATGTATCGGCGGCCAACAGTGTTTCGCCCTTGGCATTGAGTTTGGCCATGCGACCCTGACCCGCGACGAAGATCGTGCCGTCGGGCGCGACCGCGATCGCTCGCGGTGTCACCTCGACATTCCAGACGTCGACCAACTCGCCAGCCGGTGAATAGACACGAATCTCGCCCTGCTCGACAATATCTTTCGACCGACTTGCACCGCCAACGTAGTCGAATTCCGTGCGGTTGCCGCCACAACCGGCCAGGATGTTGCCGTCGCGATTCATGCAGAAGGTGTGCAGCGGTTTGCCTTCGGCGTCCTTGCCTACTTCGATCACCGGGTCCGACGCGTACGTCGCCGCCTGTAATCCGAAAACAACCAAGGTCGAAACCAGCAGAATGCCCCCCATACCAAGCGATCGATAGATGCTCATACCCGACTCCTGTTCCTGTAGAAAACGTGCTGAACAAGAGAAGTAATCAGAGTCTCGACGCGTCTGACATTTTACCCGACTTCGCCGAAAGTTACACCGCCGTGCTTCCGCTACCATAGCCCGAAGCGTTAGCGAGGGACCGACTGGTAACAACGGTCGTCCCTCGCGCACTCATCTTGCCGACTTGCAATCGCCGCGTGATCGACCGAAAATCGGTGGTTTCCGGAATCACCATCGATCACGATTTCCCTCACCAAGGAGAACCATGATGCAACATCTAGCGAAGACCCTTACCGCCGTCTTCCTGCAAGACCACAGCAACCCGGTCCGCTATCGCAACATCTGGGTCGTGCCGAAGTAGGATTACACTTGCTTGACGCTGACGATTTCGACGATCATCTCGTCGACATCAATGGTGAAAAACGCCCGCAACGGCTCGCGATCGATGTAGCAGAGCCCTTCGCTCAGGTGTTCGCCGGCATCTGATGGATCGTCCTGCAGCGCCAATTGAAGTCGTTTGGATGCATCCGTCACGGCTGTTTTGGACTTACAGGCAACCGTGATGCGCAGAACGTCCTCAACAGCTTCAAGGGACAGCACGACGGCGTAGTTCACAGCGATTCTACTTTCGCGATCAATTCATCAATGGTGCACTTTGGCCCCGTGCTGTTAGTGCGAGCCTTGGCCTGTTCGACCTCCTCCGCGGTTGGCGAGCGATGCACGATTCCCACACGTTGGCCTTGGTCATCCACTAATTCGACGTGACCTTGCGAGCGGCGAACTTGATCGGCGATATCGGCTTGAACGACGATTCGATTCATAACTAAAACTCCTTGACTCAACTACATCCATTGTACAACCAAACAGGCTACTGTCCAATCGCTGAAAACCGAATGTGCGTACGCGGCCCAGCATGAATGCCGGGGCAAACACTCGGAAGTCGATCGGCCGGGGTTGTTGTATATTGACGGTGAACCCGGTTCCCAAAACGATGCCTAACGAACACGACAAACCGATCGATCGCGAGTCGCAGTTGGCGTCGCCGACCAACTACACCTACGGATCGCCGCGCGATCCCAACAGTGACGATGCATTGCCGATCGCCGAGGCCGACGGACCGTCCGCGGCACAAAAGCAGTTCGAGTCGATGATGAACTCTGGCGGGCCCTCGTCCCCCACGTCGTTGCCCGCAGAAATACCGCGGCTGTCGTACGACGACGACACGCAATTTTCACTGATGGAGTTGTTCGTGTTGGTCACGGTCGCCTCGCTGGGTTTGGCGGGCGTGCGTTGGTTGCCACGCGCCTATTTCGCAGGCGTGTTGGGGCTGTTGGCGGTTGGCGCGATTCTGCTCAGCGCCTTTCGTGTCCCCCGTAGCCGGGTTGCCAGAACACTGAATTGGTGTTTGATTGTGATGTACGCGGCGGCCGCGTCGGGGGCGTTTCTGGCCGGCCTTTGGGAGACAGAATGAGCGACCCGTTCGGTACCATCGGTTTTCGCGGTCAGCTTCGACCCTCGCAACAGGACGCGGCCAAAATCGCAGAAGAGCAACTGGCCAAGGGCGAAACGCGGCTGCATATCGTTGCGCCGCCCGGCTCCGGCAAAACCGTGCTGGGGCTCTACCTGTGGGCCGACCACATCCGCCGGCCGGTCGTCGTGCTCTCGCCAAACTCCGCCATTCAGGCACAATGGGCCGCGCGAACATCGTTGTTCGGCATCGAGTCGCCCGCCGATTCCCGAGTCAGCACGAATCCCAAGTCGCCAGCCTTGCTGACATCGCTAACCTATCAGTCGGTCACGTTGCCACAGCGTGGCGGGGCGGATCTCGATCGGGCGGCGCTCTCGCTCTGGGAGGATCGACTCATCGAGAAGGGCGAGGCAGAAGACACCGTCGAAGCCGAGGCCTGGATCGAGGACCTCTGCCGGCACAACAGCGACTACTACGACGAACGGCTCTCCGCCTATCGCAAGGAAGTGCGCGACTTGAAGGCGCTTGGCGGCGACGCGATGGCCACGTTGCACGAGTCGGCACTGGCCACCCTCGACCGACTCAAACGGGCGGATGTCGGTTTGATCATTCTCGACGAATGCCATCACCTGATGGGCCATTGGGGGCGCGTGCTGGCCGACGCGCAGGACTTTCTGGCCGACCCCGTGATCATCGGGCTGACCGCCACTCCGCCCGACCGCGACGGCCGCGCCGTTGAAGATGTCAATCGGTACGACAAGTTCTTCGGCCCGATCGACTACGACGTGCCGGTGCCCGCCGTAGTCAAAGACGGTTTTCTCTCGCCGTATCAGGACCTCGCTTACTTCGTGCGGCCGACGGCCGATGAGCTGGCTTTCGTCGCCAACGCCGACGAACAGTTGCACGCTTTGGTCGAGCAGTTGTGTGAACCGACCGAAGCCGACGCGCCGGCCTACGATGAGTTTTCGGAACTCGAGTCGGTCGTTGACGATGACAGCGAAGAAACGGAAGCACCGCGAACTGCGCCGTCCAAAGCGCCGTCCGCAGAGCAGATCAACGAACCCGAAATCGACAGCCCCGCCTACGACGACTTCGACGAGTTGATCCCGATCGCACCACCGTCGGGGCAATCGATTGAGCCGGAGTCGATCGCCGAAATGGAAGAGACGGAGTCATCGACCGTGCATCCCACCCAATCGTTGATCGACTGGGTGGTGCAAGTGCTGACCGAATTGCGGCTGCCGACGGGCAAGGTCAAGGACTGGGAGGCGTTTCAGCGACGCGACCCTTCGTTCGCACTGGCGGGTCGACTGTTTCTGCTGCGCCGTGAATTGCCCTTGCCGCCCGACGTTCCCCCGCCGCTGCTCGAACTGCCAATCGAAGAAATCCCCGAGATGGAGATCCTCGTGTCGGTGCTCGATCGCTATGTACGGCATCGGCTGCGTCGCTCGAAGAACCCGCGCGATCATCAAGTGGCAGATCGCACCATCGCCCGGCTGCGAACGCTCGGTGTGCAGATCACCGAGACCGGCAGCCAGGGTTGTGCCTCCCCCGCCGGCCGTGTGCTCGCCTACTCCCAAGCCAAAGCCCGAGCGTTGCTGCCAATCTTCAAACAAGAGATGGAAGTGCTCGGCGACAAGATTCGGGCGGTCGTCGTCACCGACTACGAGCGGACCAGCGCCGTGACGGCCGAAGTCGATCATCTGCTCGACGACGAGGCGGGCGGGGCGATCGCTGCATTCAAGATGCTGCTTTCCGACCCGCAAACCGACGCTCTCGACCCCGTGCTGGTGACCGGTTCGAGTGTGCTGGTCGACGACGATTTGGCCGAGCGGTTTCGCATCGAGTCGGAACAGTGGCTCGCAGCCAACAGCCACGAGGTTGCCCTCTCCTATCAGCCAGAGAACGGATTCTTCATACTCAACGGCGGCGGCCGTGATTGGTGTCCGCGCGTTTATGTGACCATGGTGACCGAACTCTTTCAGCGCGGCGTGACGCGTTGTCTGGTCGGCACGCGCGGTTTGCTTGGCGAAGGTTGGGACGCCAACAAGGTCAACGTGCTAGTCGATCTGACCACGGTCACCACCTCAATGACCGTGCAACAGCTCCGCGGGCGATCGCTGCGCATCGACAAAGACGATCCTCAGAAGCTGGCCGACAATTGGGACGTCGTTTGCCTCGCGCCGGAGTTCAGCAAGGGGCTCGACGACTACCGCCGCTTCGTCCGCAAGCACAAGAACTTCTACGGCGTGACTGATGATGGGGCGATCGAAAAAGGCGTCGGGCACGTGCACGCCGCCTTCACCGACATGAAGCCGGAGGGGCTCGAGGGGGCGGTCGGCGTACTCAATACCGAGATGCTCAAACGGACCACGCGGCGACCGCAGATTCGCGAACTATGGAAGATCGGCGAGCCATACCATGGCAAACCAATTCGAGCGCTGGAGCTGAAGCCAGCGGTCGAAAGCACGGGCGGATTCCCACCGTTTTCTTCGCGTCACGATCCGTGGACGGCCGGCACGCTCACCACCGCCATCGCGGAAGCCGTGCTGGGTGCGCTCACCGCCACCAAGCAGATCCCCTTCATCGATCGGCGGCAACTTCATGTCGGCGAGCGAGCAGGCGGCTACGTGCGGGTGTTCCTCGAATCGGCCAACGAAAAGGACACGCAACTGTTCACCCGTTCGATGCATGAAGCGCTCGGTCCGCTCGACCGCCCCCGGTATGTGATTCCCCGGCATGTCGACCATGTTCGTGACACCTGGCTCTCGAAGATCCTGCCTGCTGTGATCGGCAAGTATTTTCAGTGGCGGCGGCGATCGCACGTAATGCTGCACGCCGTGCCCTCGGCCCTGGCGAAGAACAAAGACCTCGTCGCCGAGTACCAGCGGTTTTGGAACTTCCACGTCAGTCCCGGCGCGGCCGTCTACGCCCATCGCGGCGACGGCGAAAGGCTGGTCGAGCGGGCCAAAGAAACCAACCCACCGACCGGGCAGTTACACGAGAAGGACGTGTTTTTGTAGGGCGACTCGTGGGTCAGAACCTGTCCTGTTGGGAGTTGGCGGCCGGTCGAATTCTCACGCGAAGGCGCTAAGGCGCGAAGATTGACATAGGAATGGGGGACAAGGAATGTGAGGTTCGAGGCATTCAAGATATCTCCGTACGAATCTGATCCAGTGTTTTCCGCGTGCCGTGTAGATCACACCAGCGATGGACGTACACCCAATCGATCGCATCTTGGCGCACGGCAATTACGTTTCGCAGATCGGCCAAGTCCTTCTCTCGACCAACACCGCCACTCCATCGCAGCTTCGTCACAACCACGTCTTCGACGGAAAGCAAAAACGTCTCCCGTCCGAGCAACGTAACTCTGCATCGGCGCTGAAATCGCTCGCGGTCGTGAGCGTCTTCGCTCAGGTAGAAGAGTTCGATCGCAAACGACCCGTCCGCCAGACGAATCACATGCCGCTGCGTGGCGGTCACTGTCTCGAATCCGCGCTGGGGATCAAGTTGAAACGCCGGTCCCAGGGCTTTTACGATGTCATGCACCGACGTATTCCCGAGTTGCACAACGAAATCGATATCCTGCGTCGATCGCGGCACGCCGTAGAAATTGCTCGCAAACGAACCGACGACGACGTGGTCGACGGAATGTGACCGAAGCGCATCGATCACCACTACCACCGCCTCTTCATTGGTCATCACCGTTGCTCCAGCTTTCGGGCCAATTCCAATCGATCGCGGAGAATCCGCAACACCTCAGTATCGTCGGCGAGAGGGTGTTCGCTACGAATCCCGTCCGACATGACCCGACAGACCTGCTCGAAAAGCCGCGCCCCTGCGAAGAATCGATCCTCGTCCGACATCGCTTTCGCCGCGCGCACCTTCTCCCAAAAAAGGTCGTCGACAAGTTGTTGGGTTGGTTTCATCTTTGCCTCATGGGCACGCGAAGGCGCTAAGGCGCGAAGTTGACAGGGGAGTAGAAGAAAGAGTTTCGATTCACTCCCTCAAGCCTCACTCCTTCGGCGGTTTCTCGATGACTTCAATCAGGCCGACGTCGATGAACTGCCCGCCACGGGTTTGCTTGCAGTGAACCGCCAATACGTTCTTGCCGGGTTTGACCGCTTTGCTTGCGGCTGGGCTGATGGGGAACTCCTGGTAACCTGTCAGATAACCACTGGTGGCGATGGCTTTGACGCCGCTTAGGTAAACCTCGGCATCCTCATCGTGGTGCATCCTTAATTGCAGGCTTCCTGACAACTCAGAAACCTCGATCGTCCGTCGCAGCCAAATGCCGTTCGAGCTCCACTCAGTGCCGATGATCGCGCCCGGCGTTTCTTGCGTACCGAAACCACCCTTGCCTTCCTTCCACCCGGAGTCGTCGAAGTCGGTGGCCTGCCAACCGTCGGCGGGCTTCTCGGTCGTGTACCGCCAGGTTTGCGCTTCCTTCTCACTGGTGGGCACGACTGGCTTAACGATGACCGACCCCTGCGGCTTGTAGAGCGGGGCGTGAATCGACTGCATGTGTTCGAAGTCGAACTTACACACTGCGCGGTCGTAGGTCATCAGCCCGTTGACTTCGCCCTCACAATCGCTGGTTTGGGTGTAGACGGCGGCGGCGAGCCCGCGAGAAATCATCGGTCGCAGGTTGACGATCAGGTTGTCGTAATTCTGTCGCAGTTCGTCGGTGGTTTTATAGGTGCGATAGCCCCAGTTGCGTTTATCCCACCAGAGATGGCCGTCGACGGGCAAACCGAGACCGCCGAACTCGCCCAGCACACCGACGCGTTTGTCTTCAATCGGCGGCATCGCGGGACCGGGGTACTTGTGAATGTCCTTCACGTCGCCGCTGCCCTTGTCGCTCCAACCGCTGGCCTCGTTAATCGGCCGAGTGGGGTCGTACTTCTGCATCCAAGCGACGATCGACTCGGTTTCGTGTTGCCCCCAACCTTCGTTGAACGGCACCCACATCACGATCGAGGGATGGTTGTGGAACGTGTCGACCATCGCCTTCAGTTCCACCTCGAACTGCGAGCGGGGGAAGGTTTTGCCGTCGCCGACCACGTCTCCCGGCCCTCGGCCGCTGGGCATATCCTGCCAGACGAGCAGCCCCAACCGATCGCAATGGTAATACCAACGGGCTGGCTCGATCTTCACATGCTTGCGGGCCATGTTGTAGCCGAGTTTCCTGGTGGCGATCACGTCGTACTCAAGGGCTTCATCGGTGGCGGCGGTGTACAAACCGTCGGGCCACCAACCCTGATCGAGCGGGCCAAGTTGGAACAGCACCTTGTTGTTCAGCCACAGTCGGTTCACGCCCGCCTCGTCCTTCTTCACCTCACTCTTTCGCATACCGAAGTAGCTGGTGACCGTGTCGACAACTTCGCCGCTTTCGACCAACTCCGCCGTGAAGTGGTAGAGGTTCGGTTCGTCGGGCGACCAAAGGCTGGGACTCGGCACACTGCCCGCAATCGGTTGGCCCGGCTTGCCGCTGCCGAGTTTGATCGGCGGCATGCTGGTGGTCGTTTCGCGCACCGACTTGGCGGTGATCGTGAGATTGACGGCTGCGCTTTTGCCGGCGCCCGATGTACCGACCGTGATGTGGACCTTTTCGTTGTCGATATCCGGCACGATTTTCAGCGAATGGATCGAAGCGGCAGGTACTTTTTCCAGCCAGGCCGTCTGCCAGATACCGGTCACGGCCGTGTACCAAATGCCGCGCGGATTGAGCACTTGCTTGCCGCGCGGCTGCGGGCCTTGATCGGTGGGATCCCAAACGCCGACCACGATCTTCTGCTCATCGTAGCCCGTCAGAGCCTTGGTGATGTCGAACGTGAACGGATCGTAACCACCCTTGTGCTCGCCCACCTTCTTGTCGTTGACGAAAACGACCGTGTGCCAGTCGACGGCCTGAAAGTGCAACAGCAACCGCTCGCCGTCGGCGAGGTCGCCCGCCTTGAACGTGCGGTGATACCAGACGCGCTGGTCGGGCGTAACCGTCTTCATCACGCCGGAAAGGGCCGACTGCACAGGAAACGGCACCAGAATCTGGCCGTCGAACTGATGGGCGTGTTCGGCATCTTTGGGCGTGATCGCGTAGTCCCAAAGCCCGTTGAGGTTCATCCAGTTCTCACGGACCATCTGCGGCCGGGGGTATTCCTTGTGCACGTTCTCGGGCGTCACCTCCTTCGCCCACCGCGTCGTCAGCGGCCCCTTCGCCGGCTTCCAGGCATCGGCGGCATGTGTGAATTGAACGATTGAAAACGCAGGAACAACGGCTAGCAACAAGTTCAGTCGGCGAGTGGTCATTTCGTAGATCCTTATGGGGATGTTGTGGATCGATTCGCAGCCCGATAGGGTAGATTGCATCCGGCACAACTGCAACCGTGTGTTCGGCACTTGAACGCACGATAGATCTCCAGATCCGTCGATTCCGCTCAAATTTTGTTGGTTGCGACGGGTTAGAAAACCCATCGTACAGGATTTGAAGACAGGCTCTCAGCGGGAATCAGTGGGCTGGCGTTGGCGCCGAAGGAGTTTGGCCTGCGGACCTCCGGCCCGCCCTGTGGCGAGAGCCAATTGATGAAAGAGTTCGACTGCGGATACCGCTTGATCGGTTTGCCCGACCCCGACTGCGCTGCTTGCAGCAAACTGAGGTACGACTGACTCCACATTCGCTTCGCCATCGGGTCGTGCACCGGCTTACTGAGCAGGCTGAACGATTGTCCCTCGCGCTGCGGCCGGAAACCCTCGGTGTACACATCGCCGTCGTGGCACTCGACGCAATGCTTATCCAAAATCGGCTGCACTTCTTTGAGGAAACTGAAGCCCCGCGGCGGGCCGTAAAACGGTTCGAGCTTCTGCGCCCCGGCTATCATGGCGAGCGACTGGTTCTCGTAGGAGAGTGGGGCAGAGTTCTTCTGATCGTGGCAACCGGTGCACGATTGTGATTCGCCCGGCATCAGCGTCGCCCAACTCCGCATCGATTGCACCGTGTGGCCATCTTCGTCGAGCGCCTGAAAGTAGAGAGCGGTGCGGGCGGGATCGCCTTGCCGCGGATCACCGTTACAGCCAACGTCTGCCCCGCCGACTTACCACGGATCTCCAAACCCAGGAAGGCGACGTCCGCGTCGGCCACGGCTTGCGCGTCGATCTTGCTCAACTCTTTGACCAACTCGGGATGGTCGGCGGCGATATTGTTTTCCTCGGCATGATCGGCCTGGAGGTCGTACAGGCCGCTGGCCTTCTTGCCCAAAATCAACTTGTAGTTGCCGCGAATGATCGATGCACCGCCGCCCGCCTCGTGGATCAGGAATTCGCGAGTTCGCTGATGCCCTGTCCCTGACAACGTGGGCGCGATCGAAACACCATCAAGGCCCAGCGGTGCGACCGCGCCGGCCAACTCGCAGAAAGTCGGCAACAGATCGGAGACATCGATCACCGTATCCCCATTTTCCCCAATAGCCGGTCGCGTAGCCTGCCTTGGCGAGCGCGTCGCCCATCAAGATATCGTCGGCTCGCATTGCCTTTTTGGCGTTGTCGGGGTCGTTGCGGTCGGCAAAGGTGTGTCCCTGGTGAAAACCGGTCTGCTGCGAAGACCGGGCGGGCGAGCAAACCGTCGCCCCGTATCCCCGCGTGAAGTTGACGCCCTGTTTGGCCAATCGATCGAGATTGGGCGTAAGCACCGATGGCATGTTCTTCGCTTTTCGCTCGGCCTGACCGTTGGGCCCGATCGCCCCCCAACCCATGTCGTCCACATAGAAGTAAAGGATGTTGGGACGGGCAGCAGATACATCGACCACGGTCTTTTTCGCCGCAAGCGCGTCGTTGGCAATCACGAAGGACGCCGCCACGGCGACTACCAACAAGCAAATATGTCTCGCCGTATCCCGTGGCGTTTTCATCATTGAACCCTTCGAACTGTCCGTTATATTTCCGTCAAAAATGCGTGTTTTAAGGTTACGTGCGATGGGCCTGGTAAACTTTTGCGACCGACAAACCCTCGCGGAATCGACGGATCAGAAGATCCATCGTACCGCAAAGGACAGCCCAACTTCAATTCAATGGCACGTTCTGACGGGAGAACGGCAGAGTTGGGGAGAGGCGGGCAGAAAACGGGGCAGCTTCGAAACCAACGCCCAGGAAGGTGATTTGACCCGCCATCGCAGGCCGCTTACTTGCCAGCGGTAGTTTTTCAGGCTAAAAACGGGGCTACGAAATCACGAACATCAGCCCAATTCTTGAGGCCCAAAACAACACAAACGCGGGGACACGTCCCGGCGAAACGTCGTATTCATTGCAGGTCTTGCCAGGATAGGTCCTGGCCCACATCGGAGAAAACCAAGCATGCTAAATCCCAATGTCGTCCCTGGTGATAGTGTTCAGTCGGTCTTGGAGCAGGCCCTCGAGGCAGGCGGCGGTTTGCTGCGACTCGCGCCGGCGTGGGTGCCCCGCTCGTTCCTCCATCCAGGAAAGCGGATCAAGCTGCATCCGGACGACTGGTACGCGTTCGGCAAGTCTCGAGGCGGTATCGACGAGCGTTGGTTTGCCAGCACCACCGAAGCCGCCAATGAAGGCCGCGTCTGGCACGAGGGGCTCAGCTTCATCTCCTTCGGCGGACAGCACATCTCGCTACGCGACGCCGTGGCCGAGATGGGGGGCGCCTTGATTGGCGAGGAGATGTTCGGCAAGTACAACCGCTGGCCCGTCTACTCGAAGTTCTTCGACAACGCGGGACCGATCCCGCACCACATGCACCAGAAGTTCGAGCATGCGGCACTGACCGGCCAGGAAGGAAAACCCGAGTCGTACTACTTCCCGCCGCAACTAAACGCAGCCGAAAACAATTTCGACTACACGTTCATGGGCCTCGAACCGGGCACAACCAGGGACGACCTCCGCAAGTGCCTTGAGAATTGGGACAAGGGCGACAACGGCATCCTCGATCTTTCGCGGGCGTATCGACTCAAGCGGGGCACCGGTTGGCTGATTCCGCCCGGCGTGTTGCACGCCCCCGGCTCGCTCTGCACCTATGAACCCCAGTGGGGCAGCGACGTATTCGGCATGTACCAATCGCTTTGCGAGGGGCGCGACGTGCCGTGGTCGCTGTTGGTCAAGGACGTGCCCGAGGACAAACACCAGGACCTCGATTTCATCATCGACCAGTTGGACTGGGAGAAGAACGTCGACCCGCACTTCAAGGACAACAACTACCTCGAACCGATCGTCGACGAAGCCAACAGCGGCGACGGCTACACCGACCGCTGGATCGACTACGGCCTGGTCGATGGCAAGCAGCTTTTCAGCGCCAAGGAACTGACGGTCGACCCCGGTGCGAAGTGTGTCCTCAAGGACCCCGGCGCCAGCGGTTGGATCACCGTCCAAGGACGGGGCACGATGGGCAAACTCGATCTGCAAACGCCGGTGATGATCCGCTTCGGCGCCGAGACCGAAGACGAAGTCTTCATCACCCACGGCGCCGCCACCTCCGGCATCGAAATCGAGAACACCGGCAGCGAACCGCTCGTCAGCCTGCGTTACTTCGGTCCCGACACCCACGCCAGCGTGCCGAACGTGGGCGATCATAAGAAGGCGTAGGGTTCGGAGGTCAGGGATCGGGGAAGGCGATAGCCGACCCGCAATGCGGAGCGGGTAACCCATAACCTGGAATGAATTCCTTCCATGAAGACGCGTGTCTATATTGAAACCACGATCCCCAGTTTCTATTTCGCATTGCGCACGGACACCCAGTCGCTGGCGAGAAAGAACTGGACGCGGCAATGGTGGGCGGAATTCGCCGAACAATTCACGCTTGTCACCAGTCCTGCTGTTGTGGCGGAGCTGCGCCAAGGAACGAGAGATGCTACCAATCGGAGGATTGCACTGCTGAAGGATTTGGAACTACTCGGGGTCACAAAGCAAGTGGAAGATGTTGCAAGCATCTACATCGATCGATTGGTAATGCCCAACGACCCTGGCGGTGACGCGTTGCACCTGGCGCTCGCGTCCGTACACAAAGCCGATGTTTTGCTGACATGGAATTGCCGCCACTTGGCCAATCCGAGTAAAATGGAACATATCAGGATCGTCAACTACGAACTTGGATTGCCGATGCCCCAGTTGACGACGCCGCTGAACTTTCTCAGTGAGGATCAGTCTGATGCCAACTAGCGAGATCGGTGAGATTAGGCGGATTCGCCACGAGATCTCGGCGCAGTGCGACCACGACATTCACAAGCTCGCCGACTATTGCCGGCAGGTCGAACAGGAATTGAGACGATCCGGAGAATTCCGATTCGAGAATCGAGATCCTGAGCGAGTTGAAGCAAAAGCCGGTTCGACAAACTCCCTTGGAGAATGAGCCATGTCGACCTTCGACACAACCGCGCATACAACGCCGGGCGACCTGCCCGCGCCACTACCGCTACTACCGCGCATGACAGAAGAGGAATTCGTTGCGTGGTGTACGCGCGAGACCCGGGCGGAATGGGTCGATGGGGAGGTTATTGAGATGTCACCGGCAAGTATCGAACATGTTGATCTCAATTCCTGGTTCTCCAAAGTGCTGGGGCTTTTCGTCGAGCATCACAATCTAGGCGTGGTGTTGGGACCGGAAGCAATGGTGCGATTGTCGGGACAAAACCGACGTCGAGTTCCCGATCTCTTCTTTATCAGCAACGATCATCGCGAACGACTGCGCGAGAACCATGTGGAAGGCGCGCCTGATCTCGCCATAGAAATCGTATCGCCCGACAGCGAAGCCCGCGACTGGCGCGAGAAGTACCTTGAATATGAAGAGGCCGGCGTCCGCGAGTATTGGGTCGTCGATCCGAACTCGAAACATGTGGAGGTCTATTCACTGAATGCGGATGACAAGTACGGGCGAATCTCGGAGTTGGACGGCGCGGTGACCTCGACAGTCCTTCCCGATTTCACCTTGAAGACCGATTGGCTTTGGGCCGGTTCGCGACCGCCGGTGTTGGAAGTGCTCAAGCAACTGGGGGTTCTGGGGGAATAGGCGATGCCTACCGATTTGGCGGCACAAAGCGAAACGATTGTTCTGGGCGGCATTCCCTGGGATACATACCAGCGTATCCTGGAAGCGATCGGCGAATACCATCTTCGGCATACCTACGACCAGGGCATGCTCGAAATGTGGCGGGTGCTGCACGGTGTGTCCTGGGAGGACTACCAGAAACTACTCGATGCGATGGCGGATATCACCTTTCCGCACACCTACGACAGGGGGACCCTCGAAATGATGTCGCCGAGAAAAGACCACGATTGGATCAAGGGACTAATCGGCCGCATGATCGAAGCAATGTGTTTCACCCTCGATATCCCGATCCAAACTGTCGGTTCCACCACGCTTGGCGCCGCGGCGGCCGAGCGGGGATTGCAGCCGGACGAGGCCTACTACGTGGCCAACGAACCCGAAGTGCGTGGCAAAGACACGTACACGCCCGACGTCGATCCCCCGCCCGATCTCGCCGTGGAGGTCGACGTTACCTCGAACAGTTTGGGGCGGCTGCCCATTTACGCCGCGATCGGCGTTCCCGAAATCTGGCGTCACGATGCCGATCAGTTGCGTTTCCATGCGCTCACGCCCGATGGAGAGTATCGCGAAATCGAACGCAGCCTCGCCTTTCCGTTTGTCAGTCCCGCGGACGTGCAACGCTGTCTTGATCGACGGACCGAAATGGGTGAAAACGCGATCGTTCGATTGTTCGTCGAGTGGGCCGAGCAGGCGGCAAATTAGGCTCTGTCCCAAAACGTGTTTTCACCGCAAAATACAAGCTCGCGGCGCAAGCAAGTGGGTGAGTTCGGGCAAACCCACTCTGGCGCTTCGAGCTTGTATCCGTTTTGGGACAAAGCCTAGTCATCACATCTGCGACTGAGAACGATCGGCGCGTCACAAATGAGCTTGGCGTGAAGCCGAAGGGGTCGGGGTACAAGTCCGTTCCTGCTCCTAATCCACCGAGTCTGCCATTCCCCTAATGGCATTGGTTGCCGCGTGTCGGTTACAATATTCCCGCCCGTCATTTCGGCGAATAGTAGTCTACTCAAAAAAGTCTTTGAGGGTATGTCAAACATGAGCCAGCACACCAACAACTTTCCCAAACTCCATAACGCGGCTTGGCCGGGTGTCGTCGGTAAGGGCGATGGCGGCGAGCCGCCGATCAATCTCGATACGATGCTCGATCTGACGGCGGCGGCCGAGGTCGACGGCGTCAAGTTCGACGGGTTCGATCTGTTCCTCTACCTGCCGCACATCGACATCGATTCGACGGTAGAAAGCGACGACGCGATTAAGGAGTTGGCCGACAAAGCGCAGTCGCGCAACCTCGATATCGGCACGGTTGTCGCTCCCATCTGGCCGCCAACCGGTGGCGGCGCGGCGATGGGCAACCCCGAGGAACAAGAGAAATTCATTGGGCAGGTTCGCAAAGGGTGTTACGTCGGTCAGCGACTGAGAGAACTCGGCGTCCGTCCGCACGGCAATATCCGCATTGACTCAGCCGGCGGCGTCGAGCCGTGGCTCGAAGATCCCGAGGGGAATCAGAAGAAGATCGCCGACACCTTCCGCCAAGCGTGTGACATCGCCGCCGATCACGGCGAAAAACTGGCGGCCGAAGGCGAAATCTGCTGGGGTGGCATGCACAGTTGGAAGCGGATGGTGCAGTTGCTCGAAATGGTCGATCGTCCCAACACGCTCGGCTTCCAGGCCGACATGGCGCACACGCTGCTCTACATGCTTGGCTACAACGCGCCGGAAGACGCGATCGTGCCCGACGATTTCGATTGGAACGATCAAGCGGCCTACGACGCAGCTTACAAAACGTTGACCGATGCGCTGCGGCCGTGGACGATCGATTTCCACATCGCCCAAAACGACGCGACCGTGCACGGCGGCGGATCGCACGACAAAACCGGTCGCCACTGCCCGGCCAACGACCCCAACGGCAAGCTCGATATCACCCGGCACGCCGGCTTCTGGCTGCGCGACGAAAACGGTGAAGTCACCAAGAAGACGCCGCACATCTGTTGGGACGGTTGCCTGTTCCCGAACGATGTGCTCATGCAGCCACAAACCTGGAACGACATCCTCGCCGCCATGATCGATGTACGCGATCATCACGGCTGGACCGAATAATTGTCAATGACCAAGGATCAATGTCCAAGGAAGCACGAATGGAGAAGCACTAATCCGGAGGGCAGACAAGTGAGCGAATCAGAGGGCAGTGAACATGGTTCGTATGATTTGGAAGAACGCACTGCAACCTTCGGCGAAAACGTGATCTCGTTCTTGAAATCGGTCAAGGAAGACAATATCACTGCACCGCTGATGAGCCAACTTGTCCGATCGGCAACCAGCATCGGTGCGAACTATATGGAGGCCGATGAGGCCGGCACCAAGAAGGAGTTTCGCTATCGCATCAGCGTATGCAAGCGTGAATCGCGTGAAAGCAAGCACTGGCTGCGAATGATTGCCAACGCAGTTCCCGGCATGAAGGAGCGGGCCCGGGAACTTTGGAAAGAAGCTAACGAATTGACTTTGATCTTCGCGGCCATTTTCCGAAAGACAGACGGGAGTGGGAAATGAATCGCGATCAGTTGTCCGAGCAGAGGATCGAGTGTTTAGACAATTTTTGATTCGGATTTCCTTGGTCATTGATCCTTCGGCCTTGGTCATTCACAATCCAGCCTCTACCTCAAACCAGTTACCTCTTCAAACAAAACACGAAGACAAAGGAAACAAATATGGCAAAGCCTCTCAACATCGGCGTACTCGGTTGTGGATTCATGGGTCGCGCGCACTCGAACGCGTGGCTGCAAGTCAATCACTTCTTCCCCCGCGAACATCAACCGGTGCTCAAGGCCTGCTACGGCCGCGAAGAAGACAAGGCGAAGCTCGAAGATTTTGCAGGCAAGTGGGGCTACGAATCGATCGAAACCGATTGGCGCAAGGTTATCGAGCGCGATGACATCGATCTCGTCGACGTTTGCGTGCCGAACCATATGCACAAAGACTGCGTGATCGCCGCTGCCGAGGCCGGCAAGATGATCGTCTGCGAAAAACCGCTGGCGATGACGGTCGAAGAGGCCGAGGAGATGGTCGCCGCCGTCGAGAAGGCGGGCGTGGCGAACATGGTTTCGTTCAACTACCGTCGCGTGCCGGCGATCGCGCTCTTCAAGCAGGTCATCGAAGAAGGTCGCGTCGGTCGTCCCTTCCACTATCGAGCAACCTACAACCAGGACTACACGATCGGAAGCGATGTCCCGCAGGGTGGCATGGCGTTGTGGCGCTTGGACTCGAAGGTGGCCGGCTCGGGCGTCACCGGCGACCTGCTGGCCCACTCGATCGATACGGCCGAATGGCTCAACGGCCCGATCCAAAAGGTCGTCGCCCATGCCGAAACGTTCATCAAGGAACGCAAGCACGCCGACACCGGGCAAGTCGAAAAGGTCGACATCGACGACGCCTGCATGTTCCTGGCCGTCTTCGCGAACGGTTCCATCGGCACGTTCGAAAGCACGCGTTACGCCCGCGGTCGCAAGAACTACAGCACGATGGAGATGAACGGCGAGAACGGTGCGTTGTTCTTTGATTTGGAAGATCCTCATATCCTCGAGTTCTTCCGCTACGCCGATGCCGATACCGGCAAGAAGATCGAAGACCACCTGACCGGTTGGCAGCGCATCCACGTGACCAACTTCGAGCACCCCTACATGGACAACTGGTGGGTGCCCGGCTGCACAATCGGCTACGAGCACACGTTCATCAACAGTTTTGCCGATTTCCTCTCCAGCCTCGAAGGCGGCGAGCCGTTCCAACCTGACATGAAGACCGCGATGCGAACGCAAAAGGTTTGCGAGGCCGTACTCGCCAGCGCCAAGAGCGGCGGCTGGGTCGAGATCGGGTAGTCGCGCGTATGAACTACTTCGCCCATGCCCGTCGCTTTTTGGATCGGCCCTACTTCGCGGCGGGCACGGGCGTGCCCGATTGGCTGTCGGTCGTCGATCGCAGAGTCCGTGTGAGGCAAAAACATGCCGAGCCGTTCTTGACGCATGACGACGAGATCGTGCGCGCCGTCGCTGGCGGCGCCATTCAGCACCTGATCGACGACGACTGGTTTCATCGGACCCGGGCGTTCGGCGAGCTCTCGTGGCAGTTCACCGTCGCCTGCCGGGACGCATTGCCGGGCGACGATGGGTTGCGTCCGCGTTTTCTAGGCCATATTCTGGTTGAGTTGTTGCTGGACGATGCGCTGTCGAAAGAGAACCCTGGACTGCTCGACGCCTACCACGACATGCTCGACGGGATCGATCCGCTGGCGGTGCAGAACGCCGTCAACCTGATTGCTCTGCGACCGGCCGAGCACTTGGCGTACATGATCGATCAGTTCCGCAAGTTGAGGATTCTCGAAGACTACGCCGACGACGACCGCCTGCTCAAACGGCTCAATCAGGTGATGAAGCGCGTCAAGTTGCAACCGCTACCCGAAACCTTCAAAGACGTTTTTCCGGCCGCTCGACAAGCGGTGATCGAGCGAAAAGGAGAATTGCTCGAAGGCGAAAACAAAAACGACAACTCACAACATTCACCGGAGACATGACCATGCAATTCGGAATCAACTTGCTGATGTGGACCGACACGCTTTCCGACGAGTGGCTGCCGCTGCTCAGCGAACTCAAGGAAGTCGGTTTCGACACGATCGAGGTCCCCTGTTTCGATCTCGACAACCTCGACAACTACGCCAAGTGGGGCGCGAAGTTCGACGAGTTGGGCCTGGCTCGCACGGGCACGGCCGTTCGCGGCGCCGATCAAAACCCGATCAGCCCCGACCCCGCGATTCGCCGCGCCGGCATCGACGCCAACAAACGCAACCTCGATTGTTGTGCGGCGGCAGGTTGCAGCGTGATGGCTGGCCCATTCCACTCGGCCTTGGGCGAATTCTCCGGCAGCGGCCCGACCGAAGACGAATGGAAATGGGGCGTCGAGTCGATGCAGGAAGTCGCCGAGCACGCCGCCAGCGTCGGCGTGACGCTTGGTGTCGAGTACCTCAACCGGTTCGAGTGCTACTTCCTCAACACGGCGGCCGACGGCGCCCGCTTCGTAGCTGACGTCGGCAACCCGGCCTGCGGCATGATGTACGACACCTTCCATGCCCACATCGAGGAGAAGAGCGTCGCCGGAGCGATCAAGTCGCTCAAGGACTGCCTCGTGCACGTGCACATCTCCGAAAACGATCGCAGTACGCCGGGTCAGGGCAACGTCCGCTGGGACGAGAACTTCGACACCCTCAAGGAGATCGGCTACGAAGGCACAATGGTCATCGAGGCCTTTGGACTGGCCCTGGAAAAACTCGTCGCCGCCACCAAGATCTGGCGTCGGATGTACGAAAGCGAAAAGCAACTCGCCGCCGACGGCCTCGCCTTCATGAAGCAAGAAGTAGCCAAGCGGTGGTGATGCATAACATGTAGCCGAGGCGTGCTTGCACCCATCCGCGCAAAATACACGGATCAAGCACCCACTCTGCATTGCTCGCGACGGATCGTCTTGCGGCGCGAGACGATTTGCCCGTATAGTGCGCACATGGCCGAGCACGAGTTGTCTGACGATCCGAATGAAGAACCGCTCCTCGAAGAAGGCGCCGAGGAAGATCTGTCGCTGCAGAAGCTGACCGACGCCTTCGCGCAACTGCTCTACGTTGAGGATGAGGAGGTCGACGAGTCCGCAGACGAAGAAGTCGAAGAGGAACCGTCTGAACCATCGGTTGCCGAAGCGAAACCCGCGCCTCAACCCGAACCAGAGCCACCACCCGAAGACGAAACGCCGGTTACACCGCGCTCGATCCTCGAAGCGATGCTCTTCGTCGACAACGCAATGAACCGCCCGCTCTCCGCGCGGCAGGCGGCGTCGCTGCTGCGGGGCGTCTCGCCAAACGAGGTGAACGGGCTCGTCGACGAACTCAACGAGATCTATGACGAGGCCGGCACGCCCTACAAAATCACCTCCGAGAGCGACGGCTTTCGACTCACGGTGCGATCGAAGTATCGCCGTCTGGCCGACAATTTCTACGGCCGGATTCGCGACGCCCGGCTTTCCCAAGCCGCCGTCGACGTACTGGCGCTCGTTGCCTATCAGCAACCGGCCACGAAGAACCAGATCGACGAAATCCGCGGCAAACCGAGCGGCGGATTGCTCAACCAACTCGTCCGCCGGCAATTGCTCCGCGTCGAACATGTCGAAGGCAAGCCGCGTAAGAAGAAGTTCTACACCACGGACCGGTTTCTCGATCTATTCGGGCTCGAGAGCGTCGAGGATCTGCCGCAAGTTCAATGATCCTGGCGTTGCGAACCCCGCAACAGCGTTCGCAACTCCGCCGCGATGAAGAAAGATCCGGTGACACAGAGCAGGTCGTTCTCGCCAAGTTGCCCATGCGCGTGAGTGGCGGCCGCTTGAGAATCGTCGAACACCTCGAACTGCGGCGGTGATCCATTCCCCTCGGCCGCAAACCTTTCCGCTATCTTCAGCAAGTCTGCCGGCTCCACGGCTCGCGGGTTGTTCATATATCGCGTGAAAACCACTCGATCGAACTGGGGGAGCAGAAACCGCAACATCGCTTCCGCGTCTTTGTCGAGCGATGTGGCGAACACGAGTGTACGGCGAGAATCTTCTGACTTGCCCGGGGTTGCTGTTTCAAGTTCCAGCAGGACCTCGACCAGCGCTTCGACCGATGCCGCGTTGTGCGCTGCGTCGACAATGATCGTCGGTTTCGTTGAAAGACACTCAACGCGTGCGGGGCAGACGACGTTCGCCAAACCATGCCGGGCAGCTTTTTCCGGCACGTTCCAATCGCCGGCCGCCAACACATCGAGTGTCGCCAGCGCAACCGCCGCATTTGCCGCTTGATGTTTGCCGATCAATCCGACTCTCGCATCGCGAAGCGGTTCTCGCTTGGCGTCCCACGATCGATAGTCGATCACGTTGGGCGATCGATAGCTGAAATCGAAGTCCTCGCCGAGTTGTTTCAGCGGGCAGTCAAGCTGTTTCGCCCTTTGACGAATCACCTCGCGCGGTTCCTCGTTGAGCACGCCGCTGACAACCGGCACGCCCGGTTTAAGGATACCCGCCTTTTCACCGGCGATGGCGGTCAGCGTATTGCCGAGTTGCCGCATGTGATCGAAGCTGATGCTGGTGATCACGCTGACCAGCGGATTACAGACGTTGGTCGAATCGAGTCGCCCGCCGAGGCCGACTTCCAAGACGGCGGTATCGACTTTTTGCCCGGCGAAGTGCAAAAGCGCCATGGCGGTTGTGATTTCGAAGTAGGTTGGCCCCGTCTCGCCCTCGTCCGCATTCGATTCATGATCGAGTTCGGTGACGACCGATTGCACGCGGCGAACGAGGTCGACTAACTCGTCTTCCGAACACATTTCGCCGTCGATCATCAGCCGCTCTTCGAGCCGTTCCAAATGGGGAGATGTGTAGAGCCCCGTATGGTAGCCGGCGGCCGTGAGCGCCCCAGCGAGCATCGACGAAGTCGAGCCTTTTCCCTTGGTGCCGGCGACGTGGACGATCTTCAGCGCGCTTTCCGGATTCCCGAGCCGAGCCAGCAGATCGCGCATGCGGTCGAGCTTGAACGTCCGCGATCGATAGGGGATCTTCGCGGTCCGTTCGTAATCGATGCGCCCAAACAGGTAGGCCAGGGCGTCGCGGTGGCTGCGGATGGCGGTAGAAAGTTGCATCGCGGGAGTGAATCCGTCAAGTCAGTCGAAGCGATGCAGTTTACCGGTTTGGCCGAGAAATGTCTTGGGGGCAAATGAAGGCGGGCCGGCAAGTTGCGGGTGACTTGCCGGCCCCTTGGAGGCGGGAATTGAGGTGTGAAATGGGGGTTACTAACTGCTGTCGCCGTGTGGGGGGCGACCTCTGCTCTACCTGCTCTCTCTTAAAGCACGCCGTGTGCCAAAAGCAAAAGGGAAACGGGCGACGGCCGCGCAAATCGGTGCAAACTGTTGTAAAATCAGCTAGTTACGACAACGGAAAGCTCAGATTCTCCAAATCTCGTGGCATCATCTGCATCAATCTGTTTTGCAAATTTTGCAATCTGCCGCCCGACGGATGGCAGGATCTTCAAACGTGCGCTGTTTTTCTCGTGGGTCGTTTTGGCAACCGTCTTGGTTTTGGCTCCACGGGCGGCCGCCCATTCCGGGCCTTCTGGCGTGCGAGTCGAGCAAGAACTAACCGTCACCATCCACGAGGATCGTTTGGCGGTCGACCTGTCCCTCGAACTGAATCGCCCCGGCGCCTTTCTCGAAGTGATGCAAATCGATCGCGATGGCGATGGAGAGATGACCGCGGCCGAACGTCAGCGCTATTTCACCGAATTGGGGCAGCAGTTGCGAGCCGGAATCGAGGTGATCGTCAACGGCGAAGAAGCACCGCTAGCACAGGTTGGTGAGGTGGAATTGGCGGCACCCGACCCGAATCGACTGCGGAAGACGTATCGCTATCGAATCGAGCAACCGGATGATTGGCGCAATGGGGCGACCGTCGAACTGCACAACGACAACTACCTCGAGTACGACGGCCGGATCTCGATCGAGCTGGTCGCCAAGGGCATGGCCGACATCGTTTATGATTCGCGCATTGAAGACGACAATCGCGATCAGCTGTCCGCCACGTTTGCCGAAACGGCCCGGCACCGTGAGCGGGACGTCGTTTTTCGGTATGTTGCCGGCTCCGGCCAGTATCCACCCGACGCCGACGCGCCCGTTTTGCACTTCGCCGGCAACGTGTTCAGTACTGCATCGTCTCCAACCAGCGATATCGACCGACTCGCGTGGATGTGGCCGCTCGTAATTGCGCTTGTCGTATTCGCCGCGCTCGCGACAGTGGTCGCCTGGGTCAGTGGTCGGCTCTGGCTACAAAAAGCCGTGGTGGGAACAACAATCGTCAGCATGATCGCCGCGACCGTTCTGTTTTCCGTGGTCGCTCGACATGGCCGTGATGCGAAAACACCGCTCGCGCTGTCGACGACCGAATCGGCGGCGGTATTCCAACAGTTACATCATCGGATCTATCACGCGCTGCGAGCTTCCACCGAAAGCGACTTGTACGACCAACTCGCCGAGGCACTCTCGGGCGATGTACTCGAAGACGTTTACTGCGAAGCATACCGAGCGCTGGTCAACCGCCGGGCTCGCACAACCTGGTTTCTCGTGCGGCGGGTCAAACCGATCAGCACGGAGGTCTTACCCGCAGAGGACATTGCTGGCCCCGCGTTTCGCGTGCGGTATCGCTGGCGGGTTTACGGCACGGTGAACCATTTTGGTCATACCCACGCCCGATTCAACGAATACGAAGCCCTCTATTTGGTGCAACAGCAGGATGAGGTCTGGCGGATCACCAATTCACAAGCCCGGCAGAACAAGCGGATTTTGTTGGAGTGAATCCGCTTGGTACGATGGGTCTCCCGACCTGTCGCAACACTTCTCGACGGACCGGGAGGTCCATCGTACAACGAACTCGACGGACCGGGAGGTCCATCGTACGGACCGCTAACAGGAACATTGATGATCGAATTCGAAAACGTGACGCTGGCGTACCCACAAAGCGAATTCCGTTTGCAAGTCGCCGTTGTGAAGATCGCGCAGGGGGAACAGGTGGCCTTAGTGGGACCGAGCGGGTCGGGCAAGACGACCTTGTTGCACTTGGCAGCCGGCATTCTGACCCCCGACGCCGGGCAGATTCAGGTTGCCGATGAAGAGATCACGAAACTCACGCCCTCGGCCCGTCGCAGCTTCCGCATCCGAACCATTGGTCTCGTGCTTCAGGAATTCGAGTTACTCGAATACCTCCCCGTGCGCGAAAATATGTTGCTGCCCTTTCGCATTACCAGCGCCTTGAAGATCAACCGAGAAGTTCGCCAGTCGGCCGAACAACTCGCCACGGCGGTAGGCATTCGCGAAACGCTCGATCGGTATCCGCATCGTCTGTCACAGGGCGAGCGGCAGCGAGTTGCTGTCGGTCGGGCGTTGATCACGCAGCCGCAAGTTTTGCTCGCCGATGAACCGACCGGGAACCTCGACCCCGCCGCCAGCCGTAAGACCATCGACCTGCTGCTCGAACAGGCGGCAGAGCGAAAGGCGACCGTGCTGATGGTCACCCACGATCACAGTCTGCTCGATCGGTTCGAGCGCGTGATCGAAACCCAGCAGATTTCGGACGACGACCCGCGGTCGCGTCACTTCCAAGTTCGGGAGGCGTCGGCGTGATCGGATTGTTGTCACTGGCGCTGCGATACCTTTCGTACTATCGGCTGCGGTCGGTCATCCTCGTCGTTTGCCTTTCCATTACTTTCGTGCTGCCGACAGCCGTGCATTGGTTGGTCGGATACTATGAACAAGTCATGGTTTCGCGGGCGGACGCCACGCCGCTGGTGTTGGGGGCACCGGGCAGCCGTTTCGACCTCGTGCTCAACGGTCTTTACTTCAAAGGCCGGTTGCGGAGTGAGCTAACGATGGCCCAGGCCGAGGGCGCCGCGGTGGGGGATCTCGCCGACGTGATTCCGCTGCATGTGAAATTCACGGCTGGCGGGCAACCGATTGTTGGTACGAGCTTCGACTACTTCGACTATCGCGGCCTGACCGCCGAACAGGGACGTCTGCCGCAGCAGATGGGCGAGGTCGTCGTCGGCGCGACGGCGGCGCGGTTGTTGAACGTCAAGCCGGGCGATTCACTGCTTAGCGATGACGAACAGCTTTACGACATCAGTAGTACCTACCCGTTGCTGATGAAGGTGGTCGGCGTGCTGAAGCGCACGGGCACGGCGGACGATTTGGCTGTCTTCACCGATGTCAAGACAACCTGGGTGATCGAAGGCATCGGCCACGGCCACATCGAAGCCGAACGGGTCGAGGATCCCACCAAAGTCAAGTCGCTCTCGCCCGGCGCCATGGTGATGACCGGCGCGGTCGTGCAGTACAACGAGATTACGCCGGAGAACATTGCCGGCTTTCACTTTCACGGCGATTCGTCGTCGCACCCGATCACCGGTGTGATCGTGCTCCCTCGCGACGCCAAGTCTGCCACGCGATTGAAAGCCCGCTACCAGGATGCTACTGACGTGCAGGCGATCGTGCCGCGCGACGTGGTCGACGAGATGATGGAACTCATCTTTCGCGTGAGGCGATTCCTCGATGCCGTGTTCGCGCTGGTGTTGGCAGCGACGATCCTTTTCATGGTGCTCGTGCTCTGGCTATCGTCGCGGATACGACGGCGCGAGTTTCAAACACTCGAACGGATCGGCAGCGGCTACGGCACCGTGTTCGCGTTGCATGCGGTCGAAATCGTTTTGCTGTTGTCGATCGCCGCCGTCATCGCAACCGCCGTGTT
>Ga0180435_10001461_pt1 | contig 24596 bp, 22 predicted proteins | sample SS_ome_3_FD_132467 | JGI IMG/M metagenome (GOLD analysis project Ga0180435, IMG submission 132467) | Hypersaline lake sediment archaeal communities from the Salton Sea, California, USA - SS_3_S_1 metaG | ecosystem: Environmental > Aquatic > Non-marine Saline and Alkaline > Hypersaline >... | reverse complement strand
CGCGCATGAAGACTTTTCGCGCTTCCTGACGCATTGCCGTGTCAAGCATGACCAGGGCCGCCATCGATTCTACGATCGGTACCGCCCGCGGGACGACACAGGGATCGTGGCGTCCTTTGGCCTTCAGCGTAACCGGTTTGCCGTCATAATCGACAGTCTGCTGGGGCTGCGATATCGTGGCCGGCGGTTTGAAGGCGATTTTGAAATAGATGGATTCGCCGTTGCTGATGCCGCCCTGGATTCCACCGGAATTGTTGGTTGTCGTGCCGAGTCTTGCGCCCTTGAGGGTGAACGGATCGTTGTGCTCCGATCCTCTCTGTTTTGTCCCGGCGAAACCCGAGCCGATTTCAAACCCCTTGGTGGCGGGAATCGCCAGCATCGCCTGGGCCAGCTTCGCTTCGAGTTTCTCGTAAACGGGTTCGCCGAGGCCGGCCGGCACATTCCTGATTACGCAGGACACGGTGCCGCCGGTCGAGTCCCCGGCATCCTTGAGTTCCATGATCAAGGCACGCATCTGCTCGACCACGCCAGGGTCGGGGCAGCGGATGTCGGTCTGGTCGACGATATCCCTGGTTATGGTTTCGTGGTCGATCGGGACCGCTTCGACGGGACCGACGGAACTGACCCACGCCACGATCTCCATATGGTACTTCTCTCTTAACACCTTGTCGGCGACGGCCCCGGAAGATACGGTGCCGATCGTCTCGCGGGCGCTGGACCTGCCGCCGCCGGACGAGGCTTTGATGCCGTATTTGGCCATGTACGTGAAATCGGCATGGGACGGTCTGGGGATCGTCTCCATGTCGCCGTAGTCCGAAGGCCGCTGATCGAGATTGTTGACCTTCAGCGCAATCGGGCTGCCGAGCGTTACCCCGTTTTCGGTGCCGGACAGGATCACTACCGCATCCTGTTCCTTGCGGTCGGTGGTCAGTTTCGACTGCCCCGGTCTGCGCCGGCTCAATTGTACCTGGATATCATCTTCTACCAGCGGCAGCCCCGGAGGGCAGCCGTCGATTACGACGCCGACGCTTTTGCAGTGAGATTCACCGAACGTGGATACTTTGAAAATGGTACCGAAATTGCTGGACATAAACGCTCCTGGTCAGATTCCTAGAAACTGTTTGGCGTCGGAAATCGCTGCATCGGTTATCCGCCCGACTTCCGTTATTGATTCAAGCTGCTCTTTTCTGTAGGCGTTGTCGATGCTGATGTCATCGTCGACCGCCTCTTTGCTGTACTCATGCATCCACGAAAACATTGCCTTGCGGGCCTCTTCAAGTGCGCCAACAAGCTGCTCCACCTGTTTGTCATCCGCGCTCGAATCGGTGCCAGCCTGTTTGAGCTGTTCCTGCAGTTCGAAGATATACCCGGTGTTGATCATCACCTCGTCGTGGACCCGCATTACCTCTGTGCGCAGCTCTTCATTTAATTCTGCTTCCTGATTCGAGCAGCCCGCAAACAGCGAGACGGCGGCGATAAGAGCCGGCAGCCAGGACAGTCGGGAAACAAGACGCATCAACGGCAGCTTTTCAGCCATGTGTTCACCTCTTCTCTCGTTGGTGTTTTATCATTCGGCCCCCACCTACCGTGCAGGTATTCGATCAGGCCGGTCATGTCGTCCAGGCTCAGGTGGCTGAACGAAGGCATTACCATTTTGTTCTTGGTGCCGGCGGTCCGGGCGGCCGGGACCCCGGTCGTAATGACGCACGGAAGCAGATGTATCCGCTGCGCCAGGTATTCAGATCCCTGCAGCGCCGGATAGAGCGATCGCAACCCTTCGCCGTCGGGACCGTGACAGGAGGCACAATATTTCGCATACAGGGCAGGGTTTCCCGGCTCACTGCTGCATCCGGTCAGCAGCAGCGCAAAGCCGGCAATGAAAAACAGCAGGACTCCGATCCGCACTGGCAGGAAACCATCCATATCAGTTTTCATCGAATAAACGCCGGATGTCCTTTATCAGCAAGTCGACGGATTCCTGTTCCGTCCCATTGTAATAGCCGCGGATTCTTCCCTGACGGTCGATAAGCGTAAAAGATCCGGAATGGATAAAGCCGCCGGGAGCATTTTCGTCTTCGAGCGCTGCCAGGCCGTACGTCCGGGCGGTATCGTATATCTCATCCTTGACCCCGGTGACCATATGCCAGCGCTCCGCCGAGATGCCGAGTTTGGCGGCATATTCATGCAATACGTCGACCGTATCGTATTCGGGGTCTATGGTGTGCGACAGGAGAACGAGTCGATTATCGTCGCGGAACGCTTCATACACCCTGAGCATCTGCGATTTCATGATCGGGCAGATGGATGGGCAGGTCGTAAAGAAGAAGTCTGCCACATAGACCGTACCATCAAGCATGTCCTGGTGTACCGGTTTACCGTCCTGGTCCGTGAAAGTGTACGGTACGTCGACCGTGCCCAGATCCGGCAGCGGTTCCCGCGATGACCCGTTGCAGCCGGCTGTCAGGGCAGCAGCGACAAGGGCGAGAAGAACCGTGCATGCGAACTGGCTGTAGAGCCGGAGAAGGTCTGTGTTGCGCAACGTTTTTGCTTACCCGGTAAATGATAAAAAAAATGTAGACTTATCCCTGGTTACATGATTCTAGTGATGCATCCGGAAAATGTCCAGAGACACGGTAAATAAAACGTCGACAGGAGTGTAAACGGGGCCGCTGCAGGAACTGCGGGATACAGGAGATCAATTGACGGGGGCCCCACGCCATGTCCCCGGATCGTCGATTTGAAAACGAATACTGCCCAGGGAGGGTGAAATGAAAAAAATTGCACTGGTGACGTACAACCCGGAACTCATGTGTTTCGGTCATGTCCTGCTCTACGCACTGGATTTCGAAGAAAAAGGATACGACGTAAAAATCGTGATCGAGGGGGGCGCGGTAAAGCTTGTCTCCGCATTCAAGGAACCGAACACACCGTTTGCGCCGCTGTATGAAAAGGTAAAAAGCAAAGGGTTGATCGATTGCGTCTGCAAGGCCTGCTCGGCCAAACTCGGCAGCCTTGAAGACGCCGAGGAGCAGGGGCTGCCGGTGGGCGGAAACCTGATGGGGCATCCGGCGCTCGAGGATTATCTCGAGCAGGGGTACCAGGTCATCACGTTCTAGGGTGGCGGGGGCACTCGTGTGGTAAAAGGGGACATGCTGCAGCATGCCCCCCACCTGGTACCCGCATGTGTTCCCGATAAATAAAAGGCAAAAAATGGCATTTGCAGACATTGAAAAGCAGCGCCGATCTCCTGTCAGTCAATGCGCGGCCGTCACCGGTATTTCCCCGGACGGTGCCGGAGCACGTATGCCATGAACGCGATCCTGCTCTGCGCCGGGTTTGCGACCCGCATGTACCCGCTGACGAAGAATTTTCCAAAACCGCTGCTGCCGGTGGCCGGGCAGCCGGTTCTTGACTATCTGACGGATCAGATCAGCACCCTGGACGGGATCGATGCGGTGCATGTGGTCAGCAACCATAAATTCTACGATCATTTCATCCGCTGGAAAGCCAATCACGAGGAGCGCCGAACGTATGGACCGCTCCGCATTGCTATCTACGATGACGGCTGCACCGACAACGACAGCCGGCTCGGCGCGTCGGGTGATCTGGCCCTGGCCTTGAAGATGATCGGCACCCCGGACAAAATCCTCGTGTCCGCGGCCGACAATATCTATCGCTTCTCGCTGGCGCCGCTCTGGCGTTCATTTCTGCAGGGGAGCGGGCACCGGATTACCACCCTGGAAGAAACAGATCCGGCAAAACTGAAGAGGGCTGGAGTGCTGGAATTCGACGAGCGGGACCGCGTGGTACGGCTCCATGAAAAGCCCGACAAGCCGCCGTCGACCTGGGTGTGCCCGCCGCTCTATTTCTTCCAGCCGTCGGTCTGGAATGAGCTGGAGCACTTTCTGGCCGGTTCGGTCAATCACGATGCGCCCGGGCATTTCATTGACTTTCTCTGCGCCCACAGCACGGTGGGGGCCTTTCGCGTGGACGGTGACCGGCTGGATATCGGTTCGATAGAGACCTATTACCAGGCGGACCAGCTGCTGGAGCAGCAGTTTGGCGGAGACTAGACCCAAAGAGGCAAGGAGGGGATATGCTTCAGCGTGCCCCCCCCTGTTGGTTCCGCTGCGGCGACCTTACCGGTAATACAGATTCGGACTGCCCATCGTCTGCAGCGCCTTGTGCAGGTTTCTCCGGAAATCCCGCCGATCCCAGATCCCCTGGACATGGCCGCGGCGCAGCGCGTTTCTGGCCGAGTGGTAGTCCGGTGGGATATCTATGCCGGTGGTTTCCCGGATTACGCGCGGGCCGGCGAAACCGATCCGTGACGACCTGATTGCGAACTGGTACGGCGAGCAGCCCAGGAATGAAGCCACCGGGCCGGCGTAGGAGTTGTTGTCGTAGACGACGATGTAGAGTCCGCCCGAGTCGATATATTCGCGTACCGCCATCGTGCACTTGGGCATCTGGATGACGCCAAGGGTGCCTTCCTGGATGCGAATGCCGCCGGTGGTGTGAACGTAGGACAGCAGCGGCCGTTTTTTTCGCTGGGCGAGTTTGCAGGCCTGGACGAATTTTTCCCCTTCGGTGGAGCCGACCGTGCCGTTCCTGAAATCCGAGTAGAGAACGCTGGCGACGATTTCGATGCCGTCGATCGCGGCGGTAAACGTCATGTTGCCGCTCTTGCGCCCGGTTTTGTCCATCGAGCTCTGGAGCCGCTTCGCGAAGCCGGTGTAACCGAGCGGGTTCTGGGCGGTCAGGTGGGAGTTGAAGAAACGGATTGAATTCTTGTCGAACACGTTTTCCAGATACCACTGGTATTCGAGCGGGAAATGGTGTCCGCAGGTTTCGCAGACCCCGCAGAATTCACCGTACAGATCCGGAATCCAGAGGTCTTTGCAGCCGTGCTCGTCGGCGTTTGGGCAGGTGACCGTCCGGTCTTCGTTTGCCAGCGGACTGGTATAGGTGTCGGTCAGCTCCAGCGGATCCCGGTCTTGGGTGCCGCTGGTGCCGTTGCCGGCGTAGGTGATGAGCCGGGGCGCTTCCTTTTTCTTTTTTCCGCTCAAAAAGTTCAGCGCCGACATGATCGGTTCGGTGATCCGCTTCATCACTACCGAGCTTTCGCCCGACACGTCGCTGATCATCTTTTCGACCTGTTTTTTCTGCGTTTTCAGCACGTCGTAGCGCAGGGTGTAGTAAAGCTGTTCACTCTGGGTGCGGATCTGGCGGGTCAGGCTTTCACGGGTTTCGGGGTCGCCGATGTACCCGTGCTCGGCCATGGCCAGGTATTTTTCCGAGCGCAGTTGCAGAAGCCGCTTGATTTCATCTCCGGAGAGATCCCAGGAGATCTCCACGTCGAGTTCCTTCGCTTCCGTTTTCGATTTCTTGCGGCCGATCTCCATCGTCCGAAATGACTGGAAGCTCTTGGTCGACAGTACCGCCCGGTCGGTGGCGCTGATCATTTCCGAGCGCAGCCGCGAGAAAAACGAGAAATCGTCGCGCCGGGCGCCGAGCGGCGGTTCCTTGATGACCCGGTCGATAATGCCGTGGTTCAGGTTGTCCATCGCCGTCAGCCGCAGGCGGTCTGCACAGACTTCGATCAGCTCACGCGGCACCTTGTTGCCCTCCCCGATGCGGCCTTCGATAGCGGCCGCACCCTCGGGGGAGATTACCGAGTAATAGCCGTGGCTGGCCATCATCCGGTAGTCGGCCATGCCGATCGCCTCGGCGCCGCCGGAGCCGCCCTCGGAGATAAACGACACGATGGGCACGCGCAGCTTGGTCATCGTGTAGAGGTTGCGGGCGATCTGCTGGGCCGCTCCCGGGTATTCCTCGACCGGGTACGACCCCGGCGTGAACACGTAGAAGTGAATCGGAATGCCTTCGGTTTCGGCGACTTTCATGTATCGCTCGGCTTTTGCATTTCCCTCCGGATGACACGAGCCGCCGTTGCGGAATTCTTCCCCGTGACCGCACTCCTGGCCGATTACCATGATGCTCTGGGTATAGGTCTTTTTCTTGCCCCTGCGGGTCAGCGTCGCTTTCGCGCAGATCATCGCCGGATCGATGTTGGCGTCTTCCTCACCGCCGAGTTCGGTGTAGTCGTCGTAGACGTTCTCGAGGATGTCTTTGAGGCTGAAACGCTGGATGGACCTGACGATCCGGACCCGCTCCATCGGCGTCAACTGCTCTTCCGCGCGTTCCTCGAGGAAGCAGATGGAGTCGTTGAGCTTGCGGATCTCGGCCGAGAGTTCTTCTTCGTCGAAATCGTATACGGTCTGCTTCAGCTTCTGGCTCTTTTCCTTGAAACCGTCGAGGTTGCCCCAGTTGGAGTAATCCTTGATCTGGATCAGGTAATCGATCCGTTCTTCTATATTCTGCAGTTGCTTGAGCTGTTCCTTCATAAGTACTACCCTGATATGCAAAAAGAAAACCTAGAACGTCAAGAGGCGGTCCAGGTTGTCTCTGAGATAGGTCAGATTGGTGATGATCGGTCCGCCGCTCGAGTCCTCGCCGCGGATTACCGTCTGGTCGATAAACCGGGCCGCACGCTGTTTCGCTTCGTCCATCGTGTCGCCCCAGACCAGCGCCAGCGCCAGGTTCGGGTCGAAGTCGCTGGGAATCGTGTAGGTCCGGTCCGTCGGCACATGGGTATAGACGACGGACCAGTCATAGGCGGGGAACGAAAAGTCGGTGATAGTCCCGATCCACGGGGCAAATCCCCGGTGCGTGTCTTCGGCGACGATCCTCAGTTCGATCGCGGCGCCGTTGAAGGTGACGTCCTGCTGGCTGAAGCCGGCGCGCTCGCCCAGGGCGAGTCTGATCTGTTCCCTGATCAGGTTGGGCTGCTGATTGTTCAGGTAGCTGATGCGTGCGGAAATGTCGTTTTCCACCTGGATCCTCGTGTTCACCTCCAGCAGGTATGGCTGCCCGGTCCGGTCCACGATCCATTCCCAGGTGCCGACGTTGTCGTAACGGACATGCTCGGCCAGGCGCAGCGAGTAGTCGACGATCTGGTCGAGTACTTTCTGCTCGTCGAAATCATAGGTAAAGCAGGAACTGTCGAAGCCCGGTGCCGCCTCGACCCGCTTCTGCCGGCCGGTCGACTGGATCGTACAGTTTCGCGAGCTGAAATGGATGCGCTCGTTGTGACGCGAGCAGACGAGCTGGACTTCGAGGTGGTTGTAGTCCTGCAGGCACTGCTCGATCAGCACGCCGCCGTCGCCGAACTGTCGTTTCGCGTAGTTCTGCAGCTGCCGGTACGTGCGCCTGAACTGCTCGATCTCGGTGACTTCCTCGATTCCCATACCGCCGCCGCCGGCGGCCGCCTTCACGAGGATGGACGGATCCTTGATCCCCATGATCCGCTGATTCTGGAGCAGCGAATAGGCTACATCCTCGGCCTCCATCTCGTTGTAGATCGGGGAGTCGGTGCCGGGAATCGTCGGGATATTGAGCTGGTTGGCGACGCGTTTGGTGTTGATCTTGTCGCCGAGGTCCCTGATTACCTCCCAGCTCGGGCCGATGAACGTCAGCGGGCGGTTACGGGTGGCCGCACGCCGGGCAAACCGGTAATCCTCGGAAAAGAAGCCGTAGCCCGGATGGATGGCGGTGCACCCGGTGTAGTCGGCTATTGCAAAAATGTCGTTCGGATCCGTGTAGCTCGTGACTTTCCACGCGTTCTGCTCAGCCCCTTCCGTGTGGTTGCGCTTGACGTGCTCGGAGTCTTTATCGGCTTCGGTGTATACGACAATATATTCCAGGCCCAGGTCCCGGCAGGCATTCATGATACGAATGGCTATCTCGCCGCGGTTGGCGATGAGAACCTTTCCTTCCACGTTAATCCTCTTCTGTACTGATGGTTGAGACGATGTATGGTGTTGCGGGGAGTCCGTCAGCGACGATACCCCGATGTGCCCAGCCTATGTTGAATACGCTGGGTAAACTTCTCAATATAGTAGTATTGTGTGATAAAGGGAAGAGAAATTATCCGACATTGTAGCGTAGCGGACCTCCAATAACCGTCTCAGACCGGGCCGAACGGTCGCTCAAAGCTTCCTTTATTCTTGACTTTATGATAAAAGATTCATAGCCTGATTATCTCAGGATAACAGCTTCAGGAGCCCTTTAGACAACACTCCCATACCGGGACCCACATGAACAACGACCCTCCTTCCGAACCGGAAAAAAAATCCTTCTTGAAAATAGTACGAGATCTGATCCCGTTCGGCCGTTCGCCCGATACGACCGAGCAGCTCGAGCACGAAATCCAGGAGCTGCTGGAGGAAGGGGAGGAGCAGGGGCTGATTTCCCGGCTGGAGGAACAGATGATTTCCTCTATCTTCGATTTTCGCGATACGCTGGCGGCGGAAATCATGACGCCGGCCGCCGAGATCGTCAGCTTCGATGTAAAGGCCCGGATCTCGGAAATCATCGAGGCGGTCATAGAGGAGGGGTATACGCGGATCCCCATCTATCGCGACACCGGCGACCGTATTATCGGCATCCTGCACGCGAAGGATCTGCTGAAGCTCTGCGCCGGCAGCGATGTCGTCGGGATGGACATCGAAGAATTCCTCAATCCCCCGTACTTCATTTCCGAGGACAAGCCGATTGTCGACCTGCTCAAGGAATTCCAGAAGAACAAGATCCACATGTCCGTCGTGATGGACGAGTTCGGCGCGGTGCGGGGACTGGTGACGCTCGAGGATATCCTCGAAGAGATCGTCGGGGAAATCGATGACGAGTACGATGTTGACGATGACGATTTCGAAAGGATGGACGAGCGCACAGTACTGGTCAAGGCCAGGGTCGATATCGAGGATGTGGAGCAGCAGCTCGGTATCGAACTTCCGGGGGGTCCGTACGAGTCGATCGGCGGGTTGATCATCCACCGGCTCGGCCGGATCGGCATGGAAGGGGATATTGTTCAGGTCGGGGACGTGCGCCTGATTGTCCATACGGCCGGCCGCCGCAGAATCAAGAAAATCAAGATTATCACACCGGCGGCGACGGCAGTGCCCTGATGGATAAGCGGAGCTTCACCACCGACTGGGCGATGCTGCTCGCCACCCCGGTACTCGTCTGGTTTGCCCTGCCGGGGCGCTTCTCGATACCGGTGCTGCTGGCCGTGTGCCTGGTGCCGTTTCTGTACCGCGTCGCAACGGTTTCGGCGGTGTGGAAAACGATCCGCTTCGGCCTGGGCACCGGCATCCTCCTGCACATCTTTCAACTCTACTGGATCGTATCCGTGCTGGTTCAGTACGGCGGCCTGCCGTGGTATGTGGCCGTGCCCGCGATGCTGCTGCTCTGTGTTTACATGAGCCTGTATACCGTATTGTTCGCCGCCGGTTTTCATTATCTCAACCGCTCGCCCCACGCGCTTGTTCCGGTAATCGGTGCACCGGCGCTGTGGGTCGGCCTCGACTGGGTACGGTCGTGGTTCATCGGCGGATTTCCGTGGATGGACATCGGTTATGGGCTGCCCTCGTATCCCTCGCTGCTGCAGGGAGTCGACCTGGTCGGGCATTACGGGCTCACCTTCATCATCGTGCTGCTCAATGTCTTCTTCGTGGTGTTACTGCAGCGGGAGCGATCGGCGCTACAGCGAAGCATGGTTGCGACCCTGTGCGTGGCTGTTGTCGGCGGGTGGCTGCTCTACTCGGTGGAACGCAAACGTGACGTCGAAGCGCTGATGATCTCCGCCGATACCGCGACCGTCGGGATCGTACAGGGAAATGTCGAGCAGTCGCGGAAGTGGTCCCCCGAGACACGGTTGCAGACGGTGCACGATTATGTGCGCCTGAGCGCTGAACTGCTCGAAGAGGAGCCGGCGTCCCTGATCCTCTGGCCGGAGACGGCGCTGCCGTTTTATCCGCGCCGCAACGAATACCTCCAGCCACTGATCGAGTTTGTCTGGGACAGCCAGGTTCATGTCATGAGCGGGGCTCCGTGGTATGAGGTAGAGGAGGATCGAACCAAGCGCCTGCTCACGTATTTCAACAGCGCGATGCTGATGGAGCCGTCGACGAGCTTCGTGGTCGGGTATCATAAAAGCCGGCTGGTACCGTTCGGGGAATACGTACCGTTCAAGCAGTACCTGCCCTTTATCGCGCCGCTGGTCGAGGCGGTCGGCGATTTTACCCCGGGTCGGATCGAGCGGACCGTTGATGTTCAAAATATGCGCACCGGCGTGATGATCTGCTACGAATCGATCTTCGGGGATCTCGGCAGGGCATGGGTCGAAACCGGGGCTAATCTGCTGATTAATTTGACCAACGACGCGTGGTATGGTAAATCGAGTGCCCCGCATCAGAGCTGGGCTATGACGGTGTATCGGACGGTTGAAACCAGGAGATCCCTGGTTCGTTCTGCAAACACCGGCATTTCTGGTTATATTGATCCCACGGGCACGGTCGGTATCGAATCGGGCCTGTTTGTCCCGTGGGCGGCACCGGTTACCGTGCCGCTGCTCGATGTCGAAACGTTTTTCGTCAGGGGCGGGTACCGCTTTGCACCGTTGTGCATGGCGCTGGGCCTGCTCTTTATTGGCGGCGCCGCTCTTGGCGGAAGAAAGAAATCATAAAGTCATCAATGTAAATTGTCTTAACGGGAAGTACCATGGCACAGGAAACCGGATCAGCGTTATCGTTTCAGAAGCTTAACGATATGAAAGGCAGGATGCTTGCCTTGAAGGAGCATCTTTGACTTAGCTGCGAAAAAAGAGGAAGTGGAGCGGCTGGAGCGGCAGACGCTGGCCCCCGATTTCTGGACTGACGGCGAAACCGCCCGGATCGTGCAGAAACAACTCGGGCAGCTGCAGGATATCGTCAAAAGCTGGGAAAGCACCTGGTCCGAGATTGAAGAGGCACAGCTGCTGCTGGAGATGGCGGTCGAGGAAGATGACCGTGAGGCTGAAGGCGAAGTTGCCGAAAACCTGGCCGAAATCGAAAGCGACATCGACCAGACCGAGCTGGAGTGCATGTTCAGCGGCGAGCACGACCAGTCTAATGCGATGATCTCGATCCACGCCGGTGCGGGCGGCACCGAGGCCCAGGACTGGGTCGACATACTGCTGCGCATGTATCTGCGCTGGGCCGAAAGCAAAGGATTCAAGACCAAATTCCTCGATTACCTGGCCGGTGACGAAGCCGGAGTGAAAGGCGTGACCGTATTTATTCAGGGAAAGTACGCGTACGGGTACCTGCGCTCGGAGCTCGGTATTCACCGGCTCGTCCGGATTTCCCCGTTCGATGCGAGCGGCCGCCGTCACACGTCGTTTGCATCCGTCATGGTGATGCCGGAGCTCGACGATACCGTCGAGGTTGATATCAACGAAAAAGACCTGCGCATCGACACCTACCGCGCCAGCGGCGCCGGCGGCCAGCACGTCAACAAGACCGATTCGGCGATCCGCATCACCCATTTGCCAAGCGGCATCGTCGTCCAGTGCCAGAACGAGCGCTCCCAGCACCGCAACAAGGATATGGCGATGAAGATGCTGTCCGCCCAGCTTTATGAACTCGAACGCGAGCGGCAGGCGCAGGAACAGCAGAGCCTGCACGGTGAGAAAAAAGATATCGGCTGGGGCAGCCAGATCAGATCATACGTGCTGCAGCCGTATCGGCTGATCAAGGATCATCGGACCGAACATGAAATGGGCAACGTCGATGCGGTGCTCGACGGCAACCTCGATTCATTCATCAAGGCATACCTGTTATGGGCGAAGTAGCCGCGCCGGAAAAACCGGCCGGAGAGTCGGGCAAGCGCTGTGCGAAATGTGGTGCCTGCGCGCAGGTGTGTCCGCAGCATCTCGACATCACCGAAAACGTGATGGTCTACCCGGGGTCAGGTCTTGAATTATCAGTTTTTGATAGAAAGAATATTAATTTCAAATAGTTAATGCAAAAAATGTCTTTGCAAGGTTACTTCTTTTGAAGCAGGTTTAAGCTCTTGATTTCATTACATTTGCGCAGACGCGCAACCTCTAAAAACTGATAATTCAAGACCTGACCCCTTGTTGCAAAGGAGGCTCCCGGGAACGGAGTTGTCTGGAGGGGCCGTTCCCGGGAGTGAGCAGTAGATGCTCAAGAGAGGAGGGAAAAATTATTATCTCTACAGGATATAAGGCACCTTGAGATTGTATCCTTTGTATACGATGAAGCTTTCCACCGTTTGCACGCCTTCAATTTTCGCCACATGCTCGGTGATGAACTCGAGCAGGTTGAAAGTGTCATTTAGCAGTACCTGCAGAATCAGGTCATAGCGTCCGGTTACAACCGCCGCCGACAAAACTCCCGGCAGTTTGCTGAAGTCATCTCCTTTTCGGGTAATATCCAGATCGCTTAATTTTACTCCGAGGTAAAGCAGCCGATGCCCTTTCAGGGAATCGGGGTCGATATTTCCGGTAAAGTCCAGGATTCGTTCATCACAGAGCTTGTTGACGCGGGACCGAACGGTGTTTTCAGTAACTCCGAGGGCAACGGCGATTTTCTTAAAAGATTTACGCCCTTCCTTCAGGTGTCTGATAATATCGAGATTGAGTTCGTCTATGAGCATTCTGCATCACCGAGTCATTTACCCATATAATAGTTAATATTTACGTAAAAGTCAATTTTTTGAGATGATAATCATGAAAACATAAGAAAATGTGTCGCCGGTTTTATAATAATTTACCTGTCAAGGGGGTACCGTATGTCGGTGACCTGCTTCAGCGTGTCGTTTTTTTTTCAGGGCAATTGATCGTGCGGCAGGGGGACGCCCTGAAGCATGTCTGCGGAAGGTGGATAGTATCGATTACCCCGCAGGGGCGAACGAACATAGCGGCGGTGGCGGCAGCTTGCTGCCCCTACCGCCTTTTCCGGATTTACCACTCGAGGAACTGCAACTACTCACGGAATTGAAATATTTACAATTTCCGTATCGTAGTCTGGACTGCCGAGGAACACGCACAACCGCCGCTGCCGTGGCCGCAACCGGTTTTCGGCCTGCGGGCGGACCGTCGTTTAGAGTAGTTGAAGATCAGAGCAGCTGCGATGAACAGCACCGACGTGAAAGCGAGGGTGGTAAGGAACAGGGAGAACATCGGGTTATCCTCCGAAGTCATCGAAGTGGATATTCTCGCGCTCAACTCCCAGGTTGTCGAGCATTTCCAGCACCGATTCAAGCATCATCGGCGGGCCGCAGATATAGTAGTGGATATCCTCGGGGGCCGGGTGGTCTTTGAGGTACTGGTCGTAGAGCACCAGGTGGATGAAGCCGGTATAGCCTTCCCAGCTGTCCTCGGGCAACGGCGCCGACAGGGCGAGGTTGAAGGTGAAGTTGTCGTGGGCTGCCGCGAGTTCTTCGAATTCATCCTGATAAAACACCTCTTTCATCGAGCGGCCGCCGTACCAGAACGATACCTTGCGGTTGGTGTGCATGCGCTTGAACAGGTCGAAGATATGGCTGCGCAGCGGTGCCATGCCGGCTCCGCCTCCGATATAGACCATTTCGCCTTCTTCTTCCTCGACAAAGAACTCGCCGTACGGACCCGATATCGTGACTTCGTCACCCGGTTTCAGGTTGAATATGTAGGAGGATGCCTGCCCCGGAGGCGCCAGCGGCTGGCCGGGGGGCGGGCTGGCGATACGCACGTTGAGTTTGATGATGCCGCGTTCTTCGGGATAGTTGGCCATCGAATAGGCACGGGTTACCGGGATGTAGACATGCGATTTGTACTGGAACATCTTGAATTTGCGCCAGTCGGCGAGGAAGCGGTTGTCGATGTCGAAACTCTGGTAATCGAGTTCATGCGGCGGCACCTCGATCTGGATATAGCCGCCGGCCCTGAAGTCGACATGCTCGCCTTCCGGGAGCTGCAGGACGAGTTCCTTGATAAAGGTGGCGACGTTTTCGTTGGAAGCGACCGTACACTGCCACTTCCTGGTTTCAAGCATCTCCGGAGGGACTTCGATCCTCAGGTCGCGCTTGACCGGAACCTGGCAGGCAAGGCGGTAGCCCTCCCGGGCTTCACGCCGGGTGATCGCCGACTCCTCGGTGGGCAGGATGGAGCCGCCGCCTTCGTTTACGATGCAGCGGCACTGGGCGCAGCTGCCGCCGCCGCCGCAGGCCGATGACAGGAAGATGCCCTGGTCGGCGAGGGCCGTCAGCAGCTTGCCGCCGGGTTTCGTGGACAGGGATTTGTCGTCGTTGACGGTGATGGTCAGGTCGCCGCCCGGCAGCAGCGATTTTCTCGTCATCACGATGAGGCTGACCAGGATGAACTGGATAACCAGGAATATGCTTACCCCGTAGACTATTTCAGGCATGGGCTCATCTCCAGGCTACCTTGAAAAAATGTCTTTTCGCCCAAACTCGGCGCTGCGCATCTCGATTTTTTCCTCGACATATCATCGATGCCTGCGGGAAAATCTATATGCGCGTCTTGATTTTGAACAAAAATCCGAGTTTTTCAAGGTAACCTCCAGTTTACAGGCTGAATCCCGCAAAGCCCATGAACGCCATCGCCATCAGGCCCGCGGTTATAAAAGTCATGCCCAGTCCGCGCAGCGCTTTGGGCGGATGGGCGTATTCGCATTTTTCCCGTATCGCGGCAAGGGCGACTACGGCCAGCATGAAGCCGCCGCCGGCGCCGAGGCCGTACGCGGTACTTTCCAGAAACGTATAGTCCCGTTCGACCATGAACAGCGATGCTCCGAGGATCGCGCAGTTGACCGTCAGCAGGGGCAGGAAGATGCCGAGCGTGTTGTACAGGGCCGGTACGAAGCGATCGAGCACCATTTCCAGGATCTGCACGACGGCGGCGATCGTGGCGATATAGATCATCAGGCCGAGAAACGTCAGGTCGATGTCCGGCTGTCCGAGCCAGCTCAGGGCCCCCGCCTTGAGCAGCGTGTTGAGCAGGAAGTTGTTGAGCGGCACGGTGATCGCGGTCAGGACCACGACGGCCAGGCCGAGGCCCATTGCCGATTTGACCTGCTTGGAGATAGCCAGGAACGTGCACATGCCCAGGAAAAAACTGAGCGGCAGGTTCTCTACGAACAGCGAGCGGAAAATGATATCGAGGTAGTGCATCATTTCTTCTCCTGTTGTTCGGGGTCGACAGTCCGGATCAGCCAGATTAGCAGCGCGATCAGGAAAAAGCCGCTGGCCGGCAGCACGAGCATGCCGTTCGGGACGTACCAGCCGCCGTTGTTCACCGTTGCCAGAATTTCGTATCCGAAAATTGTGCCGGAGCCGAACAGCTCGCGGACCAGGGCGACGCTCATCAGGATGAGCCCGTACCCGAGGCCGTTGCCGATGCCGTCCATGAAGCTCGCTATGGGTGGGTTGGACATCGCGTATCCTTCGGCCCGCCCCATCACGATGCAGTTCGTGATGATCAGGCCGACGAAGATCGACAGCTGTTTGGAAAGTTCGTAGACAAAGGCCTTGAGTACCTGGTCGACGATGATAACGAGCGTGGCGATCACCATGATCTGGAGGCCGATGCGCACGGTGTTCGGAATATGGTAGCGCACGATCGAAATGGTAAGGCTCGAAAAAGCGGTGACCAGCGTCACGCAGATCGACATGACCAGTGCGGTGGACATCTGTCCGGTAACGGCCAGCGCCGAGCAGATGCCGAGCACGAGCAGCGCAATCGGGTTGCGCCTGAAAATCGAGCGGACGAGCAGTTCCTTATGGGTTTCAGACATTGAGTTTGCCCTCTCTGACCTGATCGAAAAACGGTTTGAATCCGTGGTCGCCGAACCAGAACTGCATCAGGTTGTCGACGCCCTGGGTGGTCAGGGTGGCCCCTGACAGCCCGTCTATCCGGTAGGCCTGTTCCTCCGGAGCCCCCTGCGACCCGCTCTTTACCACGGCCACCGATAATTCACCGGAATCGTTGAAAAGCTTTTTGTCCTGCCAGCCGGCCTGCCAGCGCGGATTGTCGATTTCGCCGCCAAGGCCCGGCGTTTCCCCGTGCTCATAGAACGCGACCCCGCGGATCGTGTCGAGGTCCCCGTCCACCGCCACGTACGCGTACATGGTGGACCAGAGCCCCTTGCCCCTGACCGGCAGCACTATCTGGTCGACGGTTTCGCCGTCCCTGACCAGGTAGACCAGCGAGTAGGCTTCCCGGCGCTTGATGCCGGCTATGTCCTCGGCTTTGTCGAGGGTTTTGCCGGTTTCATCCTGCATAGCCGCACTGACCTGGTCAAATGTTGCCGGATCGATTGCAGCATCGTCTACGAAATCACCCGTGTCAAGCGACACGATCTTGGTGTCGATGGATGAAAATTGCGCTTCGATATCTGCGGCCGGATCATAGAGACCGGCGGCGGCCAGGATATTCTTCTTCCGGTCCAGTGCCTTGTTTGAATCCTGCAGCGGTTTGAGGCCGACCGCGGCGAGTGCGACCAGCGTGGAGCAGGCAAAAGCCAGAACGAGGACCGAGTAGAACGGTTTGAGTGGATGTTCTTCAGCCATGGCGCAGGACCCTTCGTTTGATGTTTGCCCTGATCACGACGTAGTCGATCAGGGGCGCGAAGATGTTGCCCAGCAGGATCGCCAGCATGACGGCTTCAGGATAGGCCGGGTTGGCGACCCTGATTAAAATCGCCAGAAAACCGATCAGCAGGCCGTATACCCATTTGCCGGCTTCGGTGTGGGTTGCGGAAATCGGGTCGGTCGCCATAAAGACGAGGCCGAATGCAAAGCCGCCGAGCACCAGCTGGTAGTGAACCGGGACCGCATAGAGCGGGTTCCCGGGATCAGGGACCAGGTTGAAGCCGATGACCGTGACTGCCGCACCGATCAGCATTGACAGCATGATCTTCCATGACGCGATGCCGGTTACGAGCAGCAGTGCCGCTCCGAGCAGGCAGGCGAGCGTCGAGGTCTCCCCCATGGAGCCGGGGATGGTGCCGAGGAAGGCCTGGAACCAGGTGATGTCCAGCGCCGCGGTCGGGTCGGCGGGATTGGCCTGGGCCAGCGTCGCGAGCGGGGTGGCGCCGGATACGCCGTCGACGGCGGTCCAGATTCTATCCCCGCTCATCTGGGCCGGATACGCGAAATAGATGAAGGCACGGGACGCCAGTGCCGGGTTCATGAAATTCTTGCCGACCCCGCCGAACACCTCTTTGGCGAAGATCACGCCGAAACTGGCCCCAATCGCCACTTGCCAGAGCGGAATCGTCGGCGGCAGGGTCAGCGGCAGCAGCAGGCTGGTAACGAGGTACGCCTCGGAAAACTCGTGACCGCGGATCAGGTTGAACAGCGCTTCCCAGACACTGCCGGCAAGCACCGTAACCAGGTAGATCGGGACAAACCACAGGGCGCCGTGCACCATATTGGAGACGAGCGAACGCGGGTCGACGCCGACCGCCTGCATCACTGCGCCGCGCCAGCCTTCCGGGGCGATGCCCATTTCCGTCAATACCAGGTTCGCCTGATAGCCGGTATTCCACAACGCCATGATGGTACACGGAACCAGTGCGATGATGACGGTGATCATGATGCGTTTGAGATCGATTCCGTCGCGGATGTGCGGTGCCGCCGGGGTGGATTTGGTCGTCGAAAAAAGGAAGGAATCGAACGCCTCGTAGAGTGGGTAGAAGCGCTCGAATTTTCCGCCTTCTGCAAAATGAGGCTTGAGGTCGAGAAAGAATTTATTGAGTGATTTCATATGGTCGCAGCGTGTATTTGCAGGCTTATCCCTCTAATTCGATGGTCGTCAGCGTTTCCCGGAGCATCGGTGCGAATTCGTTTTTGCCGGGACACACGTAGGAACAGAGGGCCAGGTCCTCCTCGATCAGCTCGAGGCAGCCCAGTTCCTTGGCGCGCTCGGTGTTTCCTGAGGCAATGCTTTTCAGCAGGTATACCGGCAGAATGTCCAGCGGCATGACCTTTTCGTACGTCCCGAGCGGGAAAATCGCCCGGTCTCCGCCCCAGATCGCCGTGTTGAACGGAAATTTAGCCGGCTTTGAGAATGCCGACCAGAAGGCCCGGGTCACTGAAAAGCGATCACTGCCGGGCCGCAGCCAGCCGAACAGTTCCCGGCCGTCTCCTTCGGGCAGACAGCAAATCTGCTGGTGATAGCGCCCGAGAAATCCGTGGATGTCGTTTGCCTGCCGGCCGTCCAGAACCGACCCCGACAGGATACGGACGGCTTCAGGATCGTGCAGCTCACCGGCGCAGATCTCGGCGAGCGCGGCGCCGGCAATCGTCTTGATATGCCGCGGCCGCTGGACCGACGGGCCGGCCAGCGCCGTATAGCGTTCACTCACGAGCGTGCCGGCGCGCAGCAGGGCGCCGATTGCGGCGACGTCCTGCAGGCCGATATGCCAGACGGTCTTGTGCTCATGGACAGGGTCGAGGAAATGGATGTGCGTCGACGGCAGGCCCGCCGGATGCGGCCCGGCAAACGACACGAAGGTTACCCCCGCCTCCGCTCCGCCCTGGTTGTCGAGCAGCCCGTCATGACACACGTAGACGGGCACTTGCAGCAAGGTCGTCAGCGCATCGAGGCCGCGGCTGAAGTCATCTTTTACCTGTGCGTATATCAGGCCGGTATCCGGTCCCAGCGGCGATGTGTCGATGACGGTTACGAACAGGGAGGAGGGAGTCTGTCCAACTGCGGGGATTTTGCCGTAGGGCCTGGTCCTGAAAGCGGTCCACAAACCCGATTCGATCAACATGCTGCGCAGGTTTTGTGCGCCCAGTTTCCGCGGATCAACATCCGCTTCGCAGAACTGCACCCGCTCGTCACCGTCGCAGTCGATGACCAGCGATTCGAATTTGCGTTTTGCGCCGCGGTTGACTGCCGCCACCGTCCCGGCAGCGGGGGCCGTGAACATGACGCCTTCATTTTTCTTGTCCGAAAACAGCGGTTGACCGCACGCGACCCGGTCGCCGGGGGAGACGAGCATGGTCGGTTTCAGGCCGATATAGTCGTCGCCGATCAGGGCGACCGTGGAAACCGCTTTGCCGGCGGTGATTTCCGAAGCCGGAGCTCCTTCGATGGGGATATCGAGTCCCCTGGTAAGCGTGATGGTTTTCATCTCAGCTGAAGAAACCTCTGGTCTGATAGCGATTTAATTGTTTGTCGAACAGATATCCTTCGCAGTCCGGCAGCGATTCGAGCAGGGCAATCGAGGTTTCCGGCGCCATCACCATGGTCGCAGTCGCCAGTGCATCCGCAGTCGCCACATTCGGCGCCAGTATTGAGCTTGACGCTGTGCGTACCGGGGAAAAGCCGGTGAGCGGATTGATGATGTGATGGACGCTCTTGTCTTCGGTGAAATACTGCATGTAATCACCGGAGGTCGCGATCGCGCGGTCGGTCATGTCGATGGTATCCATTTTGCTCAGGTCGTCGCTGCGCGGGTTGCGGATGCCGATTTTCCACGGATTGCCGTCCTGGCGATGACCGATTACCATCAGGTCGCCGCCGGCTTCGACAAACGCGTTCGACAGGCCCTGTTTTTTCAGTACTTCAATACCTCGATCGACGATGTAGCCCTTGGCAACTGCATCGAGCGTCACCGCGGTTCCAGGCTTGAGGTACCTGATTGTGGTACCGTCCTCAACAACAATATGTCGATAGTTGACCAGTGGCAAAATTTCTTTCACTTTTTTTTCATCGGGCAGTTTTCCGGTCTTTTTTATTTCCCGGTACAGGCCGACCAGCGGCAGGACGGTGGGGTCATACGCGCCGTTTGTCAGCTCACTTAATTTCCGCGACAGGGTGAAGATCTCAATCATTTCCGGCGGTGCGTCGCGAAGGATGCCGGTGCGGTTCAGCTCGGACAGCGGACTGTCTGCAACGTACGTACTCAGCATCGACGACAGCGCCTCCATGCGGGCGCGGCAGGCTGCAATCCCTGCCCGGCAGATTTCTTCATTTTCGCCGCAGACAACCATGTTGACGATGGTTCCCATCATCTGCTGCGTGTGCTTCACTGAGGCGAGGCGGGCACTTCTCCTGATGCCGACATAACCGAGCGTACCGACGATGACGCCGGCCCCGGCAAGCTTCAGCAATGTTCTGCGGTTCACCCCGGCGGCTGAACCGGATTGCGGTTGTGGTGTCATGGATATTGATGGTGGATTCGTTGTATACACTCCCTGTTGACATCGCCAATATAACCATACTTAATGATTGAGCAAAATGAGAATCTGATTTAATCGTCAAAGTTGACAAAACCTGATAAAAAAATCATGTTGTCAGGATAGTTCCGGTGCACACACGCCTGCAGGCAATCTTGAGGGGGTGGATATTTGTTCACCATCCGATTTTTTCAAGGTCTTTTCAATCAATCCGTTCCGGTGAGGTGATCTGTGGAAACGACGCTGCCTTATGAAAAACTGGGGTTGTTTTATCTGGGCAAAGAACTGCCGCTCGGCGGTGAGCCGGCACCACAGCTGCCGCTGCTCTACAAAAGCAAGAACCTGACGACGCACGGCGTCATCATCGGCATGACCGGCAGCGGTAAAACCGGTCTCGGTGTCGGCTTGATCGAAGAGGCGATCATGGACGACGTGCCGTCGATCATTATCGACCCGAAAGGCGACATGGCCAACCTGATGCTCACTTTCCCGGATTTGCAGCCGGCCGATTTCAAGCCGTGGGTCGACCCGGCGGAAGCGTCGCGCAAGGGCTTGTCCGTGGATGAAATGGCGCAGGATACCGCCGACACCTGGAAAAGCGGGCTGCAGTCGTGGGGGCAGGGAGCGGAGCGGATCAAGGCGCTGAAACAGAAAAGTGAAGTCACCGTCTATACGCCCGGCAGCAGCAGCGGCGTACCGGTGTCGATCATGTCGAGCTTCGCCGCACCAGCGGCTGAGGTGATTGCCGACCAGGACAGCCTGAACGCGCTGGTCGGTTCCACCGCCACGAGCCTGCTGTCCCTGGTCGATATCGAGGGCGACCCGCTGACCAGCCGCGAGCATATACTCATCTCCTCAATTCTGCTGCACTCCTGGCGCAACGGTGAGGACTTGACCCTGGAAACGGTGATCGGGGCAATCGTGAATCCGCCGTTCGACAAGGTGGGGGTGTTCGGTCTATCGCAATTTTTCCCGCAGGCCGAACGCATGAAGCTCGCGATGCTGCTCAACAACGTGATCGCGAGCCCGTCTTTCGCGTCGTGGCTCCAGGGCCAGCCCCTTGCTATCCAGAACCTGCTGTACGGGGAGGACGGAAAGCCGCGCACCAGTATCTTCTCGATTTCCCATCTCGGCGACAACGAACGGATGTTCTTCGTGACGCTGCTGCTCAACGCGATGATCGGCTGGATGCGGCGTCAGCAGGGGACGTCTTCGCTGAAGGCGCTGCTCTATATGGACGAGATCTTCGGCTACTTTCCGCCCACCGGCAACCCGCCGTCCAAGAAACCGATGCTGCTGCTGCTCAAGCAGGCGCGCGCATTCGGTGTCGGCGTCGTGCTCGCCACCCAGAATCCGGTTGACCTCGACTACAAGGGCCTGTCCAACATCGGCTCGTGGTTTGTCGGGAGGCTGCAGACCACCCAGGACCAGGACCGGGTCCTTGAGGGCATTGTCGGGGCGAGCGACGGCAATCTCGACCGGAAAACCGCGCGCGGTCTGCTCGCGGATATGAAGGGACGTCAGTTCCTGCTGACGTCCGCCCACCTGGATGAGCCGGTCCTGTTCGAGACCCGCTGGGTGATGTCGTACCTGAAGGGGCCGATCAGCCTGCAGGATATCGCGAAGCTGATGGAAGACCGCCCGGCATATGAAGCTCCGGCGGCTGCAGCGGTCAGCGCTGTCGGCAGCCGCCACGGCAACCTGCAGGGACAGCCGCCAATGCTTCGTGAGGGGGTCGCGCAATGTTTCCACCTGGTGAATATGTATGCCGAAGACATCTCGTTTGAACCGTGGCTTGCCGCCACCGCCTCGATTCGCTTCTACAGCGCGAGCCGCAATATCGACGAAGAGACCACGTGCGCCGTCCGGCTGTACGTCGATGATTCGTTCAAAATGCCGCAATGGGAGTCAGCCGACAAACTCGAAATCGACCTCGATTCATGCGCCGCTGACCCTCCTGAAGCCTGTTCCTACTATGGTCTGCCGGCGGATTTTTCGGCATTGCGGAGTCTGGGTAAATACGAAAAGGATTTTTCCGACTGGCTCTACCAGACCAAGCGCCTGCCGCTGCTGAAGGTGCCGTCTTTGAAAATGGAGTCGCGCCCCGGAGAAAGCGAGACCGATTTCAAGGTGCGGATCGCCGACAGGATGCGGGAAGACAAGGAAGCGGCGGTCGAGAAACTGATGGCTCAATTCCAGCTCAGGCGCGATCGCCTGGAGAAAAAACTGGACAGCGCGTACGCAAAGCTCGAGAAAGAGCAGAGCGATGTGTCGACCAGGACCACCGATACGATCCTCTCCTTCGGCACCGCGGTTCTCGGCGCTTTTCTCGGGCGCAAGAAGTTGTCGTCGACAACGATGACCCGAACGGCCAGCAGCATCAGGAAAGCCGGCAGAATCGGCAAGGAAAAAGACGATGTCAGGCGGGCGGAGGAGGCGGCCGGCCAACTCGAGCAGGATCTCGAAAATCTCGCGGCCGAACAGCAGGAGGAACTGGCCCAGTTGACCGACCAGTTTGATCCGGCACAGGTTAAAACCGAAGCGTTTGCGATTAAACCGAGGCGCAGCGACATATTTGACGTGCGGGTTGCGCTGTTGTGGGATATGGTGCCGCCTCGGAGGTAAAACACCCATGCACATTCTCATATATGGCGCCGGCGCGCTCGGACAGGCTCTGGGCTGCATGCTCGCGGCGGACGGCCACCGGGTTACGCTGGTTATCAGGAAACGATTCATCGACACAATCAATCGGGGCGGTCTGCATGTCGGCGGGATATTCGGCGATTACCATATCGAGGCCGGACGGCTGTCGCTCACGGACTCGATTACCGGAGCTGACGGCAGCAGTTTCGGGGCGATACTGATTACCACAAAATCCTATGACACGGCCGCCGCGGTTTCGGACCTTGCAACGCTGACCGACTGCTCGTGTCCGGTTGTGTCGATGCAGAACGGGTGCGGCAACGTGGAACTGGTGGAGGCCGCATTCGGCATAGACCGGGGTTTTGGGGCCCGGGTTATCACTGGATTTGAAATCGTCGAACCGGGGCACGTCACGATCAGTGTATCGGCCGACGATATCCATATCGGATCGTGCCGGCCCGGGGTGATCCCGGAAGACGCCGCCCGCATTGCCGGGGTGATCGGCGCGTCAGGGCTGCCGTGTCGGGCGGTCAAGGATGTTCACCAGTCGCTGTTCGCTAAATTGCTGTACAACACGGCGCTGAATCCGCTTGGGGCGATCCTCGGCGTCAACTATGGACGGCTGTCGGAGTCGGAGGGGACGATGCGGATCATGAACGCCGTGATTGCCGAGACCTTTCACGTGATCACGGCCGCCGGCGCGGACCTGCCGTGGGAAACAGCAGAACAATACCAGGAGTTCTTTTACCGGGCGCTGCTCCCGGCAACATACGATCACCGGCCGTCGATGCTCCAGGACCTGGAACACGGAAAGCCGACAGAGATAGACGCGTTTGCCGGCTATGTTTCAAAAAGCGGGAAAAAGCACGGGATTGCGACCCCGCATTGCGATATGCTTGCTGAACTAATCCGATTCAAGGAGCAGGAAGGGCCGTCAGCCCTGGCTTTGAAGAACTGAAAGCATCGTTAAACCAGCATGTCCCCGCAAGAATGTCGATTTTTGCAGGCAGGGGAGACCCTGGTGCACGTTCCCTGCGGCAGGCGTCGGAAAAATGATCCCGCCCCAACGATCGTACTGCCGGGGCGGGATCGGTTGCTGAGGAGAGCAACCTGGCGATTCAGCCTAGGATTTCTGTTTGCCGTCTTTTGCTTCTCGCAACGGCTTTTTGAAGCTGAGGCATTTACGCAGAATGAGCTGGTACGTGTCCCAGTCGCGAGTGCTCAGTACCCCTGATTTCGCGAATGCGTATTCCGCTTTGATAATCATATCTTTGATAATCATATAATCCTCCTTCCCTTCGCGGAGGCCGCGGGGGATAAAAAAAGGGCCCCCGGACCATGAATCTGGTCTGGGGGCCCTGTCACCTCAGACATGTGCCGTCAATCCCTGATCCGCGGAGATTGATCGCTTACTCCGTTAAGGCAGGTTTTCTGACTTCCGGATCTTCCTGGCGACTGCGCCTTCCCGATCGTTGCCGATCAGTGGCTGTGCATGTACACGTGCAGTGTCCGTCCCCGGTCACAGCGGCGGGCCCGTTCCCGATTTTCACGGGATTCCCTTTTTATGTCTGTATGACACCTTAACTGAGTAAGTATATCCCGATTGCGGTCCTCCTGTCAACTGGATTGTGTGAAGGTGCGGACAAAAACGGTGTACTTTTACTGCAGGTAGATTGCCCTGAAGGTTGCCAGTTCTTCTCCGCCGGCGTTGAAGAGTTTCAGCATTTCGCCGTCGATTTTGTATGCGACTGCATGCTCGAGGACCGCATAAAACAACTGCTCGGTATCCATTCCTTCCAGACATGCTTTCATGGTTGAAATCACCTGGGAGAAGGCCACCCGGTCTCCGTCAACCT
>Ga0180435_10001460_pt1 | contig 24605 bp, 22 predicted proteins | sample SS_ome_3_FD_132467 | JGI IMG/M metagenome (GOLD analysis project Ga0180435, IMG submission 132467) | Hypersaline lake sediment archaeal communities from the Salton Sea, California, USA - SS_3_S_1 metaG | ecosystem: Environmental > Aquatic > Non-marine Saline and Alkaline > Hypersaline >... | reverse complement strand
AGGGCCTCATTCGGCTCCGCCTTCTTATAATTACTTACAAATAAAATAAAGACCGCCAGAATCCCGGCCAGAGCCGCAATGATAATCAAAGGCACAAGTATAACTCCCATATCTCTCCTCCTTTTATTTTAGCGCTTTCGGCGCTAAAATAGTTTTGAATAATAAATTACATCTATACTATTTGTTCCATGTTGGTTAAAGGCCAATCACTTTTATCAATATCTGAAAAACAGAATAGCGATGGCTATATTTTAGGGCCTGAAGCCTGATTTTCCCTGCTACTCCCTTCTACTCCCTGCTTTTCCTTGCTCCTCCCTCCTTCCCCTACTCTATTTTTGCTAACCCTGAAAAAACCGTGGTAATAGTCACCTCATCTCCGGCTCGGTATTCCTTTTCGGGATCGACCGCCCGGGCCCTCATATAAACAGTCCCGCCGGTCCGGGGATCCTCTGCTTTTACTTCCCCCGTTCCACCTTTGAGAAGCGCGGAGGTTACAACCGCCCTCTTCCCTACTACCGAGGCACTGCTTACCAGCGTATTGGCCTGTTGTTTATAGAGAAGCTTGAGCAGTTGATATACCAGGGTGTAAACAATAATTCCACCGATCAGGCCGGACAGAATATGCGGAATCGGCCACTGGAAACGATAGGCCAGAAAACCGGCCAGGCCAAAGCCGATGATAAAACTGAATATCAATTTTATCCCCAAAAAACCGGGCCCGCCGGTCTCCGAGATATCTCCGGCCTCCATTCCTCCCTCAACTTCTATCTCGGCTTCTACATCGACGCCGCCCCCCAGGTCTCCCCCATCATCGCCGATCCCGAAGATAACCATAACCACCAGTAGCAACGACGGCAGAATAACCATCAGTCCATAGATCCATTCAACTCCCATCCGAACCCTCCTTAGATTTTACCTGTCAAAAGTCAGTAAGATGATATTGTTGAAATTATACTACCGCTGATAATAAAATCAAAAGAATATCGTAAATTATTTCTAACCATAGGATTGGTCAATCGTTCACATTGACTAAAACGGTCCGCAATGACAGCGCATACCCGGTGTCATTGCGAATGAAAAGAAAAGAGAATATCGAACCGCAGAATATCAAATATCGAAGTTAATAAAGCTAAAGCGAGGTGACTTCGGAGTTCTATATCCGGAGTTTGATATTCGACACTGGCTATTAATTGGGGCCGAGGTAGGGGGATAAATTAGTACAATTCGTGTAAATTCGTGGACTAAAAAAGGGTCCGAGGCAGGGGGATAAAGAAAGTTGACGGTTTACAGTTGTCAGTTGACGGAGAAAAATCGCTGAATCAGAATCTTTTTATAGTTTTAATAATTCGCGTAGATTTCTCCGCCCCGAAGTATTAATCGGGGGTGAGATTAGTGGTTTCAAATGGGGCCGAGGTAGGGCATCTCACCTAAAGGTTCGATGTCTCCGCTGCGCTCCGAGGAGTTCTTGTGAATTTTGCGCCTTTCTTGACCCGCCATAGCTCAAAGAGCGGAGGCTGGTTTGCGGCTAATTAACGGGCCGAAGCAGATGGTTCAAAGACGAAATCCACCACGATCGGATAATGGTCGCTTATGGTCGGGCTATCGCTCCTCTTCAAGCCATACCGGGAGAGCTCGCTATCATTCATGGTCTCGGTGCAGAGGATGTATGACTTGATAGGGGAGATTAAGGAATCGGTATAAATAACCAGGTCCAGACGGCCGGGCCCGAATCCTCTTCTATGGCTGGACTGCCAGGTATATGATTCAGATGCACCGTTATGATAGGGGAGGAGATCGGCCAGGGGGGTTCCGTCCCAGTCCGGACCATCCCCGCTTCCATTCAGCAGGAGATCAAGCTGCCGGGACTCTCCGACCAGGTTGAAATCTCCGATAATAACGACCGGGGTACCGGGAGAAATGATTGAATTCCCGCTCTTCTCTTTCGCCCCGTCGATAAATTCGATGATATTATTTGCCTCCTTCCAGCGACCCTTGTCATTGCCGCCGAAGGGGAGATGTACATTGATAACCAGAAGACCCCGGGGAAATATTTTCGAGGGAAGATCAAAAAGTGTGCCAAGATTACCGTCGATCGAACCGTGCTTTTTGATCGGATAGCGGCTAGCCGTAATCACATCTTTCTTTCGGGCAGTCCACCACTCTCCCCCCAGGATATCGGTTAATATCCGTCTGACCTGACCTTCCGAGGTAACCGCTACCTCCTGGAAAGTGATGACATCTGGCCGGATAACCTTCAGGACTCTGCTCAATGCCGCTTTCTCTTTGAAGAGATTATCCCAGAGGGCGTTATACGTTGCGATCCGGATTGATTCGGGATCTTCTCTCTCCAGGGGAATCGGTTTAAAAGGAGGCGCGTTCCCCTCTTTGAGGACGTACACCTGGCCAACGCCCGGATCCGGAGCTATGTCACCGGATGAACTCCCGTTATCCTTCAGTATCCAGCGGATCTTTTTGCCGGGGAAGAGGGTCGATCGAATACTCTCTCCGGGGGGGGCGACGAATTCAACCTCAAACTCCGATGAAGTAACCGTGGGCATGGTTACCAGCCCCAGATCATAGGCTTGAACCGGCATATTACTCCCACCGCTGTAGAGATTTCCGGACCGATCACCGAAACTCCAGTAGAGGTCGACACCAATACCATTGATAGGAAGACCGGTCGAGATATCATCATCCGTATCCATATAAAGGACAAGGCTATTGCCGGACTGGATAGACATCTCATCTCCCAGTTCGAAGCGGAGAAAAAATCTTTTATCGTCGTTATCCAGCCAAACTCGGCCGATATCGATCCCGTTGCCATCTCCGGTCTGATCGGTATAAGCCGGAGCGATTCCCTCCCAATCATCAAACCGCCCATCCGCCCGGATATCCCTGGAAAAAGTTTCTTGGCCGCATCCGGAGAAGACTATAATTCCAATCAGGTAGAGAGTGTAGAAATTTTTATTCATTAAATAGGATCGGTCAAAAAGGTTGCGGTTGCCCCGATTTCATCGGGGCAACCGATCAACGATACCCCTTAAAGTGTTAGGAATAATTCCCGGCAGAGACTCAATAAAATCATGATAGTCATTTTTTAAAACATAAAAACAGCGGCAAAGCCGCTGGTTTTATTTCCAGAGCGAGAGCCCGGTAGTCTCATCGTATCCCCGTTCCAGATAATCACCTCTTAACTCGGAGATCCGGCATTCAGCGGCGAAGATTAGCGTCCCGGGACAGAGGTGCCCGCCCACCACCTGGCCTTCCCTATCTGCCAGGTTGACATGAGCATGAACGAAGATTTCCCCATCCTTTGTGGAGATATTCCCCAGACATGAAGTAATCTCCATCGGTTCCATTATATCCCTTTCCCGATACTCCCGCGTGATCTGATCATAAAATCCTATCCTCGCCCTTTTAACCGCGCCGATCGCAATAACCGTACCGGTCTCGACGTCATTTTTCCGGGCAAGATCGGTAATCGCCTCCAGTAGATCCGAACCGTGCGGAAGCCTCTCCAGTATTACTTTTCCTGTGTCATACACCGGCATTACATCCTCCTTGTATTAAAAAGTGCCTTAAGTGCGTTAAAAGAAGTGCCTAAAGTGCTTTAAGTGCCTTAAGTTGAAAGTTGTCGCCTTTGCCGGCCTATTTTAACAACCTCGTCACGGCGCTCCGCACCGTGTACCCCAGGCCCAAAGCAATAACTTTAGGCACTTAAGCGCACTTTAGGCACTTATAACTTCCCTTACCCCCTCTTCCCATGGTTCAAACGGTTCGCCTTTCAGCGCGGCGACGATTCGAGAAGCGGCTTTGCCGTCACCGTAAGGATTTCGGGACCGGGCCATTCTGCTATATTCTTTTGAATCGAATAAGAGCCGATCAAGCCCGGCTTCAATCCGGCCGCGGTGCGGCCCCACCAGCAGACAGGTCCCCGCCTCAACCCCCTCCGGACGCTCGGTAAGATCCCGCAGAACCAGAACCGGTTTACCCAGGGCCGGGGCCTCTTCCTGAACTCCACCGGAATCGGAGAGAAGAATCTTCGCCCCATTCATGGCATGACTAAAAGCAACATAATCCAGCGGTCCGCTCAGAATAATATTTGGCATCCCCGATAAAATCTCCTGGGCGGGTTGGGAAACCTCGGGATTTGGATGGACTGGATACCAGAGATAAATTTCTCGATTGCGGGAAAAATAATCCCGAACAGTCTCAAATACCTCCCTGATCGAACCGCCAAATATCTCCCGACGATGACAGGTCATCAGAACATAAGGGCATCCTTCCGGGACGGGGACGAAGGGAGGATCAGTTCGTTGGAGAACGTCAAAGAGCGCGTCAATTACGGTATTGCCGGTTAGGAAGATTGAGGCGCGGGATACTCCTTCCCGGAGGAGATTTTCAGCGGCGGTTTTGGTAGGTGCAAAGTTATAATTCGCGGCCAATCCCGCGATCTTCCGATTAAACTCTTCCGGGAACGGAGCGGAGAGATCCCCGGTCCGCAGCCCGGCTTCAATATGCCCGAAAGGAATCCGGTTATGGAAACAGACTACTGCCACTCCCATCACCGTAGTGGTATCGCCCTGGGCCAGGACAATATCAACGGGATTATTAACGACATATTCGTTTACACCACTAAGTACCCGGCCAGCTAGGTCATTTAAGTTCTGTCCGGACCGCATCAGGTTAAGATCGGCATCCGGGACGATGGAAAAAACATCCAATATCTGATCCAGCATCTCTCGATGCTGGGCCGTCGCCAGAACCCGGACCCGGAAAGTATCGGCCTCCTCCCGCAAAGCGGCAATAACCGGAGCGATCTTGATCGCTTCCGGGCGAGTTCCTATTACGCAGAGTATGTTCTTTTTGGTCATTATAACCTAGCGCCGGCGGCGCAAAAAGGTTGCGGTTGCGCGGCTCGAATCGGTTGCGTGGAAGGGTTGCGGGTTAGCCTGGCCGCACGCAGCCGCAACCCGTTCAACGTTTTCCCGGTGAAACCGGGACAACCGATCAACGATATTCTACAATCACTCCTGCCGGGCGCCGGTGGCCTTGATCTCCTGGTGGCTTTCCCGGTATTCAATCAGGAGTTCGGAGAGCTTCTGGATATCACCCTTGATCTTTTCCTCATCCAGTGTCACAAACCGGTAATCGTCCTTCAATATCTCCCCGTTGGCGATCACCCACCGGACCTCGCTTCCATCGGAGGCCCAGATCAGGTTCTCGACCACATTGTCAATGCGGGTCGGAGTCAGGTTCGGACGGCTCAGATCGATCATAATCAGATCGGCGTCCCGCCCGGAAGAGAGCGACCCGGCATTAAGATGCATCATCTTGGCCGCAACCACGGTCACCATCTCCAGCACCTGCTGTGCCGGCAACGCGTGAGCATCCTTATGGAAAGCTTTCTGGTATTGCGAGGCCAGCCGGGCCGCGGCCAGCATATTCTGGCTATCGGCGGAGCCGGAGCCATCGGTGGAGATGGCAACCGGTATGCCCAGTTCCAGCATCTCCATCACCGGCGGCATCCCCGAACCGAGGATGGTGTTGGCCAGGGGATTATGCACTATATTAGTCCCGGTCTCTTTCAGAACCGCCAGATCCACCGGAGTGTTATTCACCTGGTGAGCCAGGATAGTATTCTGATCCAGCGCGCCGACCTGAGCGAGATAAGAGACCGGACTGCAGAAATACTGGGAATAGAACCACTCGGTTGTGTTGGGCTCCTCGGAACTATGCATATGGAAGAGGGTATTATGCTCATTCGCCCATTCCTTCAGTGCCTTGATCATCTCCGCGCTGTTGGAGAAGACCTGGTCCGGCCCCGGGATAATCCAGGTTCGTTCCCGATCCTTAAACTCGGTGGTGCATTCATCCATACGTCTCACCGCCTCCTCGGGAGTATCAAGGATGCGGGGATCATAATTCCGATCCTGGCCGCCCACGGCGATTATGATCTTGGTTCCGGCTTTCGCGTTAGCTTCCACCAATTCGGCGATGTGATATTTATTAAAATTACAGTGGTGGGTCAGGGCGGAGGTGATGCCGTAATAGATATCATCCAGCTTGGCCTTGGTGTAGGTGATCAGGTTGGCGGATACCCCGAATTCAGCGACAAGCTCATCTTTATTCTCATTCAGAAAACCGGTGAAGACATTGACCGCGTGGTCAAGCCAGTCGGTCAGCGGCTCATCCTTGGCTATCCCGATGATCGGCGACTCGTGATCGTGACCGTGGGCCTTGATAAATCCCGGAAGAACCACACCATCCAGGCAGGGAATATCCTTCTCTTCAAATCCACCTTCTTTTTCCAGGCCGATAACCTTAAGTTCGTCACCGCACTCCCGGATGATCCTCTCGCCGATCCCGGCTTCATATTTTCCCGCCTCCTTGATCAGACTTCCTTCTGTCAGGACATATCCGTCTTCGATCCGGGTAGAAAGCCCCACTTTCTCATCCAGCGGGAGCATGAGACGGCTCCGGACAAGTTTAAAGTTCTTCTTCATACTCTCTCCTTTATAAAATTATTAACCTTTTAATAAAAAACCATGCTATCTAAATCCCCTGGAATATTCAATAGATTGTTGGGGCCTTTAACGGAGAGATATTTTCTTGATCTGGGATAACGGATCAGGTATATTTTATTGTTATAACAAACAGGGAGCAATGTTAGTTAATAAATATTGATAATCGGGATAGACATCATCCCACAACCATAATGGAGTAAAATATGAAAAAACCAGTCCTGTCAGTTGCCATGGTCGGCATTTTTCTTCTCTCGGCCACCGGCCTGAAAGCCGCGAATTTTTCAGGGAGCGATGACTTCAGCGACAACAATATCAACTTAAATAAGTGGAGTGAGGCTTATGGAGGATTCGGGGAATTTACCGAGATCCATCAGCGGTTGGAACTGGATGTTGATGGCGGTGACACCGCTGGCGACAGCAACGGACATCTCCCCTGGAAACTAAACTACGGATCTTATACCCTGGACTGGGAAATATATTACGATGTCGAGGTCCCGACATTTACTCTGTTTTCCGGGGAAGAATCTTCCGAAATGGCCATTGGCGTCTATTCATACCCCACCATGCAGAACGCTGGCGCCATAGCTCTGGAACAGGGAACTGACGGCTATCAATATATCGCGCAGATTGAAAGACAGGTGCCTGATGATTATTATGAAGTCAAACTGGCGACCTCGTCAACCTCCTCTTCCCTGAGAATTCGCTGGGACGCTTCAGCCACCACGCTTTATTTCGACTATGATTCCGACGGCGGCGCCGATAACTGGACCAACCTGGCTTCCTGGAATATCGGCACCGGTCAGCCATACTCCTGGGGGATGAGTAGTACTGACAGTTTTCTGGGCATTCTTTATGGAGAAGCGGATTTGAATCATGAGGGCGAGACCAACCCCTCCGGAGATAATTTTGTTGCCTCCGGCGCCTACCCGGAAGCACCCCTGGCCATATTCCGGCCTACCAGCGGCCTCTGGGCACTCCGTAATATTACCCGGGCCTATTTCGGCGGTGCCAGCGACACCCCGGTTTACTCGGACTACGACGGCGACGGGACAAAAGACATCTCCATCTTCCGGGGAACAACCGGGCTCTGGGCTATACGGGGAATAACCCGGGCATACTTCGGGGGAAGCTCTGATGAACCTATTCCGGGCGATTATAACGATGACGGCTTTGCCGATATAGCTATCTTCCGGGAATCGTCCGGCCTCTGGGCGGTTCGAGGCATCACCAGAGGTTACTTCGGCACCACCGGAGATATACCTCTGGAACCATAGATATAATCTACTCCGGAAGCGTATCCTTTAAAATATAGACTGCTTAAAACTAATAACCAAAAGGAGGCGAGATGAAAAATATTCTCTTACCTATCGCCGCGGCAGTAATCTTTCTTGTCTCGGCATCCTTTCTCCCGGCCGAGAATTTTTTAGGGAGAGATGACTTCAATGACAACACCATCGATTTGAATAAGTGGAGCAATGCTTATGGCGGTTTCGGGGAATTTACCGAAATTAACCAACGTCTGGAACTGGATATTGACGGCGGTGACACCGCTGGAGAGAGTGACGGGTACCTCCCCTGGAAATTAAACTATGGTTCTTATGATCTGGATTGGGAAGTTTATTACGACGTTCAAGTCCCGGCTTTTACTTCTTTCTCCGGGGAAGAATCTTCCGAAATGGGTATTGCAATCTATTCATTTCCGCCGATAGACAATGTCATCGTTCTGGCGCTTGAACAGGTGACTGACGGGCATCAATATGTCACAGAAATAGAAACAATATCTACTGAAGATGAAATTGTGCACCCAACCACGTCAACCTCCTGCTCCCTAAGAATTCGCTGGGATGCGGCAACCACCATGCTCTATACCGACTACGATTCCGACGGTGGAGCCGATAACTGGACCAACCTGGCTTCCTGGAATATCGGCACCGGTCAGCCTTACTCCTGGGGTATGACGAGTGGAGACACCTTCATGTGCGTTCTCCGGGGAGAAGCAGATATGAATCATGAAGGGGAGAGCAACCCGTCCGGAGATAATTTTGTTGCCGATGGAGCCTACCCGGAAGCGGCCCTGGCTGTATTTCGGCCCAGCTCGGGTCTCTGGGCACTACGTAATACAAGCCGTGCTTATTTCGGAGGCTCCAGCGATACTCAGGTCTACTCCGACTATGATGGAGATGGGACTAAAGATATCGCTATCTTCAGGGGTGCATCCGGACTATGGGCGATACGGGGAATAACACGAACTTACTTCGGCAACAGCTCTGACGAACCCGTTCCGGGTGATTACACCGATAACGGGATCTCCGATATAGCCATCTTTCGGGAATCATCTGGCCTCTGGGCGGTTCGAGGCATCACCAGAGGTTACTTCGGCACCAGCGGAGACATTCCGCTGACCCCGTAGACATAATCTATCCCTCAAACATATCTCCTAAATAAAATTGCTAAAACTAAAACCAAAGGGGGCAAGATGAAAAATATCCTCTTACCTATCGCTACAGCAGTAATCTTTCTTATCTCGGTATCCTATCTTCCGGCCGAAAATTTCTCCGGGGGCGATGATTTCAACGACAATAGCATCGATTTAAATAAGTGGGATGACACTTTTGGCGGATTCGGAGAATTTACCGCCGTCAATCAGCGCCTGGAACTGGATATCGACGGTGGTGACACCGCTGGAGATAGTGATGGGTTCCTCGCCTGGAAACTAAACTATGGTTCTTATGATCTGGACTGGGAAGTTTATTATGATGTGAACGTTCCCGCATTTTCCCAGTTTTCCGGGAAAGAATCCACATCTATGGGTATCGGCGTCTATACATACCCAATGCCTACCGCCGGTGCCCAGATAGTCTTGGTGCAGGGGACCGATGGAATCGCTTATCGCAATTTCAAGGCGGATATATCTTCCGAGGCTCCTGCATACATCACTACCGCCGCCACTACCGCATCCTTGAGGATACGCTGGGATGCTGATCTCACCACCTTATACTTTGACTATGACGATAACGGCGGCGCTAACAGCTGGAATAATCTGACTGCCTGGAACATCGGGACCGGCCAACCAACTTATTGGGATATGGACGGTAGCTCGTTTATGTGCTTTCTCTCCGGAGAAGGAGAGACTTACCAAACGGATGAGACCAATCCATCCGGGGATAATTTTGTCGCCAATGGTGCCTACCCGGAGGCACCCCTGGCCATATTCCGGCCGACCAGCGGACTGTGGGCCATCCGGAATATAACCCGGGCTTACTTCGGCAATTCAAGCGATACCCCGGTCTACTCCGACTATGACGGCGACGGGACCAAGGATATTGCGATCTTCCGAGGATCATCCGGACTCTGGGCGATACGCGGAATAACCAGGTCCTACTTCGGGGGAAGCTCCGATGAACCCATTCCAGGCGATTACAACGATGACGGCTTCTCCAATATCGCAATCTTCAGGGAGTCTTCCGGACTCTGGGCGGTACGCGGACTTACCAGGGGCTACTTCGGCGCCACCGGTGATATTCCCCTGGAACCATAGGGTATAATCTATCCAAAAGATCTTTCCCTGAGAAATATCTTATCAAAACCACGACACGAAGATCTCGAAGGAAAAATACAGAGAAGTTTTGTAAATATTTCTGATTTTATAAATACCTTCGTGAAGTAAGGTCTCAGTAAACCCTATTGTTTCGTGCTCGTAGAGGCGACCTTCAGGTCGCCATCGTGTGGCAGCCTAAAGGCAGCCGCTACGAGGGAACGGGGTTTACTGAAGGTTTACTTCGTGTCCTTCGTGGTAAAAATGCTTTTCGAATAGGCTATAAAGTTCAAATGAAATACCTGACCGAACATCTCTGGTTCAATGCCCCCACCCGGCGGGCTTTCATCAATATCACACCTCAGGTCGAAGAACTTGTCCGGAAGAGTGGAGTCCAGGAAGGGTTATGCCTGGTCAACGCCATGCATATTACCTCTTCCATCTTCATCAACGACGATGAAGGCGGCCTCCACCAGGACTTTGAAGTATGGCTGGAGAAACTGGCCCCTGAGAAACCTCATTCCCAATACCGCCACAACGGTTTCGAGGATAACGCCGACGCCCATCTCAAACGCCAGATCATGGGGAGAGAAGTGGTGGCGGCGATCACGGAAGGGAAGCTCGACTTCGGCCCCTGGGAACAGATCTTCTACGGCGAATTCGACGGGATGAGAAGAAAGCGGGTCCTGGTCAAGATAATCGGCGAATAAATAATCCTCCCGCTTAATATGCATCGGGGGGATTATTTATGCTCAGAATCCTGATATACATCCCTGGCTTATTATTCAATCTTGCTGTTTTTCCCATCTTTTTCCCATATTTTTGTTGACTTCTCGCCAGTTTTTCGTTATATTTATATGTGAGTTTATATACTTATTCGCTCTACCAAAATATCAACGCGGGAGGAATGGAATGAAACAATTTTTATTCGCTCTGTCAGTGGTATTATTCCTGTGCTTTACCGTCGCGATAGCCGACGATTTTAATGGAGACGGGACGGGGGATGTCACCATCTTCCGGGACAGCTCCGGTCTCTGGGTGGTAAGGGACCTTACCCGCTTCTATTTCGGCAGCACCGGCGATCTACCCAAAGCCGGGGACTACAGAGGCAATGGAACCGACCTCCCGACCATCTTCAGATCCTCCAGCGGCCTCTGGGCCATCCGAGATTTTACCCGGATATATTTTGGGACCTCCGCGGATAAAGCCAAGCCGGGAGATTATAACGGGGATGGTACGGAAGAGATCGCTATCTTCCGGGGATCATCCGGACTCTGGGCCGCACGGGGTATCACCCGTATCTACTTCGGCAGCCCCGGTGATAAAGCCATGGCTCCCGATGCGGCCTACGGGGAGTTGCGGAAAAGCGGACTTCTAAAGACCGGTCAGATTACCTGTTATAACTCTGACGGCGATACCATCCTCTGTGGAGGCACCGGCCAGGACGGTGACTACCAGGCAGGGAAAGGGTTTTACTACACCGACCACGGCGATGGAACGGTCACCGATCATGTAACCGGACTGATGTGGCCTAAAGACGGCAATGGATTAGGATGCTGGAACGGCCAGACCGCCACCTGGACCGAAGCGATTGATTACTGCGAGAGTCTCGACTTTGCCGGCTACACCGACTGGCGACTCCCCAATGTCCGGGAACTCGTATCCCTGATTAACTGGGGAAACTATGGTCCTACTATAGATACTACCGTATTCATCAATACCAACTACGACTACTGGACATCCACCCCGACCGATAGCTCCAGTACTGCATGGCTCGTAAATTTCGGAACCGGCCATACATACTACTACGTAAGGACAACTGGCCTTTATCTCCGTGCCGTACGCGGAGGAAAGTGATCACCAATTCGGATTTTAAAGAAAAAGGAGATTATTATGAGGCAAAAGATTACATTAATCGCAGTCATACTGATGAGCGTATGTTTGATTCAGGTATCACCGGGGGCGGACTTCGATGGTGACGGGACCGGAGAAATCGCCATCTTCCGTCCATCCACCGGTCTCTGGGCGGCCAGGGGGCTAACCCGCATATATTTCGGAGGAACGGGTGACCTCCCAAAACCTGCCGATTACGGCGGGGCCGGATACGACCATCCAACCGTCTTCCGGCCGTCTTCCGGCCTCTGGGCCGCCTGGGGAATAACCCGGGTATATTTCGGAGCCTCCGGAGATAAACCCAAGCCGGGAGATTATAATGGAGATGGAACTGAGGATAGCGCTATCTTCCGCGCGTCATCAGGACTCTGGGCCGCCGTAGGGGTGACCCGTTTTTATTTCGGATCCTCCGGCGATCGTGGGCTGGCACCCGATATTGCCCACGGAGCAGTCCCTGGAGGGGGCCTCCTCATAACCGGCCGTACTCAAAGCGAACATGACTTTGATGACGGCTACTATGAGAAGGGAACAGACTTTCACTACACCGCTAACGGCACAGATACCGTCACCGACCACGTAACCGGCCTGATGTGGGCGGCCGATGGAAACGGCCCTGGCTGCTTTAATGGACAGTCCGCGACCTGGCAGGAAGCGGTCGATTACTGCAACAGCCTCGTATTCGCCGGACACGAAGACTGGCGCCTCCCCAACATCAGGGAACTATACTCTCTGGTCAATTACTCCTCCAGCATCTCCCCGAAGATCAACAGTACTGTCTTCCCGAACACTAAGTCCAATAAATATATCTCATCCACCACCACTCCGTTTTATACTGACAGCGCACAATGCGTATTCTTTAGCAATGGCCGAATCGCCCCGTTGGGAAAGGAGATGACTGGCCCGACCTACTACGTCCGCGCCGTCCGGGGAGGAGAGTGAAAAGAAGGTTGTCAGTTGACGGTTGACAGTTGACAGAGAAAAACAATCCATGTAAATCCGTGTCCCCGCTTGCTGCGGGACACGAATCCGTGGACTGAAAATGGGCCGAGGTTGGGGGAACCTTCATAATTCGGCCATTTTTGGCGGCATTGTTTTATCTCAATAGCTTCTCCGCCATCTCTCCCACATACTTCCCGATTGCCGGAGACGCAGTCAGGCCGGGAGACTCTATTCCGAGAAGGTTTATCAAACCCGGCAGGCCCCGGTCTTCTTCATGCTGAATAACAAAATCCCGCTCCGGCTCACCCTTCCGGAAAAGCTTGGGCCGGATCCCGGCCATATCCGGGGACAAGTGTTCACGCCGCAGATCAGGTAGATATCCCCTGGTCCCCTCAAAGAATTCATCCAGATGTTCATCATCAACCATATGGTCGATCTCATTCACATAAAACGCGTTAGGACCGATCTTCATCCCGCCCTGGAGATCAACGACGGTGTGCAGCCCCAGGCTGATACCGGTCGGTGGCGGATAAACCAACCGATTGGTCCGTTCATTCTCTCCGCCCCAGACCCGGAAATACTCGCCCTTACATGGATAGATGGTATATCCGGCGCCCGCGGTATCGATCCCGGCCAGGGCCGCCACCTTCTCCGCCCCCAGTCCGGCGGCGTTGATGACCACCCGGCTTAAGAATTCATATCCCTCCCCGTCAGCGTCCCGGATACCGACCAGATATCCTTCTTCTTTCTTCTCCAGCGATACCAGTTCACAATTATAGGCAAAGGTGGTATCGGGAGCCGCTTTCTTTTCCAGGTAAGCCATCAGAGCGTGACTGTCGATTATCCCGGTCTCAGGAGAGAAGAGTCCACCCTCCGCCCGGACATTCGGCTCCATCTCTTTTACCTCTTTACGGGAGAGGAGACGTAAACCTTCCACCCCGTTGGCCTCGGCCCGCTCCTTCAACTTCTTGATGATCGGGAGATCGTCTTCCACTACCGCAATAATAAGCTTCCCGATTTTCTTAAAAGGAATCCCGACCCGGGGGCAAAGTTCATAGAGAGCATGTCTCCCCTCCAGACAGAACCGGGCCTTTAAAGAATCCCGCTTGTAGTAGATCCCGGCATGAATAACTTCGCTGTTCCGGCTGCTCGCCTCCCTTCCAAATCCGTCATGCCGCTCCACCACGATGATCTCTCTCCCGTTCCGCGCCAGCTCCGCGGCGATGGAAAGCCCCACAACACCGGCCCCAATAATTGCAATATCAACCTTTTCCAATCCAATCTCCCTAGGGGTCAAGTCTACTTATTGCTTAACTTTATATTTGAATTTCTTCTCTTCTTCAGGTATTTTTATCCAATGTCCAATATTTAGGTTAATAGTAACAATTAAATAAAAGATATCAAGGAGTCTTCAATCCATGTCTCGACCACTTAGAATTCAATATCCCGGCGCCTGGTACCATATAATGAACCGTGGTGGCCAACATCGAAATATTTTCAGCGATGATAATGATCGAAGGGAATTTTTACGATTATTGAGGGAATCTATTGAGATGTGGGAGATAGAAATACATGCATATTCGTTGATGAGCACTCATTATCATCTGCTAATTCACACACCCCTGGGAAATCTTTCTCGGGCATTGAGACATATCGGGGGAGTTTACACTCAACGTTACAACATTCGTCATGATACTGATGGACAACTATTCCGGGGGAGATATAAATCTATTCTGATAGATAAAGACAATTATTTACTGGAAGTTGTTAGATATATTCACCTACAAGGCGTCCGAGCTGAGATTATAAAAAACCCGGAAGATGATCACTGGACTTCTCACCGGGCATATTTATTCCAGCAGGACAAATTAACATGGTTAAGCACAAGAAAAATTCTTAGTGTCTTTAATAAAAACAGTTCAGAAGCGCGAAAACGACTGATGAGATTTATCAACAAGGGAATCTCTCCCGATATCAAGGCATTCTACTCCAAAGAGAGACTATCTCCGATCCTGGGCTCTAAAGAATTTATTCAAAAAATAAAGAATACTTACATACTAACGGAAACACCTTCATATGAAATCCCTGATAGTAAAATTAAAAAGATTCATCCTTCAATAACCACGATAAATATGAAAGTATGCGAACAATATCTAATCTCGATAAAACTCATGAAGGCAGTGTCCCGGGGAATTCAAAATGAACCACGTGATATCGCGGTATATTTAGCCCGAAAAGAGGGGAAATTATCCTTGAATGAAATTGCCGATCATTACGGTTTCTCAAGTTACTCCGGAGTAAATTCTACTATAAGAAGAATTAAACAACGCCTCAAAACAGACAAAAAATTATCTAATACCATAAACAATCTAATCGTAAATATTTCAAAACCCCTTTGAATTAAAAACAAATTCAATGTCCGGTTAGATCAATGGCAGAAGTTAAGCAAAAAGTAGACTTGACCCCTATTTTGTTGGCAGGAATATTGGGGATTGCAGTGGTTTTTCGGATTATTTATCTGGTGGAACTATATCCCACTCCTTTCTTCCGCCATCCAGTACTGGACGCGCAATATTACCTTGACTGGGGGACGAAACTCGCATTCGGGGGGTTCCGGGTCTTACCGGGGTTTCAGGGGAATCCTCTTTATCCTTACTTTCTGGCTTTTTTGATTAGAGTTGTTAATGCCGGACCTCTTCTGATCCGGATTGTACAGCATGGTTTGGGGGTCGTGACCTGCCTGTTGATTTTTCGATCCGGGAAACTTATCTTCGGAAGGTGGACCGGGATTCTGGCGGCTCTATTTTACGCTATCTATATTCCCGCTATCTTCTATGAGGGATGGCTCCTCTCCGCTTCACTTACTGCTTTCCTGATGGCGTCACTGCTCTGCTCACTGCTTAGCGCTCAAGAGAATCCCAGTCCAGGCAACTGGATCGGAAGCGGTATTGCCGCCGGATTGCTCATCCTGGCCCGGCCGACTCTACTGGTGCCGGGGATTTTCCTCTGGCTCATCTTCGGTTTTAACAATAAAGAACCGGGTTGGCTGAGACGACCTCTTCTCTTCCTGGCCGGAATACTGATAATTATTATCCCGGCATTTATCTATTTCAGCCAGGGCCCGGGAGATGCCGGATTTATTTCTTCTCATGGCGGGGAGAATTTTTATATCGGCAATAATGCCCGGGCCACCGGCGGCAGTCAAATCCCGGACTTCGCCCGCGGATCACCATCCCTCCAGCACAATGATTTCGTCAGAGAGGCGGAACGCCGTACGGGGCGAAAATTAACTCCGGGAGAGAACTCTCGTTTCTGGTTCCGCGAAGGGATCGGGTTTATTACCGCCCATCCGTTCATGTCCTTGAAGCTGCTGGTTTTTAAGGTCTACCTCTTCTTCAGCGGTAACTCCATCTCCGATAACTACAGTCTTTCTTTCTATAAAGATCAACTGCCAATTTTACGTATACCATTCTACTGGCACGCCCTTTCGTCACTATCCATCCTGGGAATGATTGCCGGCTGGCGACGGAGAAAGAAGCTGGCGCTGATCTATATTCTTCCCATCTCCTATGCCTTATCCATATCCCTCTTCTTTATTGCCAGCCGGTACCGCCTGCCGGCGGCGCCGTATCTTGCCATATTCGCGGCATTCGGAATCATCTCTATCATCAGGGCGATCAAAGAGAAAAATACCAAAATAGCCGGCGGACTCATTATTGCTGCTGGTCTGGTATTTTTCAGTCTGGGGCGGCTGCCAGAGGCTACCCCTCTCTACGCTTCATATCTTTCCGCCGGAGAGATCTACTACCGCGATGGTGACTATCAACAATCAGTATCTTATCTTGAACGAGCCAGGGACAAGATTGAAGAATCAGCACCGGAAAACAGATTGCGCGCCTACCGGATTCATTACGGCCTGGGACAATCCTATCTGGGACTTAATGAACCGGGAAAAGCCGGGAAAGAATTTCTGTTACTGGGAAAGACCGGACCGGACAATATCTCGGAACCTGATTTCGATATCGGAAACGCTTATGCCGCTCATAAATTTTACCGGGAAGCGAAAGAGCGTTATCTGGAGGTATTGAATAGTGAACCAGATAATTTCCGGGCCTGGAATAATCTGGGGATGATATACAAAGAGGATGGGGAATTCAACCGGGCGGAAGAAGCTTTTCAGAAAGCCATCCGGATCAATTCCGATTACGCCGCCCCCCATACCAACCTGGGTAATCTTTTTGTTCAGCAAGAGCAATACGAAGCGGCCTTGAACGAATTCAGGATCGCGCTCCGGATTGACTCTTCCCTGCGCCAGCTTCATCTCTCTTCGGCATTCTGCCTCCAGAAACTCAATCGGCTCGCCGAAGCCGAGGCGGAGATACGAAGATGCCCGAAAGCCATGAGGAAGGGCCTATAGACAGGTTCCAGCCCCTGACCGGGTATCATTTGAAATCTCACGGCCGGACAGGTGTCATTGCGAACGCAGTGAAGCAATCTCACGGCCACCCGGATGCCATTGCGAACGCAGTGAAGCAATCTCACGGCCACCAAGGTGTCATTGCGAACGTAGTGAAGCAATCTCACGAACATCCAGCTGTCATTGCGAACGTAGTGAAGCAATCTCACTAATGCCCGGAGGAGATTGCTTCGTCGCAAGGCTCCTCGCAATGACGCCTGTTGGACTGCAGGAGATTGCTTTGTCGCGATGCTCCTCGCAATGACACATGGCGGAGCCCGGGGGATTGCTTCGTCGCATTGCTCCTCGCAATGACACCGTGGGGAGACCGAGGGGATTGCTTCGTCGCGATGCTCCTCGCAATGACGCCAGGGAGAAGCTGAGGAGATTGCTTCGTCGCTTTGCTCCTCGCAATGACACCCGGGGGAGGCTGCGGGGATGGCTTCGTTGTGGTGCTTCTCCATGACGCCGGTTAGGGGCGCAGGATGGCCGGAGAGTGATTACGCCGCCGTCTTGACGAAATGGACCAGGAACAGCTCGCGGTTATTCTCCATCCTTATCTGGGTCCATTGCAATTTTCCCCCCCATTGCTGGAAGCGTTCAAGCGGGGGGAGATGGTCGGAGGAGATCACGTGAGAATGGGCCGAGTGAAAATGATTGATCTCCTCGCGGCTGCAGCTGTGGAGAATAACCAATGAACCGCCGGGGACCAGAACTCTCCGGCATTCCCTTAAGACCTCTTCCTTGCCCTCAAAGTGTGGAAAAGAACAGAATGAAAATATAAATCGGACGCTCTCATCCAGGAGCGGGAGGTGATGGGCATCGGACTGGACGCGATTGATCGCGGGATGAGAGCAATGCTCTATACCGGTGCTCAACATGTCGTGAGAAAGATCGAGAACGAGATATGATAATGGGTACCGGGTAGCCAGGTACTCAGACATCCTCCCGGTTCCTCCCCCCAGATCGAGGAGGAGACCTCCCCGGGAAAGTTCCGAGTCCGGGATGATAGATTCAAGAAGCTTCCGTTCCCGGGAGGTCAGAATGTTCTCCTGGTGCCAGTTATCAGCGAGATCGTCGAAGAATTTTTCTTTTTTATTTAAAATGGTTGCGGTCATTTTAAAATTATTTCTGCGGGTTCAGGTCTGTCGTGCAGGTCAGACGGATCGGACTGATCGGACGAGTCGGACGTCCCAACGGAAACAATCGTTCCCACGGCTCCCAGCTGGTCTTTGATCTTGGGTAATATCCAGGGGATAAGCGCGGTCTGGAGAACCACTCCCGGTAAACCCCATAAGAGCGCCGGAATCAACAACCAGGAGCCGGGAAGACTGATAAATTGCTGCGCGATCAATAAAAAGATCATACGAACTGCGCGCTGGATTAAAAAGGCCACTATCAGAGCAAAGAAGATATTCCATCCCTTCTTCCGGTAGGCCCAGAAAAGCCAGAGGTTCATTGCCAACGCTTCCATAATCATCAGGATCGCTATCGGGGGGTAAAGCGGGGGCATTCCGGTAAATAGAGAAGATATGAGCGGGATGGAGACCGATAAAATAAGACTGGTCCGGAGATGCAGGGTGCAGCCGGCAATCAGCAGCGGCAGAAACATAGGCATCAGATGAGAGCCCAGACCGAAAGGATGAAAGAGAATCGGGAGAAAAAGAGCCAGCGCCCCCCAGACTCCGCCCCATACCATGTCGCGGATGTAGAGATCTTTTTTATGATTTTTCATTTGCTCAAATAATAAAATATTTTTCTGCGGTATAACTATTTATTACCGCGAAAATCACAAGCACCAAACACCAAATAACAAATAAACTACAAATTCCAATGACCAAAATCACAAACAAATTGCCAAAATATAAAGGGATAATCCAACTCTATTGCAAATCAAATACTATTAGATGATCCCCTTCGCAAGCCGCGCCGCCGCACGGCGAGTTTGGAATTTCGAATTTGTGATTTTGGATTTGTTTGTTATTTGCTGCTTGTTATTTGGAATTTATTCACACCTTTTAGATCAAAGCACCTTCAAATTATTTCCACACCATATTCTAGTGCAAATTTAAAAGGTTACGGAGACTTCTCCCCAAAGCCATCTTCCCGGCATTGGATAGTCCTCTACCATCTCATAATCTTCATCAAAGATATTATTAACCTTAAAGGTAAATACCGCGAGCTCGTTTAAAGCGTAACTCAACTTTAAATCAGTGACGCAATAGTCCTCATCCCGATCGCTGAAGTGAAGATCGTCAACCAGACTGGTGGTACTCTGGAGCGAGAAACTTCGCCAGAAAAAGCGATTGATCCAGTTAACTACATTAGGGGCCAGCCCTTCGGTCCGATGGTTCTGATCGAGATAAGTATATGAGATAAGCATCTCGAACCAATCAACCGGAGTAAAGATCGTAGATAACTCCAGTCCTTTATTTACCACCCCACCGGTATTTATCGCTTCCGGGGGCATATAGACAATCAGGTTTTCCGCATCAATATAATAGAGCGTCAGGTCGAAGGAGAGGAATGAAGCCAGGCTCTGCCGGATCCCGATTTCACTGGACCAGGCTTCTTCCGGTTTCAATTCCAGCGATGACGGGGGGAAGAGATAGAGATCCCGGATAGTGGGAGCCCGGTACCCCCGGGAAATCTGACCATGGAGGATAGTCGTTTCGGTTAACTGATACCTGCTCCCAAAGCGGGGAATCCATTGGGGGTCGGTATGCTCGGCCAATTCCAGACGTACTCCACCCTGCAATGTCAATAACTCCCATAATATTTGCTGATCATCAATATAGATCCCCCCCCGGGTCTGATAGAATCTGCCATAATCATAACCCGATTCCGTATCCCAACCATGACCGCCGGATCTCTGAATATCCCCCCCCAGCTCAATCCGGTTATCCGCGGCAACCGCAAAGGATTCATACGCTATAATTCCGGCATTCTCATCATGGGATTTCCATTCCTCATAGCCGGGAAAATCATGCCGGCCACCCTCTCCGTAGATCGTAACCGCGCCACGGGTATCTTCCAGAGTGTTGTAGAGGGTAAGGCCGGCTCCGCCGCGCTGCATATTTCGAGTATCATCGCTCCGCGGGGCCGTGATCGGGCCCGGATCTTCCACGGAAATATCAACTCCCCAGCCATTTAAAACCAGCTGAAAATTCTCCGAGATATGATACCCGGCTTTGATATTAGCGTTCCATCCGCGAAAGGCGCTGTTGGGACGAGCCCCTTCAGTCTCGCGCCGCAGGAGCGAAGCAGTGTAGGAAAAATCGCCGGTCTTGCCGGATTGAGAAAGAGAAGCCTTGTATGAATGATACTCCCCGCCCCCGGCCGTGGCGGTCGTGGATATCCCGTCTTCCGGCCTGAGACGGCTGGTAACGATATTTACCACCCCTCCCATAGCCAGATCTCCATAATGAAGAGAATGGGACCCGCGGAGAACCTCTACCCGCTCCACATCTTCCAATGGATACGCGTCCGGGATAGGGTGTCCAAAGATGCCCATGGTGGTTGGCTGCCCATCTAACAAAACCAGAACCTGACTGTTTGGAGTTCCTCCCCCCAAACCCCGGATGGAGAGGATCCCGGCGGCACCGGGCCCAATGCCATAATTGAAGATACCTCGCTGATCAACGAAGACCCCCGGCACCCGGCCGGAGATCAGTTCATAAACATCCGACGCGCCGGACTGCTCAATCTCTTCCCGATCGATAATGGTAATACTGGAAGTAGCCTCCCGGGAAGCGACTGAAGAATCCGGAAAATCATAGACCACTACTTCGGGCAAAACCATATCCTCAGCCCATACTGCCGGGGTCATCAAGATCAGAACCGGCAGTCCTATTCTCACTAATGACTTTGCCCATATATCTTTCATTAAAAAATATTTTTCATTGATTGATTTTTTCTCGAAAAAATCAATAAGTTGACTCGAATTTAATCGGGACTGTGATCTCCCACCCGATGATCTCCGGACCGGGAGGAGAAAATGGGGAAGCTTTCTCCATAATCTCATGAGCAGCCTGGTTGAAGACCGTATATGAAGACGGCTCAACCACCTTAAATCCTTCCATGCTACCGTCATCCCCGATCAAAAAAGAGACGATGACCACTCCTTCCAGGTGGCTCAACCGGGCTCGGCGGGGATAGTAGATAGCCTCCGCGATCTGACGACGGACTCCGGTAAGATACTCATGAGATGAAGACCCGGCGGCCGAACGTGATATCCCCGCTCTTCCCTCCGGATAGGCGGGTCCGGTCTTATCCGGCTCCATCAGCTCCCTATTTTCATCCGGTTCACGATGGGAATTTGACTCTTCCTCCGGAGATAACCGGGCTATCATAATCTCTGAATCCTGATCAGCTGCTTTCATCATCTCCGGTTTATCCGGTTCCCTCTGTTCGACTTGCTCCAGAACTGAAGATTCCGAGACTTCAACCAATCCGACTTCAAGGACGGGAGAATCTATCCCATCATCGGTTGATTGAAGATATCGCGCTCGCCAGACGGAATAGGCATTAATCGAACAATATGCACCGAAGTGGATAGCCACAGAGACCAACAACGCTCCTAAAAATATATTTATACCGGATTTCTTCATCTTAACTATCGGGACAATGAACCGCGGATTGAGCGGATTAGGCGGATTTTTTCTTTAAATCAGCATCATCCGTTAAATCCGCGGTTAAATAAGTTGCGAAGCTAAGTTCCCATTCGGAATTTTCAGCCGGAGGCTCTTGTCCGCCTCTGGAATAGATGGGCCTCTGGAGCACAATAAACGTTGTTAAAAAAGTCCCTACCACGTATCTTTCGATGTGCTCCAAGGGCTTTAACGATCTTTAACGTTTTTTCTTTTTAACGTTTTTATTTTTCAACGTTAGCGCCGAAGGCGCTAAATTCTTTATATGGCTAGACCATTGGTCTCCAGCAGTTTTCGATCGGACAGAATGTCAGCCGGGGATCCCACGACTACAACCTTTCCGCGGTTAAGAATAATGACCCGGTCAGCCAGCCCGGAGATCATCTGAAAATCCATGCTGGAGAAGAGCATGGTCGGGGGTATCTCTTTCAGAATCTTGTTCAGCTGACCGGTCTCACGGGGATCAAGGCCCAGAGCCGGTTCATCCAGGAAAAGCACGGACGGTTCGCCGATCAAGCATCCGGCCAGACACATCCGCTTCTTCTCTCCAAAACTCATAGCCAGCGGAGACCGGCATTCATAGCCTTCCAGATGAACCTGTCTTAGAGCTTCCCCTACCAGGCGCTGGACACGTTCCGGATCTATCCCTTTCTTCAAGAGCGGGAAACCCACGTCATCTTCAACCGTAGTGGCTATGATCTGATCGTCGGGGTTCTGGAATAGAAACGCTATCTCCCCTCCTCTCTCCTCCGGAGCGGCGCGACGAATCGAACCAGACGAACCGGAAGATTGAAGCAGACCCGCCAGAAGAAGCAGCAGGGTTGACTTCCCCGCTCCGTTTGGACCGATTATCGCCACCTTCTCTCCCCGGGTGACCTGGAGAGATATATGATCCAGGGCCTTTACTCCGGTAGGATAGGTATAGCTCAGCTCTGAGACGTTTATTTCAATATCAGTTTTCATATTTAATTTGGCCCGCCGATGTCGGGCCAACTTCTATGTTTTGAACAATGACAATCATAATTAGTGTCTGAATAAAAAAACGCTTTTTGGTAGCCGCAGATTTTAACCTGCGCCAGCAATAGAACGAGACAGATCCTATGGCAACCAATTAACGCACCTTAAAAGGTGCGGCTACCACTCATCCCCCCACAAAAATCGGGGGATCTCGGTCAGACACTACATAGATTATTTGGTTAACTTGATCTTTTTCAGCACAGAGATATCAGCAAGAGCCCGCAGATCATGATCATAAATCCCATCAAGATCATACTGTCCAATGAGGACCAGATGGCGGTGGAGCAGGTATATAACCTGCCGTTAAAACCACGGCTTACCAGTGACAGCTCCAGACGGGTTGCCTGACAGGTTACCCTGAACAATACCACCTTCAATAATCCGGCTATCATACCGGGATGCCGCCTCAGATATTGAGGTGTGATCCCCCGAGCCTTCCAGGCTAGAGGTACCCGGGAAAACTCATTAAAGAATTTTCCCCATATTAAAATAATAAGGAGCACCTGGGAGGAGATCGCCTGAGGAATCTTAAGAATTCGCGAGAGATATACGCACTCCCGGTAATGAATTGTTCCGGCAATTAAGAACGTAATGGTGACAGTCCAGAAGCTCTTGAGCACCATATCTCGAAATATGGCAAAACTCCCCTGATCCGAGAAAATTTGACCCAGAACCGTACAGACAAGAAGAATTCCCAGAAAGCCGGCGAGACCGATAAAAACCCGAAAAAGACTCTTCCACCGGGCAGTTCCCCCCGTTCCCAGCCAGAGAAGAATTAAAATTGCCACTTTCGCGGCGATCACCGGCCGGGGATAATCCGGAATAATGAGAAATGCCATCAATAACCCGGCGCCCATCAATGCCTTAAGCAATGGATGGAGGCCGGTGACAAATGATCTCCCAACTGTGAGAAGCGGAGGATATCCATTCATGCCAGTCTCTTCCCGGTCGTCGACATATTCAGAGAACAATGTTTGATGCCCCGTTGAGCCTTCAGCTTGTCCGCCAACTTTTGAATCTGATCAGCAAGGCCTTTCAGAACTATAACTTCCAGGCAGTTATGGTGATCGAGATGAACATGCTGGGAAGAGATTATCTCGCCCAGGTGGCTATGCTGCAGATCGGTGATGGAATTCTGAAGATCACGGCTATGATGATCGAATACCAGCATAATCACCGCTACAACTTCCATACCCTCCTGCCACTCTCTCTCCACCAGATCGTTCCGGATCAAGTCGCGGAGCGCCTCAGACCGACTGGCATATCCTTTACTATGAATAATACTGTCAAATTTACCCAGTAACTCCCGGGGGAGCGAGACACCAAAACGAACCAGTTCACTCATATTTTTTTCCTCCAGAATAATTTTTCCTCCGGAAAAATTATTGTTAGTGTTACGATATTTATATTCATAACACCCGGGCCAGGAATGCGCAAATGAAAAATTAGACATGCTATTGATAGCGGGATGGTATATAGTAAGAACTTAGCCCTCACTTCGTTCGGGCAACTTAAAAAATTACACTAATTACACAAATGAATATAGATTTAACCCCCCAACCTCGGCCCCTTTTAATAAACCACGAATT
>Ga0180435_10001459_pt1 | contig 24640 bp, 28 predicted proteins | sample SS_ome_3_FD_132467 | JGI IMG/M metagenome (GOLD analysis project Ga0180435, IMG submission 132467) | Hypersaline lake sediment archaeal communities from the Salton Sea, California, USA - SS_3_S_1 metaG | ecosystem: Environmental > Aquatic > Non-marine Saline and Alkaline > Hypersaline >... | reverse complement strand
GAACCTCGGTCATGTGCGTCCGCTGGCCGTGAACGAGCGTCTTGAGCCGGATGCCGGCAAGAACTTCCTGATAGCCGCTCCCGTCCGCTTTCTGGATCATGCCATTCTCCTCTCACTCTCGTCGTCGACTTGCGTGTGGTAAGGGCCGCCTCCAGTTCGAATCGTCACCCTTCTTCCCCCACGGGACGGAACCCGAGCCGACGATACAACGCCAGAGCGCCTTCGTTGTCTGACTTGACCCGCAGCGCCATGTGCTCTTCGCCGCGGGATCGCAGTGCGGCGGCGGTGGACAGCATACAGCGCAAGGCCAGATGCCTCCGGCGCCAGCGGGGGTGAACCATGACCTCGATGACAAACGGACCCGAGGGCGTGTCAGGCCAAGGCGCCTCGTGCACCGTCAGTACGGCGCCCACCAGGCGCTGCTCGGATGCGGCAACAGAAGAACCAGCGAGGTCGAGCGCTCCGTACTCCCCCGCGAAGGTGCGGCGGAGTTCCTCGTGTGCCTCCTCGAGCCGGGCGACCTCGCGACCGGCGTACGCCGCGAAGTAGAGCTCGCCCAGCGGGATCTCATCCTCCTTGGAAGCCGGACGAATCCCTCGACCGTAGTCCGGCGGGGCGGCGCGAAGTACGTCCGCGAGCCTGGCGCTCCAGGTCAGTTGCTGTGATTCACCCACACCCCGCTCCCTCGCCACACTCGCGACTCGTGACTCTCCATTCGCTCACAAGGGCAGGCGCATCACCGCCTCGCCCTCTTCGTAGTCCCCCGTCAGGCGGATGCGCTCGGTCAATCCTTGGCGCAGCTCGGCGTTCGAAAGCGGCGGCCCGGCGTCGCCGCGCAAGCGCTTCCAGGCCAGTACGACCTCGCCGCTTTGATCGACGCGCTCGTAGCCCATGTGCACGTAGAAGGAGATGGGATTCCAGTAGGGGACATCCATCCCCCAGGCGGCAATTCCCGCGGCGGCCTAGTGCGATCACGCGCGGATCGTCAGGTTGCTCGTCGTGCAGACAGCGCAGGAAGGTCGCTTCGGTGCGCGCATCGACATCGAGCAGTCGCATCGCTTCTCGCCGGCTCCCTGGTTCCCGGGCCGCCCTCCGGAACTGTCGTCCCCAGGCGGTGGTTCCACACTCAGGATCTCATCGCCGGGCAACGAGGACAAGGTCTCCCGGGTAGCTACTCCCGTAGGGCCTCTTCTCGAAGTCGGCGTAGATCGCCTCCAACTCGAATCCGGCGCGCGCGAGCAGGTGCTCCGCTTCGTAGCGGAAGAGGTAGCGCATCGGAAAGGCATGCACCCGCCGCTCCTGATGCCCGTCGGGACGGGTCACGTAGTAGATCATCTCGACCTCGTTCGTCTGGGCGAACGGATCGCGCGAGACGATCCGATAGCGACGCAGGAGCCGCGACCCATCCGGCAACGTGACTTCCGGCTCGTCACCGAGCTCTTGGCCCAGATCGTCCGACGTCAACATGTCGAGCGACGGATTGAAGAGGTCAAAGACGAGCCGCCCCCCCGGTTCGAGGTGGTCGCGGATCGCGCGCAGGCAGGCGAGCTGCTCGCGCACCGTGATCAGGTGCTGAAAGGGGCGGAAGGGGATCGTCACCAGCCCGAAACGTTGGCCAAGCCTGAAATCCTGCATCTCTCCCTGATGCAGCGAGACGCGCGCGCGAACGTCCCGCGGTTCGTCCTGCAGTCGGCGCCGACAGATCGCGAGCATGTGGGCCGAGGAATCGAGTCCGACGATTTCGATGCCGGCGCGGGCGGTGGGCAGCAGCACGCGGCCCGTGCCGCAACCGAGTTCGAGGACCGGTCCCGCGGCCTCTCGGGCGGCTTCGACGTAGAACCCGACGTCGGGCCGATCGCGATACGGGGCGACATGATCGTACGCCTCGGCGATCAGGGGCGAGTCATCGTAGCGGCCGTGATCGATCATCGACAGCGCCTCCCCAACAGCGTTGACAAAGGGTCGATAGGGTACCTTTCCCCTGCCTTCGCCGTCAGCGGGCGGCGATTTCTCGAATCCGGGCGGCACTTCATCGCTCGGTCGAGCCCCGTTCAGGAATCGTCGCCGACGGGGTTCCCCTGATCGAAAACGATGCGCCATTCGCCGGACGCCTCCCGGCGCCAGATCGAGGTGAAGGTGGCGAACTGCTTGCCGTCGGGATCGAAGACCGGCCCGGTGCTGAGCGCCAACGTCCCCGAGGCTAGCACTTCGACCGTGCCCGGGGTCCAGGAGAAGGGCGCCGAGGCACCCTCGAAAAACGGCTTCCAGCCGGCGGCAACCTCGGGCTTGCCGCGCAAGACACGGGTCGCCGCGAGGAAGACCGCTTCCTCCGCCAGGAACTCCGTGAACGCTTCGAAATCGCGGTCGACCATCGTCTGGGCAAACGCTCGCTCCGTGGCGATCACTTCCTGCTGCATCGCTCTTCTCCCTGTGCCCTCTCCCGTCGCAGCCGAGCCGAGACTCGTGCAGCAGAGAACCGACAAAAGGGCGCCAAGTCCGGTGTGAAGCAGTCGACAGCGCGGCATCAAGACTCCTTTCGTTTCCCGGTCGGCGCCGGCAGAGGTCGGGCGCGCCCCCCCAGGTCCGACCCGCCGCGCCCCTACGCCTCGCTCACGACGTCCGGCTCCGCGACGCGGACGCTCGCCGCTCGTCCCCTCAGGCAACCGGCCAGAATGAAAACCAGCCCGGGCGCCGCGATGAGGAAGAACCAGGGGCCACGTGGGAACCCGCCGCCGTCTGCGTAGGCAAGAGCGTAGAAGACCCCGACCGACAGCGCAGCAACGAGACCGCCAACTCGCTCGAAGCGCCAGGCAAGGGCAAGCCCGAACATGACGCCGAAGGGGAAGAGCACGGTCTGCGCCGTCAAGGGCGGCAGGCCTTCGCCAAACAGAAAGGCGCCCAGAAGCCCGATTGAAGCAAGCGACCAGACTCTGCCCACCCAGCGCAGCATCAGAACTGCATTCGCCATCCCAGGCTTCCTCCACTTGGCCACGCCTCGCGCACGATCCTACGACAACGCCTCGAAGGATAGGCGCTCCGGCCGATTGCCGCGGGCCCGATTGTCCCGGCTGATGCGCTCAAGGGCCCTTCCCAACCGGTCGCAGGCGGCCCCCGCCGCTTCGCTGGCATTGGCCAGGACGATCCCGCAACCCCAGGCGCCGGCACGATCCGGGTAGACGTGGGCGGCGGGAAAGACGATGTCGCCACACCAGAGTCTGGTGCGCGGCACGGCGCGGGCAAGCACCGCATGCGCCCAGCCGCGCTGCGCAAGGGAGTCGTAGCCGTACCAATAGCAGACCCGGTACCCGGCGCGCGCCAGGTCGGCCGCCAGCTCGAGCGGGGTAGGCGCATCGGGCGAGGCGCGGGCGTGGGGATCGAACGGATCGATCAGCACGAGCACGCGCGCAGGATCCACAGCCCGGCGCTCGGCCTCGGCGGCGATCGCCGCCACACCGTCGGTCTCGCAGATCCGCGCGTCAAGCCCGACGGAAGCCGCGCGCAGACTGCGCACGCTCTCCGGATCCAGGTCACAGAGAAGATAGCGCGTCTCGCTCCCGAGGAGCGTGAACGCGACTGCCCCCGAACCAGGGTAACGTCCGGGCATCGACGTCAAGAGCTTCAGATAGGCACAGTCGGCAAGGTCGGGATCGGCCGGCGCGTGCGCGAGGAAGCGCAACGCACCGTGCCGGCGCGTGGGGCTTGGTTCGAGCAGGTAGCTCTCCGTCCCGGCGTGCGTCTCCCAGTAGTGGCGGGGGGGATCGAGCACCAGCAGCTCCGCCAGGGGCAGGTGCTTCCAGACGTCGCCCAACTCCCCGAAGTGATGGTTCGCCATCGTCCCCGCCTCCCGCCTGCTCGTCAGCGATTAACGGTCGCCGGCGCCCGGCGATGCGCGCGCGGCCCGGGCTCTGATTCGCCGCGTTGCGCCTCGAAGCACGTCGAACGCTCGGTCAAGGCATAGGCGCGGGCGTTCGCGAAGCCGGCAGCCTCCAGCCAACGCAGGAGGTCGGATCGTGTCGGCGGATTCCGGGTCGGATCGCTGAGCAGGAGCTGAAGCCGAAAGAGCGCTCCAAATGCCGATTCGCCCCCCCCCGCATCCGGGTAGTAGCCACGAATGATCAAGCGGCCGCCGGGCGTGAGCATGCCATGCACGGACGCCAACACCTCCCGGGTCGTGGCCGCGTCGTAGTAGAGCGCATCCGAAAGCAGCACCGCATCCGCCGTCAGCGCCAGGGGACCGGCCGTCATATCGCCCGCCCGCAGTCCGATGCGCGCCTCGAGACCGCTGGCGGCGACGAGCTCGCGTGTCGTCTTCAGGACATCCTCCCGGTCGACCAACAGCGCCGTCAGATCCGGATTGTGGCGGCAGAGCTCAATCGCATAGAGCCCCGAGCCGCACCCGATGTCGAGCAGCGTGTGGGCGCCCGACAAATCGACTGCCGAAGCGAGGGCGAAGGCTTCGTCGTGAGCGCCGAGGTCGTTCATCGCCAGGGTGAAGAGCGGGGCCTGCTCGCCGACGCTGTCGTCTACCTCTGGAACTCGGCCGTGCTGGACGGCCTCGGTCAACAGCGCCCAGCGCGAAGCGCCGCGCGCCTGCATCTCGATCACGTGTCCCAGATAGAGCGGCCGCCCCGGCACCAGGTAGGCGCAGCTCAGATGACTCGCGCGATACCCATTGCCGCTGCGAACCAGTAGCCCGCAGCCGACACAGGCATCGAGCAGGGCGCCAAGCATGTGGGGCACGCACGCGACCTTCTGCGCCAGCTCGTCGGCCGTCTGCGCGCGTTGCGCCAGGTGCGAGAAGATCCCAAGCCGGCAAGCGGTGGCGACAACGTGCAGGCGCCAGGATTGAAATACGGCTTCGCGGATCGGATTGGTGTTCATTGCCCACTCTCTCCCTCGGGTGGCCCCTCGGGTGGAGCGCTTGGCAAGGCAACCGGCAGGGCCTGGCGAATCGCGGCGGTCAGTTCGTCTCGGGTGAACGGTTTCTGCAAGAAGCTCACGTCCTCCTCGAGAACATGATGCTCGGCAAGCGCATCGTCGCTGTAGCCCGACACGTAGAGACAGGGCAGGTCAGGGATATCGCCTCGCAGCCGCTCGGCCAACTGATAGCCGTTCATCTCCGGCATGACGACGTCCGTGATCAAGAGATCGATCCGGTCTGAACTCTCTTGTGCACGGTGGAGTGCTTCCTTCGGCGTGGAGGCGGCAAGCACCCGGAAACCGAGCCCCGCGAGCAGCTTCGCTCCCAGGCTGAGCATCGCTCGTTCATCCTCGACCAGGAGGATCGTCGCCTCTTCCGCCCTCATCGCCGCCCGATTTGTCTTGGCGCCTCGCTCAACGCGTGGCTCGTTCGATGGAGCGGTTTCCCCTCTCCCTCCACTGTGCGCCTCGCCGGCGACCGTGAGCGCGGGCAGGTAGATCCGAAATGTCGTTCCGACCTCGGGTTCGCTCTCGACCTCGATGAACCCATGATTCTGATCGACGATGCCATAGACCGTCGCGAGCCCCAGCCCCGTGCTCTCGCCCATCGCCTTGGTCGTGTAGAACGGCTCGAAAATGTGGGCCAGAGTCGTACCTTCCATTCCCTGGCCATCATCGGCAACAGTCAACACGAGGTATCGACCGGGTCTGGCGCCGACCTTCCCGACGCAGTCTGCCGCCTGCAGCTCGGCGAGATCCGTCCCGATCGTAATCCGTCCAATGCCATCGATCGCGTCGCGTGCGTTGACGACGAGGTTGGTCAGCAGTTGATCGACCTGCGCCGGATCGATCAGAACTGGATCGACCTGCTCTCCCGGTTGCCAGCGCAAGTCGATACTCTCTCCAATCAGGCGCTCGAGCATCGTCAGCAGCGACTCGATACTCGCGTTCAAGTCGAGCGCGCGCGGTGCGATCATCTGCCGCCGGGCGAAGGCGAGCAGTTGCCGCGTCAAACCGGCCGATCGCTGTGCCGCCTGTTGGATCTCATTGAGATGGAAGCGTACTGGGCTATCCGACGACACATTCTCGCCCGCCAGCTCGGCGTGGCCCAGGATCACGCTCAACATGTTGTTGAAGTCATGCGCCACTCCGCCCGCGAGGCGTCCCACGGATTCGAGCTTCTGAGCCTGAAGGAGCTGCTGTTGGAGGCTCTTCTGTTCCTCCTCGAGCCGGCGCCGCTCGGTGATGTCGCGACACAGTCCCTGAATCATGTGCTGTCCGCCGATCTCGACCAGGCTGAGCCGCACTTCCACCGGAAATTCGCGGCCTGACTTGGATCGCTGGCGGGCCTCGAATTGCAGCGGCTCACCCGGCACCATCAGCTCGTAGAAGCGACCGTCGTCGGCGCGGTCTTCGTAGTCTGGATCAAGGTCGCTCACCTTCATCCGCAGCAGCTCGTCGCGCGAATAGCCGTAGGTCGCACAGGCGCGCGCGTTGACGTCATGGATACGACCGCCCGGATCGTGCAGGATCAGGCATTCGGACGATTGCATGACGAGGGCCCGGTAGCGCTCCTCGCTGTCGCGCAGCTTGCACTCGGCTGCCTTGCGGGCGCTGATATCGCGCGCCATGCCCCACAGGTACTGAATGTTACCTTCGGCGTCGCGCACAACGTACGACTGCAGTTCGATCGGAAAGACGGTCCCGTCTTTGCGGATGTACTCCTTCTCGTAGAGTCCGGAGTAGCCGCACTTGAGCAGGCCTTCATCCCAGATTTCGCGCGCCTCCCATGCGTGCCACCGCTCGGGCGTGATCTGGTAGAAGCTCTCCAGAGCGCGCAGTTCCTCCAGCGTGTAGCCGAGCATCTCGCAGTAGGCTCGATTGGCATCAATGATGCGTCCATCGAGCGATACGACCACGTAGCCATCCCGGCTCTTGGCAAAGATTTCTCGGTAGTCCCAGTTGCGATCACGTGCACTCATCGTCTCACCGCCTACGTTGGCTCCTCTTCGGTGATCGTCTCCTTGAGGTGAATGCCACGCTCCGCGTAGCCGGTCAACAGGTCTTCGTAGCAGCCCGCTGTGCGGCCAATGAATTCGGGCGGGCAGATCCCCGGCTCTGCGAACTGGCCTCGCAAGACCTGGCGCGCCACGAGCGAGCACGTGTAGCCGGTCGTGCGTGACATCGATGCGACTCCGGTCGCCTCATCGTAGCGGTCGAGAAGATCGTACGTATGGGTCACCGCCCGGCCGCCATGGCGCCCGGTGAGAATGACTTGCATAATCGTCAGGTCCACCTCGCCCGGTTCGAAGTGCCAGCTCCGGAAGAGCAGCTTCGAAGTCAGCGAAAGGGGCGCGATCGAAACGCCGTCAACATCCATCGGCTCTGGACTCAAGAAACCGCTGTCGCGAAAGATCCGCATCAAGTCGGCGTGCCCCGGATAGCGCATCGTCTTCTCGCGCATGAAGGGGATTGGCAAGGTCTTGGCCAAGGTCCGCAAGCCGTCCGTATTGAACGCCTCCAGCGTGCCGACCTCGGGAAAATCGATCAGTTCGACCTCCGAGAGCGCGGGGCACACGACCTCGCGTCCCCGCTCGACGAAACGCGCCGGACGGGTGTATTCCTCGAGCACATCCTGAGGAGAGAAGACCGCCTTGTACTCGAACGGCCGGCGGCGTACCAGCGGCAGACCACCGACGTAGCACTGGTAGCTCTCGGTTTCATCGAGTTGCGCGTGCACGCGGCCGGCGATGATATTGCAGAGGCCGGGGGCCACGCCGCAGTCGACGACGGCAGTCACGCCTTGGGAGCGTGCCAGATCATCAAGCGAAAAGGGGTCCTCGGCGAAGAACGAGATATCGACCACGTTCTTCCCGGCGATGATGACGTCACGCAGTACTTGGTGTCCCATGAAGCCGGGCACCGCGCTCACGACGAGGTCGCAGTCGGCAACGAGCGACTGGATGGATGCTGCCTCGCGCAGATCTGCCTGAGCGGTGTCAATCCGCGCCACCTCGTTCAGTCGCGCCAGCGCCTGTGCATCGCGGTCGGCACTGAGCACGCTCATATCCGCATCCTGCGCCAGGTCGCGCGCGATCGCGCCGCCCACCATGCCAGCGCCCAAGACGACTACCTTCATCTGCCCTGCCTTTCTGTGGTAGAGGTTGTGTTCGCTGTGCGTGTTCTCCACGCGTGCGCACCGGTCACGTCGCCCTCAAGTGTCATAGTTGCGGTCGAAGCGACGCTTGATCCACTCAACAACATCTCCGCGCGGCGTGCGTGAGTCGGGTTCGAATTCCGCCCCCGAGCGGAGCTGGCGCTCCAGCGCCATCTCCTCGGTCCGATCGTGCGCCTCGAGAAGGCAGCCGTCACGGAAGACGAGCTCATGCGCCTCCCGGTACTTCCACGCGGGATGAAACCCCATGTGAACGTAGAGCTCCTCGATGAAGTCGCGCGCCACCAGAATCCCGCCCGTGTACGGCATGCGCCGGTCGAGCCCCAGGTAGACGCCATTGAAGAACCCGTCCTCGCCGCGCTTTCGAGCAAGCTCAACACCGAAGAGGGGCGGCGCCGCACCCTGGAATGAGATCTCCAGAGCGTCCAGCCGCAGTTCCTCTGCGCGCACGGCATAGGTGCAGACGAACCCCCGCCAACACGCGGTACTCATGCCGACCGGTTCGAGGCCATGTTCGGAGGGGTCGAAGAGACCGGTGCCGTTGATGCCCACCAGGGAATAGCGCTTCCCACGATACCGGACGTAGTCTTCAATCTGTGCCGTCATCGAGTATCCTCCGTCTGAACCAGAAAACGCTCGAGGGCCGCGCCCAACTCGGCGGGCGCCTCCTCCTGCACGAAGTGCCCCGCGCCGGCAAGCTCGAGCACTTCGGCATGCGGGAAGGCTTCGGTCCAGCGGCGCAGCTCCCGCGGGCGAAACGCAATGTCCTTCATGCCCCAGGCGATCAACATCGGCTTCTCGGCCAGCACCGCGCGCCGCGACCAGAGTTCGCGCAACCAGGGCGTTGCGCCCAGAATCTCGCCCGGCATGACCGCCGAGCCATGGCGCTCCCGGGGCGAACCGAGTGCGCGCAGGTAGTGCGCGTGGATCTCCGGTGTGAGCTTACGCTTGTCACCATAGGCCTGCTTCATGATCGAGCGGGCGAAGAAGTTGAAACGGTGGATCAGGAAGCGGCCGATCGGTCCGCCAGTGAAGCGGCTGAAGGCAGTGTAGTACCAGTCATTGTCCACCGGCCAGAGCCAGGTATTGAGGATCACGACGCGCGCGACGTTCTCCGGGCATTTGATGGCATACGACAGGCCGATCGGGCCACCCCAATCCTGCACGATAAGCGTGATCTCGCGCAGCGCGAGCGCCTCGATCAATGCCGTCAGGTGCCGAGCGTGGTCGCGAGGACGGTAGCTCCATGCGGCCGGCTTCTCCGAGAGCCCGAAGCCGAGATGATCCATGGCGATGCAGCGGTAGCGGGGCGCAAAGCGGCGGATCAAATGACGGTAGAGAAAGGACCAGGTCGGATTGCCGTGGACCATCACCAGCGGCTCACCCTGGCCCTCATCGACGTAATGCATCCGCCCCGCCGGCAAATCGAAGACGTGCGAGTCGAACGGGAAGGCGTCACGGTTGAGCCAGCCTGGTGTCATCCAAGTCGCTCCCTGGGTCATCCCTTACTCGCCAGTCGTCCGTCATCCGGGTCCACGTCCATTCAGGACCCGGCCGGCAAGCGCAAGCTCAGCGGCTGCGGTTGCCATGAAACCGCCGTACCCGTCCCCTGTAATCCCGCTGCGGGGGCCATGAACCCCGCGCCGCTCAGTCCCGCCCGGCGAAGCGCTGGCGCGCTCAAGGCTCGGCCCTCGCCACCCTGGCGTTCCATCGCTCGGCATCGACCCCCTTGATCAGCAACCAGAGGCAGAGCCCGAGTTCGGCCACAAGGGCAATGGCGTAGATCGGGGTGATCGCCTGGAGGTAGGCGGGAAAGAGGAAGCGCGTGTAGCTTCCGATCAAGTAGACGACACCGGCAGCGGCCACGAGGGCGCCGAGGATCCGCGGCAGGAAACCGGACCGCCAGACCAGAGAACCGAGCAGCAGGCAGTGCAAGCCGAAGAGCAGCAAGCCGAGATCGTACCCGTGCCCATGGAGATCGAGGAGCAGGTACGAAAGCGCCTGAAGCTGCGATGGTTCGAACCCGCTGGCAAACCCGGTCCCTTCCAGCACCAGGAGCGCCCCGTAGTAGTGAAGTAGGTTCAGCGCCAGGACCGCCGCCTGCGCCAGACGAAGGCTCATCGCCACCAGCGCGAGCACCTTGCTGACGGGTCGAAAGAGCATGTAGAGCAGTCCCGCCAAGGCAACGTCGCACAGGAACATGATCGAGTCGGCCAGAAAGCCGAGTCGAAAGAGCCCGGTCGAGGCCAGGACATTGGCGGCGGTGGCCGGCGCATCGCCGGCAACGATCAGATTCGTGCGCACGACGAGCTCACCCACAAGGCCGCAGACGATGATCGCCAGGTAGAGCCAACCTGCGCCCCTGGCGGCAGCGATCGGCGCAGCGCCGGCGTTCCGAGCGGTCATTCCTGGCTCCTCTCGTTCGCGCATCGCGACTTCAGCCCCCACGTGCAACATCACGGCCCGCTGATCGCCGCCAGTGTAGCGCAGGATCGCGGCTGCTCCCAGGAGGAACGGTCGTTCGGCCTCTGTCTGTCAGCGGCGCTTCTCGCACACCGGCAGAATGCTCCCATGCTTGACGAGCGCCCGAGTGAGTCGCGCCCGCGCGCTGTCGGTAAGGTCGGCCTCCGGCGCGAGCTGGGCCAGCACGACGGTGGCGAGTCGCTCCTGATCGGCAGCGCCCCAGGGTGCCAAGCGCGCGGCGACATCCCCGGGGTGCGGGTCGTGCAAGGGCAAAGCCAGCCGGGGTAGGCCGCAGTCGCACGGCAGATCGCGCAAGGCGATCCACCGTTCGTGCGTCTCCCCGGCGGTCACGAAGCGGACCGCCCGGGCGCGCAAGTCGTAGACGATGCTCCACTGCGTGTCCGCTTGCGCCACGGCGCTCAGGATCGCGAACGCATGCTCGACCGCGTTGTCCGGTTGGTCCGCTTGCGCCGCACGCCCATAGCCCTGCAGCAAACCGGCGACACGCACGAAGCGTTCGGGCGAGTCATGCCCATCGCCCACGTGACGCTCGCCGCCGAAGCCGGCATGTCGGGCAAGATAGCGGACTGAGTTGGCGTAGGTATCGTTGGTCAGCACGGGGACGGGCAAGGCCACCCCATGGTGAATCCGCATCTCGCCGTCCAAGAATTCGATCACCGCCGCATCACCCTCCGCATCGGCCAGGAAGTAGTGCACGCGGGCGATCATCGGCCGTACCGCGCACTCGCCGGCATGCTCGATGACGTCAGCAACCGTGCCGCGCCGGTCGAGCTGGTACTGGATCCACTGCAGCTCGTTGATCTGCGGGCGGCCGGCAGCCGGCGGGTAAGCGCTCGGCCAATAGGAGGTCTCTTCGACCGCCAGCCCCGCCTCGTTGAGCCCCCCAAGGGGGAACTCACGACCGAACTGATTGAAGCTGAGGCTTGCGTAGGTCGCGACCCACTCGAGCGGGCGGGCATTGGGGCCACCCTCCGCGCAGCCGTCCGTGTCGGTCCAGGCCCACTTACGCAGACCGCGCGGATTGAGGCAGAGGATGCCCGCGTCGATTGGCCAGTCGAGGTTCTTGCCCACGAGCGCCTGATCGTCGCAGAAGAGAGCGAACGCGGTGCAGGCATCCGGCGGCCCTGCATCGCCCGCTGCGACCACAGGGGCGAGCGCGAGCAGGCCCGCCAGGGCGATGCCGGCCCTACAAGACCAGGGACCGCTGCCTGCGCTGTTGATCATCCTGACCCGTGTCCCTGCCCGCATCCCTACTCGCATCCTTGCTCGTATCCCTGCCCGCATCCCTGCCAGCATCAAGCGTTCGCCGGCGGCTGGCTGTAGAGCACCGGCATCTGCCCTTTCCAGCGGTCCCACGTTGCGGCATCCGTGATCAAGGTGGCCATGAAGTGGGCGACGTTGATCCGGCTGATCTTGCCCGGATTGAAGATCGCACTCCGCGTTGGCGATGGAACCACCTCGTAGGGTGTGACTTGATCGGCGTTGATCAACGCATCCGGGCGAACCGCGACCCACTCGATCGCCTCGTCGTCCTGCCCGACTTGGGTACGGAGGTAGTCGGCCGCCTGTTCGTTGTCGACCTGCGGGGGCAGCAGCAGGCGCAGCAGGCCGATCACGCCGCGCTCGGCGAGCGAGATGCGTTCATTGAGATCGCGGTTGCGGTTGCCGGTCGTGTTCATCAGCACGAACTTGACGGGCGAAGTGGGGGCGTGCGCCTTGATCGCCGCGCACAGCCGGCGCGTCGCATCGGTCACCAGCCGGCGGGGTGGCCCGTAGACACCCTTCCAGCTCAGGTTGTGCCCCAGGCACGAGGCGACCGCGGCGCACCCGGCGACATGGTCGGTCAGCTCGGCGTCGCTGAAATCGAGCACCGCTCCGCGAATCAACGACAGCCGCTCGTGCTGCGCCACCGCCGGCGGCAGTCGATCGGGAGAACGCACGATCGCCCGAACCTGCACGCCGCGTTCGAGCAAGTGCGGGACGAGCCAACGGCCCGTTGCCCCCGTCGCTCCGACCACGAGAACCGTCATTCGCAACCTCCCCTGTGCCCGCCTCCGCCGATCGAGGTCGGCAGACCACCACTAGCGCTAGATTCTCGCCAGCGCCCGCTCCGCAACGGCCCGCCGGCGCCGGGCAAACGGCTCATCGCCGACGCGACGCTCGAGCATCCGCTCCAGACGCGGGGCGGCATACTGGATCTCGTTGCGCACCTGTTTCCCGGCCATTTCGCTCAGCGCCAGCACCGTGTAGTGGAACGGGAAGCGGCGCCACGCACCTTGCCCATCGCGGTGCCGGTGCAGGATCTGCGCGCCGCCCGCCAGCCGCGCCCGCTGCTTCGAGAGCCCCCCCGCGGTCAGGTGACGCCAGACCGACGCCGTGCAGCTCCCGCATCAGTAGAAGCCGAGGTGCCCCCCTTCCGCCTCCGACTGACGCAGCCGCCGATCCATTGCCTCGCTGGCGCGCTGCAGCGCGTCGCGCACCGACGCCCGGTCGGGGGCGAGCAGACGCAGCGTGCGGCACGCTTCCTCGCCCAGGATGTGCCCCGTCGCCGCGCCGGAGCGGATGCGTTCCCCGGTGAAGAGCCGGATCCCGCGCGCATAGTCGCGCGGCGTGGGCGCGAACATCTCAGCGTAGGCGCCCTGTTCGCCCTGGCGCGCAGCGAGCCACAGGGCGACGCGACGTGCCTCCTGCCTCGGAATCCGCCGCTCGAAGAAGAGCGCTTCGTTGACCGCATCGAGCGTTGCCGCCAGGCTATTCGGGTCGAGCACCTTCGGTCCCCCTCGTGACGGCCTTACGGTTCACCGCCATTGTGCGCCGCGGTCTCTTCCGGTCCGCTCGCTACCGCGGGGCGCAGACGGGCGACCAGGACGGGCGGGATTTCGCTGTACTTGCCACTCCAGGCGAGCGGATGACTCCGGCTCTCGTGCGCCGGTGGGAATGCGCGTTCTTCGAACGCGTCGAGCACCATCCCGGCCTGCAGCGCGGCGCCGAGCAGCTCGGTCAGGGAGCGGTGGAAGTAGGGATGCGCGACCGGCTGTCCCGGCATCGCCAGGCCGGGCTGGGTGAAGGAGGACAGGTAGCGCGAGATCTTGACCGCGTAGACGGTTGCGAGTTCCCCCGCGCGATCCTCGAGTTCGCCCATCTGCACCACACTCGGGTTGTTGAAGCAGGGGTGCAGAATAGAGAAGACGAAGCGTCCACGATCTGCCAGCAGTCGTGGAACCGCTCGGAACAGCGGCGCGACCGCAGCCATATCGAAGAGCGCCATGTTGCAGACGACGGCCTGAAACGCGCCGCGCCCGAGCCCCAGCAGGGCAGCCTCATCGGTCGCATCCAGAACCTGGTAGTCGATCCGCTCGTCCGCGCGCGCTCGCCTGCGCGCACAGGCGATCATCTCGGCCGCGAAGTCGACCGCCACGACGCGCGCCCCGAGGCGGGCGAGGCGGCGCGAGCTGACCCCGTTGCCGCAGGCGACATCGAGCACGGCATCCCCGCTGCCGATTTCCAGCAGCCGCTCCGTCGGGGGCCAGACGAGAACCTCGAAGAAGGCATTGCCCTCGCCCATCCCTTGGTCCCAGAAAGCCGCGTTCCGGTCCCACGCCTCGCGCGCGGCGCGGGAGGGGGAATCCGGGTTTCGACTCGGGGCCATCCGGGGATACTCCTGGCTTGCGGATTCTGAGGGGGCGAGCGATTCGTCCCCGTGAACCCGCAATTCTTCCATGCCCGGGACCCTTGCTCAACGCCGTTGGTTGTGGAGCGGAACCGTCCGGTCCCACTCGGGAACACGTTCTGAGAGAAGGAGCTAGGCCCCGCCAAGACGCGCTCTGGCAAGTGCCGGGCGGCGCGGTCCCTCCCAAGGGATGGGAAGGGCCGCGGACTCGTCCCCGATCGCCGGCAAATGACGCGGATCCCAATGCCGGACAGCAGGTTAGGGCCTATCGCCCTACTCAAGTCGCTCCACAACCAGGGCACCAAACTCAGGCGTGCTCGGCATCAGCGCGAGCCACCGCGACCATGAACGAAGCCAGCTTGCGCTCATCGAGATCCCCCGCCGTGCGAACGCCGGAACAGACGTCCACGCCAAACGGCCGCACCTTGCGGATCGCTTCGTCGACGTTGGCGGCTGTCAGTCCCCCGGCAAGGAAGACCGGGATCGGTGACCGCGCGACGATCGCGGCGCTGCAGGTCCAGTCATGCGTCCGTCCGGTACCGCCGAGTTCCTTGGCCGCCGGCGCCTTGGTCCCCGAGTCGAGCAACAAGGCGTCGACCTCAGTCGCCACTGCTTGGGCCTCCTCGGCCGCCCCCGCATCGCCGACATGAATGACCTGCACGAGAGCCACGCCGGGCAGTGATTCCCGCAAGACCGCATGCGCGCCGGGTGGAAGGCGGTCGCAGATCTGGAGGCTGTTGGCGCGGGTCCGTCGTTGCTGGGCGACGATGTCGGTCGGGTCGGTCCGGCTCGTCAGGAGGAAGGTGGCGACCGGCGGCGGTACGCTGGCGGCAATCGCGGCGATCCGCGTTGCGGGGATGACCCCCGGGCCGCACGGCATCGCTGAGACGAGCCCGACCGCCGCCGCTCCCGCCTGTACGGCCAGCTGCCCTTCCGCGATCGAACGGATGCAGCAGATCTTGACGCGTGTCATCGGCCCCTCGGGCTAGGACTCGCCGAGGATCTCGACCGCCAGCCGGTAGGCCGCGCCAACGGCCGGGAAGCACACCTTCTGGGGGATGTCGGAGTTCATCAGCTCGGCCATCGATTCGGCTTGGGTCAGATCGAGTCCCGTGAGTTCTCGGCAACCGACCGCGCCCATCTCCGCTTCGAAGCGCCGGCGAAACTCGCGCACGACGCCCAGGTTCGCGAGCATGCCCTCGATCGTGTCGGCCCGCCCGCGCTTGAGGCTGATGGCCATCACCGCGCCAACGACGGCGCCGCAAACGGCGCCGGTATTGCCGATGCCCCCGGCGAACCCCGAGGCAATCTGCGGAAGGGCCGGATTCCCCTGCTCGAGTCCCAGTTCCTGGCACACGGCCAGAAGCACGGATTCCGATCAGACGTAGCTCCTGGCCATCAGCTCGGTGGCACGGTTCTGCTTCACGGCATGCTCCTTCTATGCCTTCGGATCGCATTCGACGCCGAGAGTTTCTGCCGTCTCTCAGGCCGCGGCAAGGGCGATGTCGCGCGATCTCTCGTCCGAGAAGCAAGCAATCGCCTCTCCAACTGGCGTGCCGTCTCGCGGCGAAGTAGCGATAGCCGTTGAAGGCGCGCGGGACTCGGACGCGGATGCACAGAGCCTCATTCGGGGATCCTACGCGTAGTGGAACGCGGAGCAGCGCACCCGCCCGACGTCGTCGAAGGTATGCCCCTCGTGTCGCAACAAAGCTCGCTTCATGGCCATTCCACCTTGATATCCGCCCAGTCGGCGGTCGGAGCGAATCGCGCGGTGACACGGCACGATGAGCGGGAACGGATTGCGCGCCAAAGCGTTTCCGACCGCGCGCGCGCCGCCGGGCACGCCCAGATGCGCCGCGATGAGCCCATAGGTGCTGACACGCCTGCGCGGGATTGCGTGCTCGGCGCGCAGCACCCGCCGCTGAAACGCTCCACAGGCCCCGAGATCGACGAGATCGAGGTCGAAGTCTACCGCCTCCCCGGCGAGAAGCAGGCGGATGGATGCCAGCAGGGCGTCGACTTGCGGAGACGATGATTCATCGCTGGCGGCGGATAGCTGCGACGCCTTCGCCGTCGCCGACAGGCTCGCATCCGAGAGCAGTACCCGCACGACCTTGATGCCGCGCGGGCATGCGCGCCAGAGGACGACGACCGGGCCGAAGGGACTGGACTGGAGGGTCGACCGCTTCATGCCACCCGGCTCTGCCTCCCACCGCGAGGTGGTGCGGTCCGCGGTCTGGGGCGATCCATGTCTCAGGACCGCTTCTCGCCGATCAGCTCATCGAGCCGGCGCATGACTTCGTCATGGTGGCGCCGACGCTCCCGGCCCTGAAGAAACGTTTGGCCCAGAAGAACCGCACTCATCACGATCAGTACGACAATCCCGACATTCATCGCCTTCCCTCCGGATTGCAGAGGCCATTGGCACGAACCCGAATGCGCCCGCCCTTTCCCGGCGAACGCTAGGTCAACGGCCGATCGTCTTCCTGGTCCCTGGCCGTGTCGGACTCGAGCTTGCGCTGCTGCTTGGCGCCCACAATGAGGAACACGATTCCCATCACGACCAGCCCCATGCCCGCACCGAGGATGCTGTCGCGCAGAGCAAAGGTGATGGCAATCCCGGATCCGAGGAAACAGATGCCCGTACCAATGAAGGCCTGCGGATTCGGCTTCTTCTCTCGATCTGACACGTGCCCCCCCATGGTGAAAACAGCCGACCCCCGGCGACGAATTCTCGACCGCGTTCCAGCGCGGGCGGATCATACCGCATCGTGACGGCCGATGCAGCGGCATGTCCGGTTGGCAAGGCACGAGGTCTGCCGCCGAAGCTCTCGCTTCGTAGTACAGGCGTCGCGCATTGATATTCGCCTCGTGCTTCGAAGTCGTCAGTCCACTGGATGCTCGCGGGATCGGTCGCAGGGACCGCTAGAGATGGCGCATGACGACTTGGCGCATCCCCTCTTCCCCGTCGGTGACATTGGAGAGCAAGCTGATCGTGAGCTTCCGCTGCGGCAGATGCCTCGAGTCGAAGCCGACCCCGGCATCACTGCCCACGATCCAGAACAGGCTGTCATCCAGGTGCTTGTAGACACCGCAGCCATAGCCGGAGGTGTCGCTGAGCGTGCAGTGCGTGCTCAAGTAGTTCGCCGTGAGCTCCGCGGACAGGATCCGATTCGCGAACAGGCCATCCCAGAAGGCCGCCAGCTCGTCGGCCGTGGTGTACAGACCTCCATCTCCGCCGCCCCGCAGCGGGAGCTGATAGATGTTGGTCGTCCGCCGGTCCTCGAGATAGCCGTTGGCCGTGTTGGGGGGCAAGTCATGGAAGGCGTGGAAGCCGGACCGGTGCATGCGGGCTGCTGTCAGGACATGCGCGCCGATGAAGTCACGAAACGTTGTGCCCGAAAGCCGTTCGATCAGCATACCCAGGAAGACATACCCGCCATTGGAGTAGGAGTAGCGTTCTCCCGGGCGGAACTTCATCGGCTGACCCTGATACAAGGGGAAGTAGTCGGACGGTGTCTCCAGTTCGCTCCACGGAATTCCGACGGTGAAGTGCTCGAAGTCTTGCTCGAGCTCCTCGTCGTAGTAGTCGAAGATGCCCGACGTATGCGTCAGCAGGTGCCGGATCGTCGCCCGCTCGTCGATGAATCCCCCATACGCGGGGTCGATCTCTCCGACCTCGGTGTCGAGCCCGATGGATCCGCGGTCGATGAGCACGCCGATACCAAGCGCCGTGAAGACCTTGGTCCCGGATGCGATCCCAAAGAGCGTCTCCGGCGTATTGGGTAGCTCGTTCTTGATGTCGCGCTCTCCATAGGCCTGGACGAAGACCGCCGCGCCGCCTTCGTGGATCGAGACAACGCCCGAGAAATCCAGCTCTACGGCCGCCCGTTCGAGCGCGCGAATCAGTTCCTTCACGGTCGATCCCGTCTCCAGTCCTTGACTCGTTCCTGCGAGTCGCTGCTTGGTCCTTTGTGCGCGATGACCAGTTGCCCTAGGCCCTTGATCCTGGGCCGCCGGACCCGAAGGAAGCCAGCCGCTTCGAGATTCTCTACCGTCTCCCGCACGGAATCTTGCTCTGGATAGACCCGCGTGAGTCGTCGCGTCAGCAGGTTGAGGGACCGGTCGGCCTGATCCCGGAAGCCCCCCCCGACCAAGAGCATCCCGCCCGCGGGCAATGCAATGCCCTGTCACTGACTCGGATCCGCGACGCGCAAGAAGGGCCGCGCCCCGCCGACTGGCTGGCGGCCGATCTAGCTGGCCTTGCGGATTGCCGTTATCAGGGCAACAGAGACAGCAATCCCCCCAGCCAGAATCACGTACAGCCCCTTGGCGCTGGGGGCCCGCTGGATGACGAACACGAGCGCGATCATCGCGAGGGCCCAGATCCCTGAGTTCACCATCGCCAGCGTAAACAGTCCGCGGTTGCTCTTGGTCGGCTTGCTCTCCGTCACGAGCTTCTCCGTCATCGGATCCTCCTCTCAAGGCACCTCGGTCAAGGGAGCCACAGTCGCTCAAACAGAATCACGGTCAGAGCTTCATTCGAGCTTCAGTTGTAGTGAGCGACGACGCGGTTCACCTTGCCTGCTTCATCGAAGAACATCGTCTCGATCGCCATCTTCCCCATGACCGACTTGTAGTACAGTGCAATCGAGGCCACGCTCTGGGTAACCTCCACCAATTCGAAGTGCAAATCGGGCACCTTCTGGAGCGCTGCGCGCCAGTACTCACGCGCCGCATCCTTGCCCCGCACGGTTCCATCATCAACGCCCATCGCCACCTTGATCATCGGCGTCGTCACTTCGACCTCATCGGCATAATGACTGAGGATGCGCTCGAGGTCGTGGGAGTTCCACGCTTCGATCCACTCTTTGGCAAACGATTTCGGGTCAGGAGTCATGATCTACTCTCCCGCTCTCTTGCGTCGCGAGCTGGGCTCGCGTCTCAGTTCTGACTGAGCTTTGCAACCCGAGCCAGTCGTCGGTCCAGCTCCTCCTGCGTGATCCCGTGTTGAGCCTTGAGCTGCTCGTACGCGGCGAGCTGCGGCTCCACGAGAGCACGGAGTCGCCGGGAAGCCTCGGAATCGGGCGATTCTGCCATCACCTGCTGCATCGCGGGCAGAATCGTGTGGAAGGCGCAGTAACTCAGATAGCCCTTCTGCAGGTGACTGCTCGTGCACTTCGCACAGTCCCCGTGATTGGGGCACTCCGGATTCGGGCACGGACATATGTCTTTCACCGCGATTCCCTTTCTCTTGTTCTTCCCGCATCGCAACCCTCTGCGGGACCAATGTCAGCGTCGGGCACGTGCTCCGCCGCGCGTTCCTTCTGTGACGCGCGACGGGAGCACGCCGGCGCTTGGGCTAGGCCGTCCCCCCGGTCAGTCTCTTCTCGAGGAAAACGCGATCGTATCCATCTTCCATCTTCCGTCCGCACTGCACATAGCCCAATCGCTCGTAGTATGCGATCACTTCATGCAACGCCACATGAGTATAGAGCCGGATGACGCGCACGCCAACCGATGACGCGAGCACTTCCGCCATCTTCATCAAGGCCGTGCCGATTCCGCGGCCCTGGAAGCCCGGCCTCACTGCCAGCGAGCTTACCTCGAGGTGGCCTGCCCGTTGAGCCGCAACCACGACGCCCACAATCGCACCCTTCGACTCACATACGTGGACCTCGCCTCGCTCGATGGCCGGTCGGAAGTCCCGCCCCATCGATGCGGGCAGCTTGCCGAGACGGCTGACATGGCCTCGATACGCGTCAGCGACGCAGCTCTCGATTGCTTTCCAGTCCTGCTCTAGCGCAATGCGGGTCTTCATCGTCTGCCCGTCATCGTGCTGCCTCCCGCCTCCGACTCCAATTCGGGGTAGAAGTTGTCAGGGCCCAGTACTTCTGGAAAGTGGGGTCGCAGGTAGGTTCGGACTTCCTGACAGAGATGGCACTTATCAACATAGCCATCCTCGCGCAAGACAAAGCCGTCGGCCTCGGGTATTCGTGTGAGGCCGATGGGCCCCTCCTTCATCAGGACGCTGATGATTGGATGGGTCTCGGCATCATACCCTTGGAGTATCTTCGAAATGTCCTCTTGCTTGGCGTTGCCAATGCAGATCCCGTGCTCGAGCATCACCGATCCGAACACATCCACCTCGAGCCCGCCGGGCTGGCGCCAGTCCTTGGTCGCGAAGAAGTACACCCCGGGGCACTTGTCCTGCGGAATCGTCCGCGCCCCAGTGTGATACCGAGTCAAGTTGACGGCGCGGCCATGGAAGACGACAGGAAAGGACTCGACAGGGAAACCACTCTCGGCGAGCCATTGTGTCAACCGAGCAGTTTCCTCATCGTAGGGATTCGTCGGCGGACCACTCTGGATGATTGCAGCGCCGGCCCTGAGCTCGACCCCAAGTTCCCTCGCTACCCGTAGTAGGCACAGCACGCGCTCTGGCGGCACATGTTTCTGATGGAAACCATCGATACTGACCTGGCCGAGAGAGAGACCGGCGTTGGTGACGCGTTGCACGACTGCTCTGGCGACTTCCTCGTCCCGTCCCCACGCCACGCTCGTATCGATTTCGACTCGTGGAATCCCGTGAGCCAATGCGATCTTGCCGATTTCGATCGTACGGTCCAAGTCGAGTAGGGCTTCCCCTCCGATCAGGGTCATCCAGTTGATGTCGCCGTGCTTCATGACGCCGGAGAGGTAGCGCTCCGCTTCTTGAGGGGTCATCCAGTTACGATGCTCCGGTCCGGCACCGATGCAGCAGTGATCACATCGCGATGAGCATTGATAGGTGACAATCAATGTCAGATACGTGAGGTTGTCGATGCCCATTCCTTGCTCCGTAGGTCTCGGGCGTCACCTGCAACCGGCAACTTACCGTTCACAAGCCAACGCCTCTAACAACTTTGCGGCCGGCCCTGATCTAGACGGCATGACTCGCTTGGAGTGCGAACGGATCGCGGTCGGTGGCCCACTTCCGCTGGCAAATGGCCTTCACCATTCCCGCCCTTCGCATTGCCAGCCTAGCCCGTCGACAGCAATGTCCGCAGCTTGGCTGGCAGTTCATCCATCACGGGTCGAGCTTGCTCCCACACCTGCTCGATCTTCTCGAAATCCAGAATGGGCACACCGACGAGTTCCGGGCGCACATAAATGCTAGGCTCCTTCTCCCGCATCATGCGCTTGGTAGCCTGATCGATCAGAATATCAAACATGCCCAACACCGCCTCGATTGCGTTGGGAGGTTCACTCACCGTCGCATCTCGCGTCGGTGCCACATCGATGGCAATGGTCTTGTCACAGTCGCGCGGAAGCTGGTCGTATGGAAGGTTGTTCGTGACCCCGCCGTCGACGAGGATTCTCCCTTCGTACTCGACGGGCACGAAAACACCGGGAATCGACATGCTCGCCCGAAGCGCCGGTAGCAGTTCACCAGCTTCCAGCACAACGGGATCGCCGCGAACATAGTCGGTTGCCATTACACGGAGCGGAATCTTGAGATCCTCGAATGCCGTGACTTGGATCTCGTCGAGCAAGTAATGCAAGAATCCGTCGGCCCGTAGCAGGCCCGTACCCTTCCAGGCAGGTCGTACGATGGCAAGCCACTTGATGAGGTTCGCCCTTTTCTGCAAGATCTCCTTGAGCCCATCATCTCGGGAGACTACATGCCTCTCCACGAGCTCACGAATGTCCTCTCCCGACCTGCCGGATGCGTACAATGCGCCGACGATTGCACCCATGCTGGTACCGGCGAGTGCCGCCGGAGTCACTCCGGCTGCGTCGATTGCCTCCAGGGCGAGGACGTGGGCCATCCCACGCACACCGCCGCCGCCCAACGCCACGCCGATCTTCATGCTGAATCCCTTCGCCAGAGAACATGTCGCCACCTGCAACCCCGACTATGAGTCACGATGGGCCTCCATCCACCTGCTCCAGGGGAGCTTGCCGCCCCCGTCCGCCGCGGGCACAGCACGACAGAGTCTCATGCCCCTGCCAGGCGCCTTCGGCACAGCGACTCACCAAGCCCCTGAGCGTGGACGGGTTACTCGACGTATTCGAAGGGAATGCGGTAGCCACCGCGCCAAACGGGGTACTCGACTTCACACCGGAATCCGATGAACTGATCGGCAACCCAACCCACCTCCCGAAGAACGCGGTCCATGAGCGCCACCTTTTTCGGGTAAGTGCCCGAACCGGCATTGCGCAAGCCGCGCCCCAGTAATTCCAGCTTGAGCGTGCCCGGAAGCTGGGTGAGCCAGCGGTCGCCCGGACGCGCCTCGAGAGGCATGCGGTAGAGGTGCGCCTCCACGCTCGTGCGGATGCGGCGCTCGAGATCTTCGTGGAGGAACACATCGAAGATCATGTGCTCGACCGGGGAGTTGATCAACATCCAGACCCCGGTCAACTCAGGACGACCGGTCTCGGAGTTCCGATAGGGCATGGCCGCTCGGAAGGCCAATGCCAGATCGACCGGTGTCCCGTGATGCAGAGACTCAAAATCGATGAGCTGAAGGATTTTCCCCTCTTCTGTGCGCCGGGTTATGAGCGGCGGATCCCCCGTGCAGAACTCCCTTAGAACCAGCGTCTGGCTCTGTCCTCGGGTGATGGGCTCGGACAGCGGCGACGGGCCCGGGGAAGATGCGCCCGATGGCCTCGTCCCGGACGGCGCATTGACGATGAACAGCGGTAGGGCATCTTGCCGTGCCACAATCCCCACCTGAGCCATGATCGTGAGATGTTCCAAGACCTCACCATCCGTCGGAGCCAGGCGGAGAAAGCTGGTGCGAGTATCGAGAGCGGAGTGGCGACCGAGGATCTCGGCGGCCGCCAGGCAGAGCTGCTTGCGGGCCGCCCGGGAGCGATCGCGAACATGCTTGGGGACCAGCTCCAGCTCGTGCGGGTTGGTGGCCGTGATGCGCTTAGTCAGCTTCGCATGGCTTCCGGCCAGACTTCGAATGAGCCGGCCATACTGCTCGACAGCCGTTCGAGCCTCGACGACGTCGGCCGCCTTGCCCCCGCGCCCCTCGATGGCGTCCACGAGCAGGCTTAGCCCGCGCACGCCCGGCAGGTGGACCAGGAACTCCGCCGTGGCCGTCGGCTCGCTCATCGCCCTCACCACTCGCTGGCAGGTATTGCGAACAACGCCCAGCTCACGAGACATGGCCGAAGCGCGCTGCACCTGAGCGGGCAGCGTCGCGATCAAGGCGCCCAAAGCCTCGCGCAGCCGGAGGGCCACTCGATCGCAGGCCGTCCATTCCTGGGGAGAGAGCGGACGGGAGAGGATCTTGGCGGCATGCCCGCGCAAGGCCGGCCCTTGCGCGGCCGTCGCCCCCTCCGGATGCGGCCGGTTCGTTCCTCCCAGCGGACCCATGGATTGCTGTTCTCCTGTGGTCATCGAGGGCCACGCGTCCGGCCCGAAGGGAAGAGCATATTCATCCCTAGAACCGTCTTCAAGTTAGGTTGTGGCTCCCAGATTCGTGGCGCTTCGACCACAACCGGTTGTCTATCAACCCGTTGCGCTTGAAATCACATTCGCGGCCCGATTCCGGATCGATCGGGCCTCGGCTTTCGCCGCCCCGGCGGTGGAAACGAGCTTCTGGGTGGGACTTCGAGAACCGTAACCTGATGGGCAAGCAGGCGTTGGCTCGGTCGATCACGAATCCGCAGTCCACAACCCACGCGCCCCCCTCCACACCGCGACCGTGGCACGGTCGCGCCCGACTCCCCCTCTAATCCCACTTGCCCGAGCGGATTGGCATCCCGGGGAGATCAGACTTGAAATCTGCTTTCAAAGTCGTCATACTCCATGGTGACGGGCAGACTCGGCCGACTACCTTGATCCTCCGCCCGATCAGGTTCGGATGCATCCGCACGGCCGCACCGAGGCGACGGTTCATCGAAAGGGGGAGCCCATGTCCATCCAAACAAGCCTTCGGCCCGACCGGTCGCTCCAGCACGCACTCCGAGGCGCGGTGTTGCTCGCGGGACTGACACTCGCCGCAGTGGGCCTCGCCGGGGCCGACGAGGTTCTCGACCAGTCCAATGAGCAGTGGTCCGGTTCGATGAATCTATGGAATTACACCTACGACGTGGCGGTCACACAGGCCCAGCACGTGGTCGCCGGTGTGGCCGGCCGCCTCACCCGGTTCGAGGTGCTCGGGAGCGGGCTCATTTACGATCCCCCCTTCGGCGAGGCCGAGTTTTTCGTGAACGTAGGCGAGCCCCCACCGGAAGACGAGCACGACTTCACCGCGATTCTGGAATTCGACCATGAAGGTTGGTTCGAGGTGGACATCTCGGCTGCACAGATCGACCTCGAGGTCGGTGATTCCTTCTGCATCGGTGCGACTGGCTTGCCAGGCGTCATGTATGTTTTCGAGGGCACGGGCATG
>Ga0180435_10001458_pt1 | contig 24651 bp, 18 predicted proteins | sample SS_ome_3_FD_132467 | JGI IMG/M metagenome (GOLD analysis project Ga0180435, IMG submission 132467) | Hypersaline lake sediment archaeal communities from the Salton Sea, California, USA - SS_3_S_1 metaG | ecosystem: Environmental > Aquatic > Non-marine Saline and Alkaline > Hypersaline >... | reverse complement strand
ATCATGTCCTTATCGTGTTCCACCACAATGACTGAATTTCCCTGATCTCTCAGGCTTTGCAGGGAGGCAATGAGTTTTCGGTTATCCCGCTGATGCAATCCAATACTGGGCTCATCCAAAATATAAAGCACATTTACCAGCCTGGAACCTATCTGTGTGGCCAGGCGGATCCGCTGACTTTCTCCCCCTGAAAGGGACCGAGCGCTTCGCTGCAGTGACAGATAATTAAGTCCCACATCCAGAAGAAAACCCAGACGGCTTCGAATCTCTTTCAAAATATCCCTGGCAATAATATTCTGCCGTTCATTCAAATGCTCTTCAATACCCTGAAACCATTCGTGCAACTCACCAATATCCATGGCAGAAAGTTCAGCGATATTCTTCTCATGGATGCGGAAATAGAGCATCTCAGCTTTTAAGCGCGTTCCGTTGCAATGCGGGCAAATTACCTTCTTAATAAAGTGTCTGGATGTCTGCCTCGCGGGAGAGCCGTTTCCTTCGCCGTTCTGATTCTGCAGGTGGTTGATAATGCCTTCAAAGCTCAGGAAATAGTTGGAATTTGCACCAAGCGGAGTATTCGCAAGCTTCAGGGGTTCCTCAGATCCATAAAGGATACAACGCATGGCTTCTTCCGGTATATCTTTTACAGGCGTATCCAGGGTGAATCCATACTTGGTGGCGATGGCTTCAAGCTGCCAGAATATCAAAGCATTCCGGTAAGTGCCCACAGGTAAAAGAGCCCCTTTACGTATACTTTTATCATCCTCGGGTATGATTTTCCGGATATCCACATCGTTAATGGTACCCAGTCCATTGCAATGGGGGCATGCACCCTGCGGTGAGTTAAAGGAAAAGCTGTGTGGAGCAGGCTCATTGTAAGAAATCCCGGAGCTCGGACACATTAACTGACTGGAAAAATATCTGGGCTCCTTTCCATCTTTTTCCAGAATCATAGCTACCCCCTTCCCTTGCTTCAGAGCTGCGCTGAGTGACTTCTTCAGGCGGTCCCGATCCTTCTCCCTGGCCGAAAGCCGGTCAATAACCACCTCTATGTCGTGGTTTTTGTAGCGGTCTATACGCATACCCGGCACCAGCTCTTCAATCTCACCATCTATGCGTGCATAAATGTATCCGTTTCGCCTTATCTGTTCAAAAAGCTCCCTGTAATGTCCCTTGCGACCCTTCACAACGGGTGCCAGAATACTGATCTTTTTATTTGAAAAGGCTTCCAAAATGATTTCCAGAATCTGCTCCTCGGTGTACTTCACCATAAGTTCCCCGCTTACATAGGAAAATGCATCGGACGCCCTGGCGAAAAGCAATCTCAGGAAATCGTAAATCTCGGTTACTGTGCCGACCGTTGACCTGGGATTTTTGTTGGTGGTCTTCTGTTCGATGGAAATAACCGGACTTAGGCCTGTAATCTTATCCACATCAGGACGTTCCATGTTCCCGAGGAACTGGCGGGCATAGGCATTAAGTGTTTCAATATACCTCCTCTGGCCTTCGGCATATATGGTATCAAAAGCCAGGGAAGATTTTCCACTCCCGCTTAAACCCGTGATTACCGTGAGCTTATTCCTCGGGATGCTTACATCGATGTTTTTCAGGTTATGTACCCTCGCACCCAGTACTTTTATCCTCTGCTCTTCCTGCTTCACTCTCTTCAACTCAGTTCTGTGTATGGGGATCCCAGGCATCCGGGCGACGATATCCTTCCTTGGGAAGGGTGATCTCGTAAACTTTCCGGGACGAATTGCTAAGCTTGTTATCTCTGAGCCAGGGATTCAGATACTTTAGAATCTTGTAATTGGTCTCAAACTCTTTGGCGAAATCCGCAAAATCACCAACCGCACTATCCACCTCCACCGTATAAGTAGGTATCACCGGATAAAGGTCTTTTTCGGATAGTTTGAATCCATATGCTTCGGGATCCTCAAAAATTAGCTTGAATGCCAGTACCCGGTATAGGTAGCGGGCTGTTTCTTCATTTAGTAAGAGGTCGTAATAGTTGTCTTTTTTCTGTCTTTCAATTTGCCTGTCCATACCCCTGCGTCCGGCATTGTACGAGGCCGCAGTCATGGTCCAGTTGCCATACTTCCTGAAAGAGTCGATCAGGTACTGGCAGGCGACCTCCGTGGACATGACCACATGGTAGCGTTCATCCACTTCAGAATTAACCTCCAGACCGTACTCCTGAGCGGTACCCTTCAGCAGTTGCCAGAATCCCACTGCTTTGGCAGGAGAAACCGCCTGCATCAAACCACTTTCGGCCACGGCCAGGTATTTAAAATCGTCGGGCACCAGATTTTGTTTTAAAACGGGTTCTATTTGAGGAAAAAAGCGATGGGCCATCTTGATTAAGCGGATGGTTTGCGAATGAAAGTAGGTATTCGACAGCAGTTCGCGATCCAAGGATTCTTTGACATCAAAGAGATCCAGGGGAACAGGTTCCCCGGCAAAGGTAAGCTTGGAAGGCATTTCCACTCCAAATACCGTATAACTCTCCTTATCCGGGCTTTTTACAGTCCCGTTGCCCGGGCCAGTATACCCGGTACTAACCAGGCTAACTGCCAGTATACCCGTAAGGGTAAATAGTATTAAAAAAAGGATGTGTCTCGCTTTCCTGCTAGTTTGCTGCCTGGCCATAAGACACAAAATTACTGATTTGTTTCCATTCTGCTATAGAATGGAGCGAAAGCTTCTAAAAGGTGAAATTCAAACTCGTGTAGAGTCCTAAGCTATAAGGCCTTGTGGTTGGCAGAGAAGCATCATTTATGGAATTCAGAAAATAACGGAATCTGGGTTCAAGCATAAAATTCAGGTTTTTCCCAAGGTGGTAGATCATACCCAAGCCCGCGTTACCTGAATAATTCACCGTTCGTATATTGGACAGGTATCCGATCTCCTCCCTTCCGGAGGGAGTATCCATGGTCACATAATTGTTCACCAGGAAGTTGGTACTAAGCCCACCTACCAGCTGTAGTTCAAATGCTCTGTCGATCACCGTATATCTCAGATTAAAGGGTAGCTCCAGGTAATCGAGATGCTGCTTAATGCCCTCGGCAACGCTTCCCTGTCTTTGGAAGTTTTCATCAAGCAGGGCTTCAGGTGTATTCTGGGCATTCATTTTATATCCATTCACGTAGATTTCTCCTGAATTTGATATGATGTTTCCAACCGAATTGGTGACAGCTTTTATGTCTGCACTTTCAGACCCTGCTCCAAATAAGAGAAAATCGCTCTGCTGATTAAAGGATTGTATTCCTGAAGCACCAATGGCCACACCCGTTTTATTGAAGAAGATGCCGGTTTCAAAAGACAGCCTGGAACCCCTTCGGTAATTCACATGCACACCGCTGGAATAGGAAATTATTCCGGATTCATGAACACCCGCTCCGGCCATCACACTGGATTCAGCATCACGGAAACTATAAAGGGGTGACAGTGCAGCACCCACCATCCAGCGGACATCCTTGTTCTTGTCGTCCATAAATTCGGGCAATGGATCGCTGCTTAAAGTTTCATCGCCCAGCAGTGGTAGAACTTCCTCAGGATCGGAATTTTCCAGGGGATCGCTGGCTTCCTGGCTTTCCGCTTCCGAAAGATCTTCCCTTTGCTGATCGCGCTCAGCCTGTTCTGGCTGAACGTCCGATTCAGTCTGGACAGCCTGTTCGGTCTGGACTTCCTGCTCTGCTTCTTCCAAAAGTGCTTCACGGACTTCCCCCTCTGGCTGGATATAAGGCTCCAGGCGAGTAATCTGCGGTTCATCTGAAGGCTCAGGCTTTGTTAGCAGGGCCTGATCTTCAGCTTCAAGCACTTCCTTTCCTTCTGTGGCGGTACTCTCCAGTGCTTCAATAACTTTCTCTTCCAGGGGTGACAGGCTTTCCGGTGCTCTGCTTTCAGGAACTCTGGCTTCAGAAGGAGCAAGATCTTCAGATAGCCCGGATTCTTCAGCCAGTCCGGTCTCTTCTGGCAGGTCGGGGCCAAAATAATGAATACCAAGGGTAACAGCCAGAGCCAGCGATGCTGCCGCTGAAATAGCCAGGATAAGCATGGATCTTCTGCTCCGGCCTCCACCCAGTTGATCAGATATGGAAGACCATACCTTCTCGGGGGGATTCACCTGATAATCTCCCAGTTTATCCCTTAGAAATCCTTTGTCCTTATGTGCCTGATCATTCATCTTACAATTGCTGAACCGTACATGGTTTTAATCTTTTCCTGCAATATGGCCCTGGCCCTGGAGAGGTTTGATTTGGAGGTACCGATGGAGATTCCTAACATCTCGCTTATTTCCTGGTGACTGTAACCTTCAATGGCATAGAGGTTGAAGACCATCCTGTACCTCGGAGTGAGGGTCTGAATCAGCCCCACCAGTTCTTCACAGGTCAGATCCTCAAATGCTTCATTGCCGCTCAACTCGTCAATTTCCTCCTTTACGTCATCGACCCGTTGCAGCAAGACCTGACTACGGTATTTTTCAAGGGCTGTATTAATAATCACCCTTCTGATCCAACCGGGAAGAGCCGCAGGATTTTTCACCTGTTCCAGCTTGGCAAATATTTTAATGAACCCATCCTGCAATATATCCTGCGCGTCTTCTTCACTGCTGGAATATTGCAGGCACAAACCATACATGGCCGAGGAAAACCTCCGGTAAAGCTCTTCCTGGCTTCCGCGTTTTCCTCGTTTACAATCCCTTAATAATATATCCAACTTTTCTGCCAATCCAGTTTTCCTCCAGTGACAAATTTATTCAAATTGGCAGGATATCTAATCCCGATGTCACACTTCTATGATGCAAAGCCTGTGCCAATGGTTGCGTAGCTAAAACGCAACCCGAAGGTCCTCCCGTGCGTCTTATGGTTAAAGAGTTTCAACCTGAACAATAGAGAACTCCGAAATACGTACTATAAACAGTAAAATGAAGATCCATGACTAAATACAGAATCCCCCCGATACTGGCCATTGTATTCATTCTGGGTAGCATTGCTTGTACAAAGCACCAGATCGATGATCCCGAGTTTGACTACAATCTGAAATCGGCCAAGGTGATCGAGACCAACAACGATTTTGGTCTGGAATTGCTGCAAAAGGTATTTGATACTGAAGAATCCCCCAATATCATGATCTCCCCGGCTTCGGTGAGTATAGCTCTTGGCATGGCTTACAACGGAGCAGAAAGCACCACAAAGGCCGCCTTTGAGGAGGTCTTGAATTATGACGGACTCAGTCGGAAAGAAGTGAATGAAATCACCAGGGAGCTGATCCATGTGCTGGTGACCAACTCACCGGGAAATCTGCTGGAGATAGCCAATTCTCTCTGGTACAATAAAGGTTTCCCTGTGGTGGAGGAATTTATCAGTCTGAATTCTCACTACTACGATGCAGAGGTAAAAGAACTAAATTTCGGCGATGCTGATGCCGTGAAAACCATCAATAACTGGGTTAGCGAACATACTCATGGGAAAATAGATGAAATCATCGATGCCATAGATCCGGCAGTGATGATGATCCTGATCAACGCCATCTATTTCAACTGCCTTTGGGAAATTGAATTTGATCCCGACGATACCTATCCGGCTCCCTTTTATCGGGAGGACGGATCCAACTTTGGCCAGGTGGATCTGATGCAGCTGGAAAACGATCTGAATGCCTCATTCACTGAGAAATTCGCAGCTGTGGAATTGCCCTATAAAAATGGAAAATTCAGCATGTTCCTCTTTCTGCCGGAAGGAAACCTGGGGCTTGATGAGCTTGTGGCTGAACTGGATGGCGAAACCTGGAATTCATGGCTGGAGGGATTCAGCGAAGTAAAAGGATTCACCATTGAAATGCCCAGATTTGAATTTGAATTCGAACGTTCACTGGCCGAAGATCTGAAAAGCATGGGCCTGGAAGTGGCCTTTTCAGAACCTGAAGCTGATTTCTCGGGTATCACCTCCGAAGATCTCTTTATTTCGGATGTAATTCATAAGACCTATATAAAGGTTAACGAGGAAGGAACAGAGGCAGCTGCTGTAACAGCCATCATTTTTGAAACCACTTCGGTGGGTCCCAGGGACAGGCTCAGACTGGACAAACCTTTCCTCTTTGCCATTACAGAAAACAGCAGCAAATCCATCCTTTTCATGGGCAGGGTAAGTGAGCCCGAATACGATTGAGGAGTTTCCGGGCTGGAGCTTTTCCATAAAAAGAGTAACTTATGGGTTTCACTTTCAAGCTAACCTATACTTACTCTTTTTATGAAAACCCAAACCTCTAAAAAACAAAGCCGCAGAAAGTTTCTCAGGTCTTCTTCAGCCGGGATCGGTGGGATGCTGGTGCTGCCCACCATTCTTCCCTCCACCGTAAACTGGAGAGGAGCCAACGAGAGGGTGCAGATTGCCCACATCGGCCTGGGCCAGAGAGGCACCAATGAATTAAAAAACTACTTCCTTCCCCTCGAGGGTTCACGTTCGGTAGCCAGTTGTGATGTTTTCAGAGACAGACGGGAATCTGGTGCTGAGCTAATCAGTTCCTACTACAGGAAAAAAGGGATTAGCGCTCCGGAGTGTAAAGCATACCTCGATTTTGAAGAGATCTTAGAGCGAGACGATATTGATGCTGTTCATATTACCACCCCGGATCACTGGCATGTGCCGGCAGCGATCAAGGCCGCCAGGGCCGGCAAACACATTATGCTGGCTAAACCCCTGGGCCTGAGTTATCCCAATTACCTCCTGCTTGCGAATGAACTCCAGGATCACAATGTTCGCTTCCACTATGCCACCCAGCAACGATCCATGAAGCATATGCAGGTGGGTATCCATATGATCAAAGAAGGAAAAATTGGTGAGATAGAGCGCGTGGATGTTTGGGCACCTGGAAAGAATCCGGTGGAATCACCCACCTGCCGTGAAGTTCCTGTTCCCGAGGATTTTGATTTTGAAAGATGGACCGGTCCCGCCCCTTTAAATTCCTATTGCCCGGACCGGGTTACCAATAACTCTTCCTGGTTCCAGTACGATTACAGCATTGGTTTCCTGGCCGGATGGGGTGCTCACCCTCTGGATATCCTGGTGTGGGGAATCAAAGATCAGGTGGACGGAGTATATACCAGTTCAGGAGCAGGAACCTTCTGGTCGGAGGGTGGTATGTATGACAACATCTACTCCTGGGATGTCAGACATATCTATAAAAGTGGAGTAAGGGTCCACTTCCAGAGCACCGACAGGGCTGAGCTTAAGATGCTGGATCACCGCACAATGAAAGAAGGCAATGGCACCACTTTTTATGGTACAAAGGGCTGGATTTCCCTGAGCAGGGGCTCAGCCCAATCAAATATTCCCGCTTTGGACAAAAAGCTGAATGATTTTCCAAAGCATGCAAGTGGCAGCATACTCAGCGAGGAGAATACCATGGGTCAGCTCTTCCTGGATGTCCTTCAGGGAAAGCTTAAGGAAACATGTCCGCTCGATGAGGCCATTATTTCTGACACCATCAGCCATATGGGCGATATCGCCATTCGACGAAAGCAGGAAGTCACCTGGGATCCTGAAAAAGGCAAAGTCATGGGTGATGAAAAAGCCAATCAGCTGTACATCCGAAAGATGCGAGAACCTTTCAGCGTGTAGGTCCTACATGTGAATGACCTCACCATAAGCGGCGGCGGCCGCTTCCATAACAGCCTCCGACATGGTTGGATGAGGATGTATTGCCTTAATGATCTCTTCTCCGGTAGTCTCCAGTTTTCGTGCCACCACCAGTTCGGATATCATTTCTGTAACATTTGCGCCAATCATGTGAGCCCCCAGGAGTTCACCGTATTTGGCATCAAAAACCAGCTTCACGAATCCATCCTTGGCACCGGCTGCTGAGGCCTTGCCTGATGCAGTGAAGGGAAACTTACCCACCTTCAGCTCATATCCTGCTTCTTTGGCTGCCTTTTCGGTCATACCCACGGAGGCTACTTCCGGACTGGTATAGGTACATCCGGGTATATTGTTGTAGTCCACCGCAGGAGGATTGTGCCCGGCGATCTTCTCAACGCAGGTAATACCCTCAGCCGAGGCCACATGGGCCAGAGCAGGTCCGCCAACAATGTCTCCGATGGCGTAGATCCCTTTCACGTTGGTGCTGTAGCTCTCATCCACTTTTACCTTCCCCTGATCCATTTCTATCCCCAGTTCCTCCAGGCCAATATTCTCCAGGTTGGGTGTTACACCCACCGCCGAAAGGACTACTTCGGCTTCCACTTCCACTTCCCCTTTGGGAGTCTTGATCTTTACCTTGCACAGTTTGCCGGAGCTATCCACAGATTCAACCGAAGAGGAGGTCATGACCTTCATCTTTGATTTCTTAAAGGAGCGTTCCAGTTGCTTGCTTACCTCTTCATCCTCAAGGGGGACTACATGAGGTAGAAATTCTACCAGTGTAACCTGGGTACCCATGGTGTTATAGAAATTGGCAAACTCGCTACCGATGGCACCCGATCCGACCACTACCATGGATTTGGGAAGTGAGGGCAGAGTCATGGCTTCGCGGTAACCAATGATCTTCTTACCATCCTGCTTTAGATTGGGAAGTTCTTTGGAGCGCGCTCCGGTGGCAAGAATGATGTGTTTAGCCTGAACTTCTGAAAGCTTGCCATCGGCATCTGTAACTTCCACAACACCGGGTGACTTTAATTTCCCGGTGCCGTGAATCACTTCGATCTTATTCTTTTTGAACAGGAATTCAATTCCCTTACTCATGCCATCAGCCACTGTCCTGCTGCGGTCTACCACCTTGGAAAAATCAGGATTTACTGTTCCGTCAATGCTTATACCGTAATCGGCTGCATGCAGAAAATATTCATATACCTGTGCACTTTTTAACAGGGACTTGGTAGGAATGCAACCCCAGTTGAGACAGATCCCGCCAAGGGATTCACGTTCCACAACGGCTGTTTTCAAACCAAGTTGGGATGCTCGTATGGCGGCCACATATCCTCCGGGTCCGCTGCCAATAACTAAAAGATCAAAGTTCATTCTGCTTGGGTTTTAATATTTCTCACGAATTTACGTGATTATAACAAGCAAAACGAAATAGGGTTTACAGGTTTTAATAATAATCTGCCGGATTTACAGGTTTTCCGTTCTTTCGCACCTCGTAATGCAGGTGGGAACCGGTTGACTGACCTGTATTACCCACCTTTCCAAGGGTCTTTCCTGCATCAAGCTTTTCCCCCTTTTTCACCAGGATCTCGTCCAGATGGGCATAAAGAGTGGAATAGCCCGCAGTATGCTCCAGAATCACCAGTTTTCCCCAGCCTTCCACCTCCTCAGCCTTGAGGACCTTTCCTCCGCCGGCGGCATAGACCGGTGTCCCGGTGGGAGCCGGCACATCGATGCCCTGATGAGTTGTAGGTTTTTTACTAATGGGATGAATGGCATTTTGATTATAGCCCCAGGATATTTTTCCCTTATATGCTTCAGGAAGGGGAAACCTGGAAGGTATCCCGTCATTCAGTATGAGGGGAACAGAGGGGAAAGTAATTCCGGCGCTAAGGTTCCCGGCTCTGACAGTATGCTGACTGGCAGGACTGTGAAACAATAGCATCATTAAAGCCACAACCGGGATAATACCCAGGTAGCGAAATTTATTTCTGTTTTTGGATTTATGATTTGTCAACATGATGATTCGTTTTTTGATGGTGGAACTTTTAAAATAGCTTGCGGGTACCGGAGCAAAATTCCTGAGAGTTTCTGCTTTCAGGCATTCAAGGTACTCCACCAGGGAGCCCTTTTCACCTCTGGCATAACTGTCGGCCAGGTATTCATGATTGTCCCTGATAAACCGCTTAAGAACGAACACAAAGGGATTGAACCACAAACATGCAATAACGAATTCCATGATAAGAAGATCGAAGGAATGCAACTGTAAAGCGTGGGCCATTTCATGCCTTATCACAAATTGAGAATAATTCTCATAAGCATGCCGGTCCAGGTAAATCCGTCGGAACAGGGTAAAGGACCCTGTCCTACGATCCTGGAGATACACCTGTATCCGTCCATTTGAGAGCCTGAGGGAAGTCTTCATACTTCTCCTCAACTTTCGGAATTTCCAAGCGCTTCGAATGAGCAAGGTCAGTGTCACAAGCACATAAATGGCCAGAACAAGAGACCATGGAGAGAATGTCTCTGCATGCTGTGTCGAAACCTCCGGGACAGAAACCAGGTGATCCACGTATGTCCAGTTTATTCCTCCCATTTCAGCCACTGCGGGTAAAAAAGCCTTCACGGGCATGTTAAGCAGTGGCAGGGTAAGAGAGAGTACAAGGGAACCCAAGAGATAAAAGCGGTTCCATTGAAAGAAGGTAAGTCGTCTGAAAGCCAGCCAATACAGTGCCAAACAAAGCAATAAGCCCAGGTTTAGCTTTATCAGATATTCTAAAAGGCTCATGGCTTGTCTCCTTTCAGATCTTTTATTTTCTGATCGATTAAATCTTTGATCTCCTCCAGCTCTCCCAGGTCAAGGGCCTCATCACCGGTGAAAAATGAGGCAAAACTGACCGCCGATCCATCAAAATGTTTATTGATGATCGAATTCACATGCTTACGGAAGTAAGCTTTGCGGGAGATTTTTGGATAATATTCATGGACCTTGCCATAGGTATTAAAGGCTACAAATCCCTTTTTCACCAGGACCCTGATAACCGTCGATATGGTGGTATAAGCGGGTCTGGGTTCGGGGAAGGCCTCCACTATGTCCTTCAGGAAACTTTTTTCCAGCTCCCAAAGATAATGCATTACCTGTGCTTCAGCCTTTGTTAATTCGTTCATGAAGCAAACATATAACTATTTTAATAGTAATACAACTATTTTTATAATTATTCGAGAAAAAGATCTAAAAATGTAGGGACAAAGCGTGAAGCCAGACTATTGGGAGAATTCATCAGGAAAGCCACTCCCACATCCTCGGAGGGACAAAAGGCGATTTCAGCCCTGTATCCTTTGATATAGCCCCCGTGATACATAATTTCCCTGCCCTGATAGTGGTAGATCCTCCACCCCAGGCTGTAGTGCCGTTCCCGAAATGGCTTCCAGTAACGGGTATACCTCCATTTTAGCGGAGTATAGATCAGAGGTCTGGAGATGGTATCCAGGACAGCATCGGGCATCCACTGGGGTTTATATCCCAACAGGGCCAGTAACCATTCGCTCATATCAGAAATACTGGCATTCACCCCTGCTGCAGGCAGTACATTGTAATAACCTTTAGTGGGGTCCAGCGCACGATAACCCGATCGGGTGCTAACATGGGGATAGGCCATGTTGGGATTTTTTTTCAGATCCACAGGACCGGCCGATGCATCCAACATGCCCAGAGGACTGAAGATTTTTTCCTGTAGAAGCACCTGGTAGGGAACTCCGGTGCTACGTCGGGCAATGGGATCAAGCATGCTGAACATGACATTCTGGTAGCCATAGAGTTCTCCCGGAGGCGCTGAGATATCCACCTCTTCAAGACGATCGATAATGGTGTATATATCCTGGCCAGCTTCCACCAGGTTGTCAAAGGCATAGGGAACCAAACCTGTGGTATGACTTAAAAGGTGCCGGATGGTCAGGTCTGCGGTATTTATGGAATCCTTCAGGCGGAAACCGGGAAAATGGTCCACAACCTTGTCGTCCAGGGTAAAGACACCATCCTGTTCAAGTAGGCTGGCCAGAACACCTGCAAAACCCTTGGATACGGAAGCTAACCTGAAAAGGGTATGCTCATCCACCACCAGCTCACCTTTGCTGTGAATCTTTCCATAGGTCCCGGTGTAGGCTACCTCTCCCCTGTGAACAATGGTATAGGCAGCACCCACCGTATGAGTACTATCCAGTTCCTGTTCCAGGTAGTCGACAAATTTGGCAATGGATGGGATTAAGGGTCGGGGTGCCTCAATATTTTCAAGGACCGGGGCTTCTACCGCCATTAATTCCTGTAAGGGCTTGGTGCCCCTTGTAACATAAATGGTACCTGCAGAAAGTACCACCATCATGGACACGAATGCTAATCCTCTAACCCACCTTCTGCGCATACTTCTTTCTCCTCAAAAACCAGTTGTCAATTCAAGGATGCAAAAGTATAACTATATTTATAATTATAAAGGCCCGGAGGCAAAAAATTTCAACAGGGCCTATTCTTTGGTGGCATCAAATACTTTGGTAGCTGTGGCTATGATGCTGGAAATATCGGCCAGGTTGGAGGGCATAATCATGGTGTTGGACTCCTTGGCCAGCTTTCCGAATTCCATCAAATATTGCTCGGCAATCCGGAGGTTCACAGCATCCTTGCCACCCTTTTCGTTGATGGCCAGAGCAATGGCCCGGATTCCATTGGCAGTAGCTGTAGCCACCTGCTCGATTTCTGAGGCCTTACCGGTAGCTTCATTAACCCTTTTCTGCATCTCACCTTCAGATTCCTTGATGGCCTCCTGCTTGGAACCTTCGGCCACGTTGATCTTGGCTTGCTTCTCACCTTCCGATTCGGCGATCACGGCACGCTTTTCCCGTTCGGCTCGCATCTGCTTCTCCATGGCATCCTTGATACTCTGGGGCGGTATGATGTTCTTGACCTCGTAACGGCTTACCTTTACTCCCCATGGATCGCTGGCTTTATCCACAGCAGCAACAATGCTGTTATTTATGGTCTCTCTCTCTTCAAAGGTCTTGTCCAGTTCCAGTTTACCAATGATACTACGCATGGTGGTTTGGGCAATCTGTATGGAGGCAAACTGATAATTATCGATACCATAAGATGCCTTCATGGGGTCGATCACCTGCAGGTAGAGAATTCCATCCACTTCCACCGAAATATTATCCCGGGTGATACAAATCTGGGATGCCACATCAATGGCCTGCTCTTTCAGGGTATGACGGTACCTGACCTTATCGATGAAAGGAATAAGAATATTGAAACCTGCCATCAGAGTGCCCCGGTACTTGCCCAGTCTTTCCACAATATAAGCCCTGCGCTGTGGAACCACCTTGATGGAGGATAAGAGAATAATTAATGCCAGGAGTATAAGACCGGCATATACGAGGGTTAATGCGTTCATTTCCATATGCTAATATTAAAATGTTAGAAAGTAATTATGCTTCGCTTCCTGTTTGAAGTGTACTAAGAGGGCTTGACGGTAAGAATAAGGCTTTCCTTTTCCAGGATAGTGACCCAGTCCCCCTTTTTTACAGGGGCATCCGCCACGGCGGACCAGCGTGTTCCTTTGAATTCCACCTTACCACTTCCGTCTTTGAAATCATCTATAGCCTTTGCTTTCTTGCCGATAAATTCTTCCAGCTGATCCTCAATCTTCTGGTCAGACTTACCGAAGAAGCGCCTTTTGAGATAGCGCCTCAGCAAAACCAATCCAAAAAGTGAGGCAATCAGGAATATGAAGATCTGCCAGTTCAGGCTAATGTCTGTGATGGCACATACAAGGGCTGTTACCCAGGCACCTGCACCAAAAAACAAAATGACCAGCCCGGGAAGGGCCAGTTCTAGCAGCAGCAAACCCAGTCCGATGAGGAACCAGATTACTGCAGGATCCGATAAAATGTCCATGTTGAAGTGTTTTTTACTAAATTAACAAAAACCGGGACAATCCGGTGGGGAAATCATACTATTATGGGGCAGCTATAATCCCGCGATGCCGCCCATGTTCCAAACTATCCTTACATTTGTATACATAGCAGCAAATTATGGGAAAATACGAATACATCAACCGTGATATCAGTTGGCTGTCCTTCAACTTCAGGGTACTTCAGGAAGCCATGGACAAAACCCTCCCCCTTTATGAACGGATCAAATTTCTGGCCATCTACTCAAACAATACGGAGGAATTTTACCAGGTCAGGGTAAGCTATTACAAACACATGCTCCGCCATGAATCAGAGTTTCCCAAACAGCATTTCAAGGAGGTAGACCCAGCTGGTATAATCAAGCAGATCAATGAGATCGTCACCAATCAGCAGTCGATATTCCATCTCCTTTTCGAAGAAGAGATTATACCCGCCCTCAGAGACAAGGGCATCATCGTAGCGGGGCCTGAAGACCAGCTTTCCGATGAACAGAAGCTATATATCCGGGAAATATTTTATTCCAACATCATTACCTCCATTCAACCGGTGCTACTGGTCAAAAACAAGGTGAGACCTTTTATGAAGACCGGACAACCCTACATGGCCATAAAAATGGTGAGTAAGGACAGCAAAAAAAACAAGCAGATGGAGAGGTACGGAATTGTCAAAATTCCCACCGATCACAACATCTCCAGGTTTGTGGAGCTGCCGGGTAAAGGCGGAAAGCATTACATCATGTTTCTGGAAGATGTGATCATGCAACACATTGATGCCATCTTTCCGGGATATAAGGTCAAGAACTGGTACTCACTTAAGCTCACCAGGGACGCAGACATGGACTACGACGAGTATGAAGGCGACGACCTCATCGACGTAATCGAGAAGATCAGAACGGTGCGATCGGTGGGGAAACCCAATCGCTTCCAGTTTGACCGGGCCATGCCTGAGAAATTGATGGACTACCTGACATCCTCCTTCCATATCTCAAAGGACATTCTGGTCCGGGGAGGAAGCAGGCACAATTTCCGGGACTTCTTCTCTTTCCCCAATCCGGCCTACCCAAAACACGAGATCGAGAGTCTGCCGCCAGTTCCCATTCCCGCCCTGTCCAATCAGAAAAAACCCATAGCCTCCCTGATAGGTAAGAAGGACTATTTGCTGAGCTTTCCGTATCAGCCCTTCGAACACTACCTCAGGTTTCTGCGTGAAGCAGCCAACGATCCCTACGTCAAGGAAATCAAAGCGACCCAGTACAGGGTATCGGATCACTCGGTGGTGGTGAACTCCCTGATAGCTGCCGCGGAGAATGGCAAAAGAGTTACAGTCTTTGTGGAGTTGAAAGCCAGGTTCGATGAAGAAGCCAACCTGAAATGGGCCAACGAAATGACCAAGGCAGGGATCAGGATCATCTACAGCATACCCAATCTGAAGGTACATGCCAAAATTGCGCTGGTCATTCGGAAAAAAGGGAGCAAGTACGGGGATCAGGCCTACCTGGGTACGGGCAATTTTAATGAAAAAACAGCCCGGCTCTATGGCGATCACGGACTGTTAACCTCCAACCCGGAAGTAGTAAGTGAGGTGAAGGCCCTCTATAAACATTTGGAAGATCAGGAATTCAGACCGGATTTTAAACACATCCTGGTGCCCGGATTTAATATGATCCCTGTATTCCTGAAGTTGATCAAGAAGGAAATGGAGAACGCCAAAAAGGGACAGATTGGCTATATCCTCATCAAAATGAATGGTCTGCAGGATAAAGAAATGGTCAACAGTCTCTACAAGGCCAGCGAAGCGGGCGTAAAAATTGACCTGATCATACGTGGGGTTTGTACCCTGAAAACCAATCAGCCCTACAGCAAGAATATCCGGGTAATCCGTATCGTGGACAGATTCCTTGAACATGCCAGGGTGTTTGTATTTCTCAACAATGGGGATCACCGTATTTTTATGGGATCGGCCGATTGGATGAAACGCAACCTGCGACGAAGGGTAGAGTGTATTTTCCCTGTTTACGATGTGGAATTGAGAAAGGAGTTGATAGATATCCTGAATATTCAGCTCTCCGACAATGTGAAGGCCTGTGAAATTGATGAACACTTAAAGAACAACCGAATTATCACCAAGGGACCGGATATCAGGGCCCAGATTTCCATATATGAATACTTCAAGAACAAGTATTCCATACCGAAGCATTCGGACCTAAGCTGATCTATGCTGCATGGAGAAACGTGGGAATGATCATAAGAAAAGTGCTCTTTCGGTATCCGAAGGTGTGAATCAGCCCGATTCCATCAACAAACGGGCTGTGGATAAACTGAAGAAGGCCAAGAAGAATCTACCTTCCACTGAGGAGCTGTTTTTGGGCCTGAGAGAAGGGAATATCTCCATGCTGGGTCAGGCAATCACCCTGGTGGAAAGCTCACTGGATCAGCACCAAAAGGGTGCACAGGATCTTGTTAGCGCCTGTCTTCCCCATTCGGGAAAGTCATTTCGGGTAGGCATTACCGGTGTGCCGGGAGCCGGGAAGAGTACCTTCATTGAAGCCCTCGGAAAGCATATCATTCATCAAGGGGGAAAACTGGCTGTACTGGCTATTGATCCCAGCAGTGAACGGTCCAAAGGCAGCATACTCGGCGATAAGACCCGGATGGAAGAACTGGCAGCAAACCCATCGGCCTTTATCAGGCCCTCCCCCACCGGAGGAACACTCGGCGGAGTAGCCCGAAAAACCCGAGAAACCATCATTCTATGTGAGGCTGCCGGATTTGATACCCTGTTTATCGAAACCGTGGGAGTGGGCCAATCCGAAACCGCTGTTCATGGAATGGTGGATTTTTTCCTGCTGATCATGCTGGCCGGGGCAGGAGATGAACTTCAGGGAATCAAAAGGGGAATTATGGAGATGGCCGACGCCATTGTAATTAATAAGGCCGACGGTAACAACATCCAAAAAGCCCGCAGGGCGCAGGCAGAGTTTATCAATGCCCTTCACCTCTTCCCGCCCTCTGCTTCGGGATGGACCCCCTTGGTAAAGACCTGTTCTTCCCTGCACAATAAAGGGATTGATGAAATATGGGATATGGCCAAAGATTTTTACGCCTTGGTTTCCCAAAAAGGATATCTGGATCTGAGAAGACAGGAGCAATCACGCTTCTGGATGCATGAAACCATTCGTGATGGTATATATAATCAGGTATTCAACGATCCACGGATGAAGGTAGAACTTCAGGAACATGAAAAAGCCATGGCTGAAGGCCGGATGACCTCATTCATGGCTGCAGTCTCTATTTTGAATAAGTACAAATCTTACGATAAATCCTGACTTCTTTTCCCCTGTTAAAGAATTAGTTGTAATATTGCGCATCATTTTAAAAACAGACAATATGCGCAAGTTATTTATTCTGTTGCTGGCCGTTCTCACTTTTCAGGCCTGCAGCGAAAATCAAGAAGCTTATCAAGTGGAAGTGAACCTGGAAGGTTCCGAAGGTAAGTGGGTCAAACTTAAGACCAGAAACGGACGTGACATGATAACCAGAGATTCGGTTATGGTCACTGCCGGAGAAAAAGCGGTTATTTCAGGTACGGTAGAAGGTGTACAAAGCATGTATCTCATGGTAGATGATATAAATGGTGCCGTTCAGCTACTGATGGAAAACAGCACATATACTGTAAACGGAAGCGTGGAGAATCCCGAGATCACCACAAACAGCAAAGCTCAGAGTGATCTGAATGCTTATAATGCAAACTTAAAGCCCATCCAGGATAAGATGACTGCGATGGTTGCCGAGCTCAGGAAAGGTTCCGATCCTGCAAATCCGGCCAAAAGCGACAGCATCAGGGAAGCTTATTACAAACTCTATGATGAGATGCAGGCCGTCGACTCCGTGTATATTGCGGAAAATCCTGATTCCTATGCCACAGTTCTGGCACTCAGGGGAAGTTTTTACATGCTGGACTCAGAACAACTGGATGCCGCACTTGCCCGTTTGGATGCTCCTTTGAAGGAGATGGAAGAATACAAATTCATGTCTGAAAAACTGGAAAAGATGAAGGCCGTTGCTGTGGGTCAGAAGTACACTGACTTTGGTCTGGCCACGCCTGAAGGAGAAACACTGAAAGTCTCAGATGTGCATCAGGGAAATGTATTGCTTATCGATTTCTGGGCAGCCTGGTGCGGTCCCTGTCGCAGGGCCAATCCCGAGTTGGTAGAGATTTACAATGAATACCACGACCAGGGTTTCGAAATTTTAGGAGTATCACTGGACCGTGACTCAGCAAGCTGGGTGAAGGCCATTGCCGATGACCAGTTGAGCTGGCCCCAGATTTCCGATCTGAAATTCTGGGACTCTGAAGGTGCCGATCTTTACGGAGTATCTGCTATTCCTCATGCGGTTCTGATCGACCGTGAAGGCATCATTACAGCCAAGAAACTGGAAGGACAGGAATTAAGGGATGCCATTGAATCCCTGCTCTAAGAAGCCAGGGCTTCCTAAGAATAATAAAAGAGCCGGTCCGCTTGCAGCAGGCCGGCTCTTTTCGTTTAAGGTTTTTAGGGGAGGACTGTCCCTATGATTTAAGCACTTCTCCCTTTACCCAGAGGATCAGCTTACTTTTCTTGGGATCGTTGGTAATGATAGTGACCGTTTTATTCTGATTTCCGGTTTTCCCGGCGGAATTAAATACGGTCTTGATATCCACCGATTCTCCCGGGGCAATTATCCTTTTTTCGGGTTGAACAGCTGTACAACCGCAAGAAGCTTTGACTTTGCGGATGTGAAGATCCGACTTACCAGAGTTGCTCAGAACATACACATGTTCCACCTTTTCACCCTGCTTGATCTTCCCAAAATTAAATTCGGTATTGTTTACCCCGATAACCGGAGCATTGGCCAAAGCTTCCGGCGACAGCGAAGTAAAATCTTCTTCGATGTTAGCACTGACTACCAGGCTGTAATTTCTTTCAGTCTTCCCATTGATGCTCAGGTTCATGCGGTCAATTACAAATCCCCAGTCATTTCTCATGGGTGCATTGTAACTGGCAATAATTAAGCCCTTTTGTCCGGGTTTCAGCGTAGCGGGAAGAGCCTGGATGGTCACATGTTTTGGAACCCTCTGAAAGGCTACCTCGACGCTCTTATCAGAATTGTTGATTACCTCCAGCTTCTTCTCTGCCTTGGCAGTGTTTTTCAGATTACCGAAAGCCAGATGGTTTGATTTCAGGCGCATGGGCCCCATGGCGTAGTGGTAATCATCCTCGATGGTTCTGGGTTTTGGTTCAACATCACCGGCAATGGTAAGTCTTACATTACCAGGATTCGAATTGGAAATCACCGTAACGTATTTTCTGAAAGTTCCGGGCCGACCAGCCGGATCATAAGTTGCGGCTACAAAACCTTTTCCCCCTGGAGGCACAGGCTCTCTGGTCCAGCGTGGTGCGGTACATCCACAGGAGGCTGAGACATTTTGGATAATCAGGTCTGCCCCTCCGGTATTCACAAACTCGAATTTATAGGTCACCTTGCCATCTGCTTCTTTGAACTTCCCGAAGTCGTGAACCTTTTCTTCAAAAGAAATCTTGGGTTGTACCGACTGTGACATCAGGGGTACAAAGAATGCGGCCAAACAGAATAATAATAGTATCCGTTTCATTTTCCGACTTTTTATGTTTTGAATAATTGTATAAACTTTTATTGGTACTGTAAAATTAACACAAATTAATCATAATTAGTTGCACAATTTTTGAGGTAAGCATGTGAAAACAAAAATCGGGCCTAAAGTTGAAAACCAAAATATGGTGAATATTGTTTACTTTTAGAATCAAGACGGGAAATGAGAAGCATACAAAAAATAGGGCTCCTGTTATTTCTGCTCCTTGTCTCTGCCGGTTTATCAGCCCAGTTTTACAACGGGATGCAGATGAACTTCGGAAAGAACAGGGTTCAGTTTAACGACCGCTACTGGAAGTATTATCGTTTTGACAGGTTTGATGTATACTCCTACGAAAACGGTACCGACCTGAGTTTATACGTGGCAGATTTTGTTGAAAAAGAACTTGCTTTGATTGAAAGATTCTTTGACTACGACATCGAACGACGACTCATATTTCTTACTTACAATAAATTATCTGATTTCAGACAGAGCAATATTGGCCTAGTATCTGAAGCAGAAGAATACAATATCGGAGGAACCACCCAGATCATTCAGAACAAGGTATTTCTGTATTTCGACGGGGACCACGTGAATTTTGAAAGGCAGATCAGGGAGGCCATAGCCAAAGTCCTTCTTACGGAAATGATGTTTGGGAAGGGAGTCAGGGACAACCTGACAAACGCCACCATGATCAACCTTCCGGAATGGTACCTGGAAGGCCTGATCTCCTTTGTGTCTAATCCCTGGGACTATGAACTGGAAAACAGGGTAAAGGATGGCATTGTTTCCGGGAAATACCGGAAATTTGTCAACCTGCAGGACGACGATGCGCGCTATGCCGGACACTCTTTCTGGAAATATGTGGCCGACCTCTATGGTGCGACCATCATTCCACAGATTCTTTACATTACCAAGATCAACAAGAATGCGGAAAGCGGATTTCTTTATGTACTGGGAAGCCGGCTGAAAGAGCTCTCCATCGACTGGTCGGCTTACTACCTGGGATTATACACGGCTATGGAAGAGAATGCAGGGCTTCCAGAACAGGGCGAAATTCTGAAACGCCCAAATAAACGCAGGGTATATCAAAACATCAAAATTAGTCCCGACGGAAAATATGTGGCCTATGTTACCAACCAGAAGGGACAGTATAAAATCTGGATACACGACGAAAGCACCGACAAACAAAAGCGGATTTATAAGAGGGGACAGAAACTGGATCAGATAAACGATTTTTCCCATCCGGAAATCGCCTGGCACCCCTCCTCACAGATCCTTGGTTTTGTGACGGAGGAAAAGGGGCAGTTGAAATTCCATGTGTACAACCTGGATACGCGTGTTATCACCACCCGCAACCTGCTCCTGTTTGAAAAAGTGCTGGATCTGAGTTTTTCTCCGGATGGCAGAAAGCTGACTTTTTCGGCCGTGGTTGACGGACAAACCGACATCTGGGTATTTGATATTGCCGGTTCGACCAACGAAAGAATTACCAACGACCTGGCAGATGATTTTCATCCCAGGTTCATCAATGGAATGAATAATATTTCTTTCGTTTCCAACAGAAGGATCGACACCCTGTTTCTGGAAAATGATCCTGCCAATAACACAACCATTGCTTATTCGGTATTTGTTTACGATTACACTACTAAGGATCAGGCCTTACAGAAAATCTCGGAAGGCAACTTTATAAACCATACCCAACCCCTTTCTCCCAGACGAAATGAATTCTTTTACCTGAGTGATAAAAATGGCATTGTGAATCGTTACTATGCCAAATATGACAGCACCATCAGCCTGGTCGACACGACCATACATTACCGGTATTTTGCCAACAGCTACCCGCTTTCCGACTATAAGAGAAACATCCTTTCGCACGATATCAATACCGAAACCAATGAGGTAGCGGAGATTGTCTATTACGACAGAAAATATCACATGTATAAATACCCCTTTGATTTCGAAAAGAGGTTTGGCGATGAGCTAACTCCGACCGAATACAGGGACAAGCATGTGAACAGGCTGGTCAGAGAAGACTCCATACATCATATAGAAAAGAAGGTGGTATCCATGAAGGATATTGCCAACAACAAACTGGTACACGAAGGTGACACCATCGATCTTCAGGTCTTTACCATAGACATCAACAACTACATATTTGAGCGGGAGAAATTAAATTACTACAACAACCAGCTACGAAGCAGAAATCTGAACCTGGTACTTGACTCCCTGCCGGACGATAGAATGATGTACATCGACTATTCCACCGCATTTTATCCCAATAAGCTGGTGAACCAGATCGACTTCAGTTTCCTCAATGCATCCTATCAGGCCTTTACGGGAGGCGCCTTTTATTACAACCCCGGACTCAATCTCCTGTTCAAGGTAGGGGCCAATGACCTCTTCGAAGACTACCGTCTGGTGGGAGGCATCAGGTTTGCCACCGATTTCGACAGCAACGAATATCTGCTGAGCTTTGAAAACCTGAAGAAACGGCTGGATAAACAACTTCTCTTTCATCGACAGGTATTTAAGAATTTCGTGGACCAGAATCAGTCCACCATTGTAAAGACCTATACCCACGAAGTGCTGGCCTCTCTGAAGTTCCCCTTAAATCAGGTACTGGCCGTGAAAGGCACAGCCTCCTTCAGACATGATAATTCGGTCTTTCTTGCCACAGACAGCAAGAATCTCAACGAGCCGGACCTCCTGAAAGTCTGGGGGGGATTAAAAGCCGAACTGATTTTTGATAATACCCGGCAACTGGGAACAAACCTTTACAGCGGGATGCGATGGAAGGTATTTGGAGAAGCTTACAGGCAAATCAATGCGGCCCGTTCGGATCTGTTTGTTTTAGGTGGTGACTTCCGGCACTATACCCGGATTCACCGGACCCTGATCTGGGCCAACAGAATTGCGGGAAGTACTTCCTTTGGAAGAAGCCCGCTGATCTACTACCTGGGAAGTGTGGATAACTGGATCAACTTTTCCCAGAACAAAAATCCTACTTTCAACGAAACCGTGGACATCGATTATACCAGGAATTATGCCTATCAGGCACTGGCCACCAATCTGAGAGGATTTTCTCAGAACATTCGAAATGGAAGCAATTTCCTGGTTATCAATACAGAACTCAGGTGGCCGGTTTTCCGTTATCTGGCGGGCCATCCTTTGAGCTCGGGTTTCCTCAACAGCTTCCAGCTGGTTGGATTTGCCGACATTGGAAGTGCCTGGACCGGATTAAATCCATACAGCGACGAAAATGCCTGGAATACCGAAATCATACGAAACGGCCCGATGACCATCACCATTGATGCAAACAGGGATCCCATTGTAGCAGGTTATGGCTTTGGAGTCAGGAGCCAACTTCTGGGCTATTTCATCCGGCTTGACTGGGCCTGGGGAGTGGAAAACTGGAGGGTGCAGCCCCGCATGTTCTACCTCTCACTTAGCCTTGATTTCTAATCCCCCATATTGTGAGCATTAAGGAACAAATTAGCCGTTTACTCTCCGATCAATTTTTGAATGAGCTGCTTGGTATTCGGCGAGATTTCCACCAGAACCCGGAGTTATCCTTTCAGGAGTTTGAGACATCCTCCAAAATCAGAAGCATTCTCGACCGGTGGGAAGTTGAATATGAGTTCCCCTTTGTGAAAACCGGGATCCTGGCCATTATCCGGGGAGATAGTCCGGGTCCCCGAATTGCCCTGCGCTCCGATATGGACGCCCTGCCTATCGGGGAACAAACAGGTCTGGACTTTGCCTCTCAAAACCAGGGAGTCATGCATGCTTGCGGACACGATATGCATATGGCCTCCCTGCTGGGTGCCATATGGGTACTGAATCAAATGCGGTCTTTTATCGAAGGCGAAATACTCTGCCTCTTCCAGCCCGGGGAAGAGTTGATCCCGGGTGGGGCAAGCTTGATGCTCAAGGAAGGTGTATTCAGGGATCGTATGCCCGATATGATCATCGCACAGCACGTGCTGCCCGAGATGAATGCCGGACAGGTAGGCTTTAAGCCTGGCTTATATATGGCCTCCAACGATGAAATCTATATCACGGTGAATGGAAAAGGCGGGCACGGAGCACTTCGTAAACTATTGAAGGATCCCATCCTAATGGCTTCCCATATTCTTATCCAGCTCCAGGAAAAACTGGAGAAAAACAGGCCCAAAGATATTCCCACGGTCCTATCCTTCGGAAAAGTGCTTGCCGACGGTGCCACCAATGTGGTTCCCGACCAGGTCAGGCTCGAAGGCACCTTCAGGACCATGAACGAGTCCTGGAGAAAAAATGCCCATAAACTCATTGAAAAAGTATCCAGGGATATTGCTTCCAGCCAGGGCGGTTCCATCGATCTGGAGGTCAGGCAGGGTTACCCCATGTTGCATAATCATGAACGTATCACTCTCGAGTCGACCGCATTGGCTGAGGAATTTCTGGGATCCGGGCAGGTGGAAGCCATGGACATCAGAATGACTGCGGAGGATTTTGCCTGGTTTACCCAAAGCCTACCCGGGATGCTGTACCGACTGGGAGTAAAAGATCCAGAAAGCGAAGAGGTCTACTCCCTGCATACCCCAAGGTTCAGAGCCGATGAAAAGGCACTAAAAACAGGGATTGGCCTGCTTGCATATCTGGCCTTGGAATTGCCAAAAAGGAAGCCTGTTTAAAAAATAGTCTTATTGAGATGGCCAAAACGAAATTTCCACTAAATTTGTCCATCGAGAATTTAAAAAACTAAGATATGGCTTACGTAATTTCAGATGAATGTACTGCATGCGGTACCTGTATTGATGAGTGTCCGGTTGAAGCTATCGCTGAAGGAGATATCTATGTGATTGACCCTGAGCTGTGTACCGATTGTGGTGCTTGCGCGGATGTATGTCCCGTTGAAGCTATCAGCCCTGAATAGGGTCCGGATAAAGAATTTTATGGAGGCTGTCCGCTGCGGTGGGCAGCCTTTTTTTTTTCTCCGATACCCAGGTCCCGCTGTGGGGCTGGGTAAAATGTCCTAACTTTGGCTTAGGTGAACCTGAGAAATAAAATATTCCTGATCATCTTTGGTAGCGAAACGCGAAGTGGCCAGACCTTTGATGTGGTGCTGCTGTGGATGATCATTCTCAGCGTTTCGGTGGTCATACTGGAAAGTGTTTCCTCGCTCAGACAAAGTTACCATGATGTCTTTGTCAGCATCGAATGGTTTTTCACTGTTATTTTCACCCTGGAGTATCTTCTCAGGATCTATTCAGCGCCCCGGCCATGGAAGTACATCTTCAGTTTTTATGGGGTGGTTGACCTTCTGGCCATCCTGCCCACTTACCTGGGTCTGGTATTTGACCAAAGCACCTTTCTATTAACCATCAGGGCTCTCAGGTTACTGAGAATGTTCCGGGTCTTT
>Ga0180435_10001457_pt1 | contig 24657 bp, 21 predicted proteins | sample SS_ome_3_FD_132467 | JGI IMG/M metagenome (GOLD analysis project Ga0180435, IMG submission 132467) | Hypersaline lake sediment archaeal communities from the Salton Sea, California, USA - SS_3_S_1 metaG | ecosystem: Environmental > Aquatic > Non-marine Saline and Alkaline > Hypersaline >... | reverse complement strand
TTAGACTCGGATCCTTCTGTAAAAATAATAGTGTCGAAATTGGACACATGAAAAAACCAGCAACCAATATGAATCATTTTTTAATATTGAGGATGATATTATGAACATTAAGAGAATCACATCCCTTACAGCATTTCTATCTTTTTTTATTGTTTTGCTCACAAGTATAATTCTTTATATCGTTCCCCAGGGCAGGGTTGCCTACTGGGCGGACTGGCGATTATGGACCCTGTCAAAAGAGCAATGGGGAGCCATTCATATCAATGTGGGATTTCTCTTCCTGTTATCACTGTCACTGCACATTTATTACAACTGGAAGCCGATTATTCTGTATCTTAAAAATAAATCCAAACAGTTGAAAATATTTACCAAAGAGTTCAATGCGGCCCTCCTGCTGGTGGTGATCTTTGCCATCGGCACCTACATAGACGTTCCGCCGTTTTCAACCATCATAACTATAAGTGAAGACATCAAGGAGGCTGCTGCCCGGAAATATGGGGAGCCCCCTTACGGCCATGCAGAACTGTCATCATTGAAAACCTTTGCCCAGAAAATGGGCATAGATTTGACGTCAGCCATGTTACTGCTCCAAAAGAAGGGATATAAGGTAAATGATGAGACCCAGATCTTGCAGGAAATTGCATCGAATAACGGCGTTTCTCCACAACAGATTTATCTGGCAATGACCCCTGAATCAGAACATGCATCCGGGACATCATCCGGACTTTCGGTGAAAACGAAAACGCTTCCGAAACTGCCGCCTCCGGGCACCGGAAATATCACCCTGGCAGATCTTTGCAGTCAGTATAACCTCAACATAAAAATTATTATAAGTTCTCTAAAAGAGGTAAACATTGAGGCAGAAGCCGCTATGACGATCAAAAAAATTGGAGAAGTTAACAACATGAGTCCTGTTGACATTTATGATCATATAAAAACAGTCTCTGAAAATAAAAGATCAAAATAAAGTACATGGACTGGACAATAAATTAATTAGGTTGAGCATGACAGGTATCTCCAACAGAACTCCAGTTTTGGCAGGCCATCTTTGCCTGTGATAATTTGATTTTTCCCAAATCGGGTGCCTAGTGAATGCCACTGCAGCCCTTGAAAAGGGCTGTGTGGATATAGCCTGGGGTTTTAACCCCAGGAAAAGAAAGCCCACCAAAAACAAGCCCCGAAGGGGCGAAGGAAAATAGAGAAAGTGCTTAATATCTTTGATGATATTCTACCCCGGGTTAAAACCCGGAGCTATATCGCGTATCCCCTTACGGGGAATTATCGTTGCTGTATCTTTCATTCCGATCATGTCAAATCAAGTATAATTTACTGGAATTGTTCGGATATGATATTTGCTATTCTCGACCCGAGACGTATTTTTAGACCCCTCAGCCACCGCCCGACGGGGCGCATGCCGGCGGTTTGAAACCGCCGGAACCGGTGGGAATTCCTGCAGGACGGAAACTCCCTGCGGACATAAGCTTGTCTGTTTCTTGGCTGCTGCATTTCGGGCACTCCGGCACCCGCTTGTCACTGGAACTTAAAAACAACTCCTCGAACTGGTGGCCGCATTTTTTACAGGAAAATTCATATATCGGCATAGTTTAGATCCCTGACATCAGGCCTTTTTGGATGAATACCCGTCCGCATACCATCCCCCGCCTTTAAGCTCAAATGCACACTGGGATATGATCTTCTTTGCTTTTTTTCCGCATTCAGGGCAGGATATGGTTTCAGTTCCCACTTTTACCAGGCGTTCCGTGACCGTCCCATCCGGACACTCAAATTCATACACAGGCATTGTTATATTGCTCCTTTATAACCAAATTTTTTTCCTATTATAATCAGATTTTTTAAAATATCAAGCATTATAGTCGGGACTTTTTTCTGTGATTCATTATTGACAGAGCGAAGAGGCATGGTTATGATGGGGTTTTGAACATATGCTCATAACTGCGTTGTTATGGCAAACAACCTTGAAAAACAGCGTGAAATCAGATATGAGTTCTTTTTCGGCAACCCGGTTTACCTCCCTCTTATTCACGATCCAACAGGGGGTTCCGGTGAGTGGAAACAGCTAAAGGAAAACACGTTATGCATACAGTCAAATTTTTACCTCACAACAAAGAAGTAACGGTCAATGAAGGAGAACGCCTCATACGGGCGGCAATGGAAGCCGGAGTTCACATTAATGCCTCCTGCGGTGGTGAAGGCGTCTGCGGCAAATGCCGTGTTTTAATAGAAGAAGGGGATATCGAGGAGGGCATCTCTGAGAAACTAAGTTCCCGGGATATAGAAAAAGGATACCGGCTGGCGTGCCTTGCAAAAATAAAAAGCGACCTGACAGTCCGGATACCCGTTGAATCCGACATTGATGCGGCGACCCTGAATTTGGCAGCCACTCCCCGAAAGACCGCAAAAATCAAACAGATGAACTTTGACGACCTGAAGGAGAAGGGTCTTTTTGTTCCACCGGTGGAAAAAAAATATTTGGAGCTCCCGCCACCGAATGCCCAGGATCATTTGCCGGATGTTACGAGACTGATAAGCTTTCTTAAAATCAGTCACAACGAAAGTCGAATGCAGCTGACGCTTCCTGTTATTCGAAAAATTCCCGATATTCTCAGGGAGCATGATTTCAAAGTTACCGCCACCCTTGAGCGGCCGGTACGTGAGGGGAGTAAAACGCGCATAATCAATATCGAGGCAGGAGATACAACGGACCGAAATTATGCCATTGCCATGGATATCGGCACCACGACCATTTACGGACAGGTTCTTGACCTGATTTCCGGAGAGGTGCTCAGCGAATACGGTGATTTCAACGGGCAGATCAGTTACGGCGAGGATGTCATCACACGGATTGTCTTTGCGGAAAAACCCGGTGGACTGGAAAGACTCAATGACGTTGTCATGGAAACCGTCAATAAGGTCATAGCAAAAATAGTTAAACGGGCAAAAATTGACCCGGACGAAATATCCGCAATCACCATTGCCGGGAACACGACCATGACACAGCTGCTGCTAAAGGTAAACCCGAAGTACATTCGCCGTGCCCCCTATGTTCCTGCCGCAACCCTCTATCCGCCCATTCGCGCAAAAGACCTCGGCATGGATTTGGGTGATCATGTGACCGCCCTGGTGTATCCTCAGATATCCAGCTATGTGGGTGGGGATATCGTCGCCGGTGTAATGGGTTCCGGAATGTACCGGACCGAAGAACTGACCCTCTATATTGATATCGGAACAAATGCTGAAATCGTCATCGGTAATAAAGACTGGTTTGCCTGCGCCGCCTGCTCCGCAGGACCGGCGTTTGAAGGTGGAGGGATCAAGCTCGGCATGCGTGCGGCAAAAGGGGCTATAGAAGATTTTTCATTAGATCCGGCAAGTTATGAGCCGATGATTATGACCATAGGAAATGTCCGGCCAAAGGGCATCTGCGGTTCAGGGCTTATTATAATGGTGGCGGTATTATTTGAAGCCGGTGTTATCAATAACCAGGGGAAATTCAACCGTGACCTCGACACTCCCAGAATCAGAGAATCGAGTGACATATGGGAGTACGTGGTGGCATGGGAAAAAGAATCACAAATTGACAGGGATATCGTGTTAACCGAAATCGATATAGAAAATCTGATCCGTGCCAAAGGCGCCATTTTCAGCGGATGCCAGACCCTTCTGGAAGAAGTGGGGTTGAGCATTGAAGGTATCGACAGGATCATTCTTGCCGGTGGTTTCGGCAGCTACGTTGACCTTGAAAAGGCGATGATCATCGGACTTTTACCGGAAATCGATCCCGACAAGGTGACATTTGTCGGAAATGGCTCCCTGATGGGCGCAAAAATGAGTTCTTTAACCAACAGCATTCGAAGGGATGTAGGGGAAGTCACCCAAATGATGACTAATTTTGAGCTTTCCGAGACAGCCTCGTACATGGACAAGTACGTGGCGTCCCTTTTCCTGCCCCACACGGATATGGATCTTTTTCCAAGGCTGAAAAAACGCCATGAGGAAAGGAGAGGCTATTGACAAATATATGACGTCCATGTAAAAGGATAGTTTGTCAATTTTTCTAAATAAATAACACCCGAAAGAATGAAGGTGTGCTTATGAAAACTATAAATAATGATAAGAAATAATAAAAAATTATGAAAGGAGGAATGATTCTTATTTTGGTAAAAGATGATCTGTCGAGTGGCGCGACGGATTCTGTCAATATGATAACCTTCAACAATTATAATCGTTTATCGCGATAAGGAGGTAAAATTGGGCTTCGAAATTGTAAAAGAATCCTATGCCGGAGGCATTAAGGAGATAACCATTGGAAAAGGTGACAATACACTCACCCTCGGAGGCGAAACATGCTATCCGTTTTATCAGTTTGAAGGAGACATGCCCAATAAGCCCAGAGTTGCAATGGAAGTATGGGACATGCAGCCGGAAGACTGGCCGGAAGCCGCCCTTTCCCATATCAAGGATGTTGTTTCCGATCCTGCAGCATGGGCAAAGAAATGTGCGGAAGAGTTCGGCGCCGACGCTATTGTTCTTCAACTGAAAAGCATCGACCCGAACGACAAAAATGCAAGCCCGGAAGACGCTGTTGCAACAGTAAAAAAGGTTCTGGGAGCAATCAATGTTCCACTTATTGTTTGGGGATGCGCAAACGTTCAAAAAGATGAAGAAGTATTAAAAAAGATTTCAGAAGAATGTGACGGCGAAAATTTAATTCTGGGACCGGTGGAGGATGCCAACCACAAAGGTATTGGCGCATCTGCCATGGGTTTTGGCCATACAATTATTTCGTCCTCGCCCATTGATGTCAACCTTGCGAAACAAGTAAACATCCTTCTTGAAAATCTTGGCATGCCCATGGATCGAATTCTTGTAGATCCGACGACGGGTGGTGTGGGGTATGGTATGGAGTATTCCTATTCCGTAATGGAGCGCCTCCGCATGGCAGCCATGGCTCAGGGCGATGACAAGCTTCAATACCCCATGGTGAACAATCTTGGCAATGAAGTTTGGAAGTGCAAGGAAGCAAAACAGCCTGTTGATGAGGCTCCGGAACTTGGCGACCCGGAAAAACGCCCCATTCTTATGGAAGCAGTCGGGGCGGTGACTTACCTCATGGCCGGCTCTGATCTTCTTTTCATGCGACATCCTGAGTCTGTAAGAATGGTCAAAGCCTTTATTGACCTTGTCATGGACGGCGGGTCCGCATCCGATGTTGCCGGCATTAAAAAAGAACTCGATGATGTGGATATAGATTTCGCGTCCATTTCTCCGAAACCGGATTTGACCATCCCGGAAGAAAAGAAAGATGCGCCGAAAAAGGCGGCTCCTAAGGCTGCGGCTCCTAAAAAAGAGGCGCCCAAGAAGGCGGCTCCGAAAGCAGAACCGAAAAAAGAGGCGCCCAAGGAAGAAGCCAAGCCTGCCGCGCCTGCCGTGGATGAAGCCAAGGCCGAAGAAGACAAGGTAAAGGCGGAAGCCGAAGCCAAAGCCAAAGCTGAAGCAGACGCCAAAGCCAAAGCCGATGCAGACGCCAAAGCCAAAGCCGACGCAGACGCCAAAGCTAAAGCCGACGCAGAAGCCAAAGCCAAAGCCGACGCAGACGCCAAGAAAAAGGCCGAAGTGGCCGCAGCGGCAAAACGCGAAGAGGAAGAAAATGAGCTCAGGCTGAAAAGATCCGCTGAAAGGAAAAAGCTCGCAAAGGAACGAGGTGCAACGGCGGCAAGTGACGTTCCAAAGACGGCAGCCGCTGAACAGCAAAACCAGAATGAAAAGATTCTGGATGTGTTAAACAGAATTCATAGAAGGATTCCCTTGTATTAACAAAATATTTTAAACTCCATCGGCCTTCGGTGGAACCAATAAGTAAGAGGAGGAACCTCTAATGTCAGAAGAAAAAAAAGCAAAAGTTGCAAAGACGCCGAAACTGGCTGATCCTGTTGCATCTTCTATTGATGTAGGTACGCAGGAAATGATCGCACGCGCTCAAAAGCTGGGCATTGATACGGTTTTTGATCGTGCTGCTCAAATGAAACCCTGTAACATTGGGCTGCAGGGCATCTGCTGTAAAAACTGTGCCATGGGCCCCTGTCGCCTTCCCCTTCCCAAAGACGGAATAGAAGGCAAAGACACCAGGAAAGGCCTTTGCGGTGCCACAGCCAATACCATCGCAGCACGTAACTTCATCCGCATGATCGCTGGAGGAGCCGCAGCTCACTCCGATCACGGCCGATGTGTTGCAGAAGTTTTCCTTTCCGCGGCAAGAAAAGAAGGCGATGCTTATAAGATCAAAGATCCGGTTAAATTGGTTGCCGTAGCAAAAGCACTTGGCGTTGACACCACTGTTGAAATGGATGGAGAAACCAAAGACCGTGACATTGATGAAATCGCCCTTGAGACCGCTGAAATAGCCCTGAACGAATGGGGAAAAGCCGAAGGCGAACTGCTTTATCTCAAGCGTGCCCCGGAAGCCCTGTATGAAAAATGGGAAAAAACCGGCGTGCTTCCCAGGAATATCGACAGGGAAATCGTTGAAATCATGCACCGGACCCACATGGGTGTGGACCAGGATTACAAAAATCTTATGAAACAAGGTACAAGAGCTGCTCTAGCAGACGGCTGGGGCGGGTCCATGCTGGCCACCGACCTTCAGGATATCCTTTTCGGAACCCCGACTCCGCTTCAGGCGGAAGCCAATCTCGGCGTCATGAAGGAAGACCATGTAAACATTATCGTCCATGGTCATGAGCCGGTTCTGTCTGAAATGATTGTTGCGGTTGCACAAAGACCGGATATGATAGAATACGCCAAGAAAAAAGGCGCCAAAGGCATTCAGCTGGGCGGCATCTGCTGTACCGCCAATGAAATCTTCCAGCGCCATGGCGTGCCCCAGGCAGGCACCTACCTGCAACAGGAGATGGCCATCATCACCGGTGCATGCGATGCCATGGTTGTGGATATCCAATGCATATTCCAAAATGTGGCTAACGTTGCCGAATGTTTTCATACCAAACTGATCACCACCCACCCCATTGCCAAAATGGAACAGGACAGTGTGGTTCATATCGAGTTTGATGAACATCATGCATTAGAAGATGCGGAAAAGATCGTCAAGATGGCAATCGACAACTTTGAAAACCGCGGTGCCGATGTCATGATTCCGCCGTACAAAGCCTCCGCAGTCGGCGGGTTCAGTGTGGAATCCATTGAATACCATCTTGGCGGCACATTCCGCGGTACCTACTACACGCTCAATGACAACATCATTAACGGTCGTATCAGAGGAATCGCCGGTGTCGTCGGCTGCAACAATGCAAGAACACGCCACAATGAAGCGCATATCCAGGTTGTTAAAGAACTCATTAAAAATGACGTTATTGTTCTCACCACCGGATGTAACGGCATCGCCTGTGCAATGGAAGGCCTCCTGACGCCGGAAAGCGCTGCCGTACACTGCGGACCGGGCCTTGCAGAAGTCTGTGAAGTTGTGGGTATCCCGCCCGTACTTCACATGGGTTCCTGCGTGGACAACAGCCGGATCCTCCTGGCTGCAACGGAAGTTGTAAAAGCAGGCGGTCTCGGAAAAGACATCTGCGATCTTCCTGCAGCAGGAAGCGCACCGGAATGGATGAGTGAAAAAGCCATCAGTATCGGTCACTACTTTGTTGCATCCGGTGTATATACGGTGTTCGGACTCCATCTCCCGACATCCGGCGCGCCGGTTTTCCATGACTATATTTCCAAGGAAATGGAAAAACTCTACGGCGGAAAATGGGATCTCGAAGCTGACCCGGTCAAGCATGCACAGAAGATGATCGCCCATATCGACAAAAAACGTAAAGAACTCGGCATCGACAAGGCAAGGGAACGGGTTCTCATGGATATGGCGGATCGTCAGGCTCTGGAAGCGTAATCAATAATGGAAAACATCCTCAACGAAGGAGGAAGATATGTCTAAGTTAGTAGCATTCGCGGCCATTCAAGGTGGCTATAAAGTTGTCTCACAGGTGGAAGGCGAGTATGACAAGGCGCTTCAAACCTTTAACGCAGATACAAAGGTCGGGTTCCCCAATACCGCATACTACCTGCCGGTAATCTATTCACTGACAGGGATGAAAGTGGAAACCCTGGAGGATCTGAAAAAACCGCTGGATTTTGCGAGGGGGCTCCTGCCCCCGCATGTCAAGGGGAAAAATCATCTTCCCTATCTCGGTCCGCTTCTGGATGCCGGCATGGCAGCCATTTTTGCTTATGAAATCAAGGAAGCGCTGAGAAGCATCAATGATCCCGATTTTTATATCGCCCAGGAAGACCCGGATATTGAAAACGGAAAACTATGGGTGGGTCCCGCCGATGACACCATCCTCAGAAAACGAGGCGTGGAATTTGTTGACGGTTCTGCTCCGGGTTTTGCCGCCATGGTCGGTGCGGCACCGAATAAAGAAATAGCAAAGATGATTGTGGAAGACTATCAAAAGAGAAGTCTGTATATCTTCTGCGCCGCAAGCCACAACAATAAAACTCTCATTGAGCAGCTTCTGGAAGCCGATGTACAGATCGGCTGGAACACACGAATCGTTCCTTTTGGCCCTGATATTTCATCCGCCGTATTTGCTCTTGGTTTTGCCAACAGGGCTGCCATGGCATTCGGCGGGGTAAAGCCCGGCGACTACAAGAAAATCCTGCACTACAACAAGGACAGGGTGTTCGCATTCGTTAACGCCCTGGGTGATGTCGGCACCGAGTGGGGCGTTGCTGCGGCAGGTTGTGTAAACTGGGGATTCCCGACACTTGCGGATACGGATATTCCTGAAATTCTGCCCACCGGTATCTGTACCTATGAGCATGTTGTAGCCAACGTGCCCCATGAAGAAATGGTTCAGAAATCTGTTGAAGTTCGGGGGCTGAAAGTGCAGGTATCTGAAATCGATATCCCATGCTCATTCGGCCCTGCATATGAGGGCGAGCGTGTACGCGGGGCGGACCTCTACTGCCAGACCGGCGGTGGCAAGACCCAGTGCACCGAGCTGGTGAAAATGGCGGAGATGAACGAGATCGAAGACGGCAAGGTTGAAATCGTCGGACCCGATATCGCCGACATTAAAGAAGGCGACACCTTCCCCTTGGGTATATATGTGCAAATTGCCGGCCGCGAGTTCCAGACCGACTTTGAACCCATCATGGAGCGCCAGATCCATCACCTGATTAACTATATTCAGGGCATCATGCATATCGGCCAGAGAGACATCTCCTGGGTCCGTATCAGTAAAGCCGCCATTGAAAAAGGCTTCACCCTGAAAGATATCGGCGTGGTTCTCCATGCGAAATTCCATCAGGACTTCCAGAAGATCGTTGACAAGGTTCAGGTAACGCTTTACACGAAAAAGAAAGACGTGGATCAACTGACCAAGACCGCTCGTGCGGAATACAAAACCAGGGATGAGCGTGTTGACAAAATGACCGATGAGGATGTTGAAACCTATTACTCATGCACACTCTGCCAGTCATTTGCTCCCAACCATGTCTGTACGGTCAGCCCCGAACGAACCGGCCTTTGCGGCGCATATAACTGGATGGATTGTAAAGCCTCTTATGAGATCAATCCCACCGGACCCAACCAGCCCATTGAAAAAGGCGAGTGCCTTGATCCGAAATTGGGTCAGTGGAAAGGTGTGAATGATTTCATCTACAAAGCATCAAGGGGCGCGGTCACCCATTACAACTTCTATTCCATGGTACATGATCCGATGACCACCTGCGGTTGCTGTGAATGTATTGCAGCCATGCTGCCGTCATGCAATGGTGTTATGACCGTCGGCAGGGATTACACAGGCGAAACCCCTTCCGGAATGAAGTTTACGACCCTGGCCGGTGTCATGGGCGGTGGCGCATCTTCTCCGGGCTTTGTCGGCCATTCCAAGTTCAATATCACACAGAAAAAATTCATCCTCGGTGACGGCGGACTCCTAAGAATGGTATGGATGCCCAAGATGCTGAAGGAAGAGTTGAAAGAGCGTATTGAAAAACGCGGTGAAGAGCTCGGTGTCCCGGATCTTTTTGACAAGATCGCCGATGAAACCGTAGGCGTTACGGAAGAAGAAATTCTTCCGTTTCTCCAGGAAAAAGGCCATCCGGCACTTTCCATGGACCCCATTGTCGGCTAGTAACTGATAATGACAAGGTGTGGGCAGCAATCCACACCTTGTCTTAAAAAGAAAGCATGTTGAAACAGCCTGTGGCGGGCTTGGAACATGTGAATATAATAAAATGATCAATTCAGGTTGAAATAAGGAGACAAAAATGGCTTTAACCGGAATTCAAATTTTCAAACTCCTGCCAAAAACCAACTGCAAGGAATGCGGTGTTCCCACATGCCTCGCGTTTGCCATGAACCTGGCATCGGGAAAAGCAGAACTTGACAGTTGCCCCTATGTATCTGACGAAGCCAGGGAACAGCTTGCCGAAGCGTCCGCACCGCCGATACGTCAGGTGAATATTGGAAAGGGAGTCCGCGCGGCAAAAACCGGCGGAGAAACAGTTCTTTATAGACATGAGAAGACTTTCTTTAATCCAACCCTCCTCGCAGCTGCAGTCGGATCAGACATTTCCGAATCCGATCTTGAGGCCAAGCTGACCACGTGGAATGCCTTCCAGTATGAACGTGTCGGTTTTAACCTTAGGCCCGAGCTGGTGGCGGTTAAGGATGTCAATGGCGACAAGGATGCGTTTGCCGACACTGCAAAAAAAATAGCCGAAACATCGGAATTCAACCTTATCCTGATGAGCGAGGATGCGGGTGTAATGAAAGCGGGGGTCGAGGCATGCGGTTTTAAACGCCCCCTCATCTATGCCGCCACTGAAGCAAATGCAGATGACTTTGGAGCCCTTGCCAAAGACAATGACCTTCCCCTTGCCATCAAGGCCGACTCCGTGGAAGCGTTGGTATCTTTGAGCGACAAGCTCACAGGTATGGGAATCAAAGACCTGGTCCTGGATTCAGGTGCGAGGGAAATCAAGCAGGCCCTGGAAGATCAGGTTGCGATTCGACGGGCTGCACTGAAAGCCGCCAATAAATCACTTGGCTTCCCGACCATCACCCTGCCCTGTGAAATGGCTTCAAATCCCGACATGGAAGCACTTATTGCAGGAATGTTCATCGCCAAATACGGCGGAATTGTTGTGATGTCGGATTTCACGGCAGAAGGTCTGTTCCCGCTTCTTTTAGAACGATTGAACATCTTCACCGATCCGCAGCGACCCATGACGGTAAAAGAGGGCATCTATGAGATTGGAAACCCGGATGAAAACGCACCTGTCCTGGTCACCACCAACTTTGCTCTGACCTACTTCATCGTTTCCGGTGAAATAGAAGCAAGCAAGGTGCCGGCTTACCTGTTAATCAAGGATGCCGAAGGGCTTTCCGTCCTGACAGCCTGGGCAGCGGGTAAATTTGCAGGTGATGACGTCGGCACGTTTGTTAAAAAATGCGGCATCGCAGATAAAATCAAAAATAAAGAGATTATCATACCCGGCTACGCGGCTGCCATTGCAGGCGACATCGAAGAAGAGCTTCCGGATTGGAAAATCACGATCGGACCGAGAGAAGCCGCCCATATTCCGGCATTTCTGAAACAGAAATAAAACACATTAGTTGTTTTATTAATCTGTAGGACGGCCCTTCTCCGGCCGTCCTGCTCTAAAAAAAATAACAACAGGAGGTAGCATGCTACTAATAGGTGAAAGCTTAAACGTAATTTCAACAAAAATAGGCAAAGCGTTCAAGGAGCGCGATCCAAAGCCGATCCAGGAGGAGGCCCTTGACCAGAAAGAAAGGGGAATGGATTACATCGATATCAACCTCGGACCAGCTAAAAAAGACGGTCATGAACTGATGCCCTGGGTAGTTGAAGTGGTCCAGGAAGTCGTTCCGGATATCCCGTTGGCTTTGGACACATCCAATATCGATGCAATTGAGGCCGCCCTTAAGGTAATTAAGGATGTCGGCACTCCCCATCTCATCAACTCTATTATGGCAAGAGTGGAGCGTTATGAAAAAATGATCCCCCTTGCAGCTGAATACAATGCTGATTTTATTGCACTGATGTGGGGACCGGACGGTCTCCCCCGTGATGAGAATGAGCGCGCCGCATTGGCTGTTGAACTGCTCTACGCCGCCAATGAAGCAGGGATTGAGAATGAACGTATCTGGGTGGATGGAATTGTTACCCCGGTTAACATTCAGCAGCCCCAGCTCATCAGTCTTATGAATTTTCAGATGATGCTTCAGGACATCGCACCGGGTGCAAAAAGCACCTGCGGCCTGTCCAATATTTCCAACGGACCACCCAACCACCTAAGGCCTATTCTTAACCAGACCTATATGGTCATGCTTGAGAGATACGGTATGTATTCGGTGATTTCCGATCCGCTGGATGAGAAACTGACCGATATCGCCAAAGGAAACCGCCAGGATATCGTTGACCTGATTCACTCTGCGATGGACGGCGCTGCACCGGCTATGGATTCCCTTTCGAAGGAAATGCAGGATTATAAAAAGACCGTGGATGTCATCCTGGGCAACACGCTCTATTCCGACTCATGGTTGGAAGTGTAGCAACTTTATCACCACTCTTAATCGTAAACCTAATCTTACTCATAATCACCTGCTTACAGGCTGGTTACGAGTAAGATTACGATTAAGACAGGCGACCCCCACCCCCAAACCAACCGTTTCTTTCCCGTTATATTCAAACTACCCGGCACTATTTTCCGGCTTGTTCAATGTGTCCCGATACGTTTCAATAATGATATTCCAATCCACCAGGTTCATGTGTTTATCAGAATAACACTCCGGTTTTTCGGCGTTATCCGTAAGCTTTTTGATGACGTTTTTAAGAATAGAATTTCTGGTCACAAAATCCATTGATCCGCTTCGTTGAAGTTAAATTTGATATGGTAAATGGCTATGCGAAAAGTATACCAACCGGTTAAGCGGCCGCCCGTCCCGACAACACTCATTCGTCAGCCAGGATATGGAGACGGCCGTTTTTTTCAAAATTGCGCATGGTATCCAGGTAGGCTTCCGGGGTAAAAGGATGGTAGGTCGTATCTCCCCGTTGTCGATAATAAATTATCATTTCAGGATGTTTTTTTAAATTAAAATGGTCTCGCTTAAGTGGGCGAATCAATAATTTGTGGGTTCGTGTTACAGGAAATTCTTCTACGATTCTTATGTAATCAGGCATCCATTTCGGGTCCATCCCGCCCTGTTTTTCCTGATCCGTGAACCAGTCAAATGCCGCCTGGGGATTAAAGGGTATATTTGGGTATAGCTTGATGGCCACCATGACGTTCTCATCGGAAACCGGGCATGGCGCACCATAGGCGGCGGCAAGCTCCACCCCCGGCAGGGATTCAGCGTATTTGGTCACGTTTTCAGCTGAAAAATTTTCGCCGTCCTTTCTTATCCAGTCGTCAGTTCTGCCGTTAAAAAATAAAAACCGCTTCCCGTCTATAATGCGGATATGTCCGAGGTCACCTGAGCAGTAATATCCGTTTCTATATTTTTTATTGGTCGCCCGGCTGTTCTTAAAATAACCGTCAAAGAAAATGTTATCTTCACCTATCTTTCTTGCTATTTCTCCGACAGCCTCATCATAATTGATCAGTCGTCCGCTGTTATCGACAATACCCGGCGGGCATGGTCGGTCATCGGCACCCAGAACAACAATTTTCTTGGAAGGCACCCGTCCTACACTGTCCATGGGTTCACCGGGCATAAGCACCGTCGTGATCGGCGCTTCGGTTGAGCCATAAAGTTCATACACATGTTCCATGCCGAGGTAGCGGATTAGTTTCCGCCGGTCCACTGCTGAAGCCCCATTACCATGGGCAATTCGAAACAAGTTAGAGGGGTGTTCCGCCAGTGCGCTCTCGACCGCATCGCCACTCCCGTACCTGTTTTCCAGGGCTGACAGAATGTAATGGATCGGCTGCCCCACATAGTTCATATAGGTTACACCGTTTTCAAGGATGTCTGTCTCAAACGCACCGGCGCTGAATTTACGTTTTAACAGGAAACTGCCGCCGACATCCATCATGGGCATGATGCCCAACAGGACCGCATTGGAGTGAAATAGAGGCATGCTGATGTATCCGCGATCCTCTTTTGTCAGCTTGACACGACGGCTGGTTACGAAGCCGGCGCCAAGGCACTTTAAGTGGGAACAGACAACGCCCTTGGGCGCGCCGGTCGTACCGGAGGTGTAGATCACCACAAGCGGTCCGAAACTGTCGATTCCGGGCCGCGGCATCGCCTGTTCCGTGACCCCGTAATCAGCCATGATTTCAGATACGCCCCTTATGTTTCCTTCTTTATTCCCGCTGGTGTCACCCACCGTCACCATATTATCCTCGTTGATGCCATGTATATCCGGCAGAATTTTATCCACTTCTTTACGGGTGGTATCATCGGTAAAAAGCAGCCCGATGTCAGCCTGATTGATCACATTTACGAGTGTTTCACCGCGGAACCCCGTATTAATGCCAAAGAGAGTGGAACCGTTTATTGCCGCACCAAAAAAAGCAAAGATAAACTCCGGTGTGTTTTCCTGATATATTCCAACGGCAAGTTTTTCACCGGTGTTCAAATGGCCGGAGCGAACTCGTTCCTCTTGAACCGCCCCAAAAAGATTGGCATAGCGGACAGCCTCCTTATAGGTCGCACCATAGGTGTATGCCCTCCCCTCAAAAATGAAAAAAATGCGATCACGGAAGGACCGTGACGCGGCACGTTTTTTCAAAACAAATCCGACATTCAGAAACCAAAGGCATTTTCGAAGCAAGGATTTAAGACTTATGGACGCCATGTTTGATCCTCCTGTTCAGTTTCCTACCATGATTCCAACTCTGGATGGTGATGTTTTTCAGAAGTTTATCCGGCTATTTAATATCTCATAGCGCAGATAATCCGCATGGTCAAATACGTTGAGCAAAAAAAGGGTTGTATCAAACTATTGAAGGATTTGGACTTACTCCAGTTGGGGGTATAAAGATAACATCAGTAGTGATATCTAAGTTGAGCAATATGAATTGCATCCTCTGACACTGTATAGACGAATCTGTGTTCGTCATTGATCCGTCTTGACCAATAGCCGGAAAGTGCATGTTTCAGAGGTTCAGGTTTACCAATACCCTCAAACGGGTTACGCTTTGTTTCCTTGATGAGGGTGTTAATGCGGCGAAGAATCTTTTTATCGGTTTTTTGCCAATGGGTATAATCGTCCCAGGCATGATCAGAGAAGACGAGCTTCACTCCACAAGCTCACTTTCCTTTCCTTTGCCGTTTTCCAGTTGAGCTATGGATTCAATCAGTCGCCTGGTGTTTTTGGGTGACCGCAATAAATAGGCTGTCTCTTCAAGGGCTTCATAATCTTCAAGGGACATGATGACGACAGACTCCGAGGATTTTCGAGTTACAATCATCGGCGCACGGTCTCTGCAGACTTTTTCCATTGTTTTTGCAAGATTTTGTCTTGCTGCTGTATAGGTAATGGCTTCCATTTTCATACCTCCTGTACAGGATATTGTACATATAGAGGGCGGATTGTCAAGTCAATTAAACATTATAAAGTTGACAGGTATTTTCCCAAATCTGATCTGCAAGGGAACCGGGGTCCTCCCCTCTGACCTGGGCGAGCTTAAGAAGAACGGACCGGACAAACGCCGGTTCATTGCGACGGGTTTTATTTTTTTCAGGGGACGGCGTAAGGTAAGGGGCGTCGGTCTCGATGAGGAGCCGGTCGTTGGGTATCATTTTCACCATTTCGCGCAGGCCTTTACCCCGGGCTTTAACAGTTAAAATCCCCGTGATACCGATATAAAGACCGAAATCAAGGTAAGCTCTCAGTTCGTCCCTGTTTCCGCTGAAACAGTGCACCACACCATTCTTTATGGCATCCCTGTAGGTGTTCAAGATTTCCAAAAACCGCCCTCCGCTGTCCCTTTCGTGGAAAATAAGCGGAAGGTTGAGCTCACATGCGGCTTCTATCTGGCGCTTAAAGCTGTTTTCCTGATCGCTTTTGGGGGAATACATGCGGTTGAAGTCAAGGCCGGTCTCTCCCCATGCATGAACAACCGGTCTTTGGGCAAGTTGCTTCAGTGTTGCCAGTGCGCTCTCTGAAAAACGGGATGCATCATGGGGATGTATACCCACCGAGGCATAGATACCCTCCCATGTCTCGGCCAATTCAATGGCCGCCAGGGAACTTTGCTCCGTAATGCCCACAACCATGGCGGCGGCCACACCTGCATTCCTCGCCCGTTGAATAACGCTGTCCATATCGTTTTTAAACGACTTGTCATCAAGGTGGCAATGGCTGTCAAAGAGCTTCATCTCTCAATTCCTTTCATATCACGCGATTTAAGAACTTTCGCCAATAACATTAATATCTTGAAAGATCAACCCATCATTTTTGTTGATTTAAATTAAGAATATCCTTATAATTGAGGCTTTCGATTAAAGATCCCCTGTCATGTATGGTGCTCACGCACATCCTAGGGGGAATATTCAGGAGGGCAACATGTTTAAAATTATCAAACGGGAAGAAATGGCGCAGGGTACGGTGATCCTGAATGAAATAGAGGCACCTTTGATAGCAAAAAAAGCCAAGCCCGGGCAGTTTGTCATTCTAAAGGCAACGGAAACCGGGGAGAGGATACCCTTGACCATGGCGGATACGGATCCTGAAAAGGGCACCATCACAATAATTTATATGGTTGTCGGCAAATCAACGGCCCTGTTTAAAACACTTCAGGTAGGCGATGAGTACCAGGACGTTATCGGTCCGCTGGGGAAAGCCACCCATCTGGAAAAGCTAGGAAACGTCGTGTGCGTCGGCGGCGGCACCGGTATTGCCGTCCTGCATCCGATTACCAGAGGGTTGAAAGAAATAGGAAATAATGTCATCAGCATTATCGGTGCAAGAAGCAAAGACCTCCTGATCCTGGAAGATAAAATGAAGGCTGTTTCCGACGAGCTTCACGTCTGTACGGATGACGGGTCCTACGGGCACCATGGCTTTGTAACCGATGTCATGAAAAAGGTGCTTGAAGAGCAGGATGTAAAACTGGTTGTGGCCATTGGCCCGGTGCCGATGATGAAATTTGTTTCGGAGATTACAAAAGAACTCAACGTTAAAACACTTGTAAGCCTCAATCCGATTATGATTGACGGAACCGGCATGTGCGGGGGCTGCAGGGTTTCCGTCGGCGGGGATACTCAGTTTGCCTGCGTGGACGGCCCGGAATTTGATGGGCACAAGGTTGACTATGATGGGTTGATGAAACGACTGCAGGCCTATTCTGCCGAAGAGCGGGAATCCTACAAGAATTACGGCCAATAGTATTTCTGACGGAGGAAATAATGACTGAGAAAAAAGAAAAAAAAGAAAAAATCCCCAGGCAGCCGATGCCCGAACAGGATGCAAAGATCAGGGCGAAAAACTTTGACGAGGTTCCCCGCGGGTACAGCCCGGAAACGGCCATTAAAGAGGCGGAAAGGTGCCTTCAGTGCAAAAAGCCTGCGTGCGTGGACGGCTGTCCGGTGGGTGTTGATATCCCCGGATTTATCGGCCTTATCAGGGAAGGGGATTTTTCGGGTGCGGCAAGTAAATTATGGGAGAAAAACAGTTTGCCTGCAGTCTGTGGACGAGTCTGCCCCCAGGAACTTCAATGCGAGGGTGTATGCATTGTAGGAAAAAAAGGAGAACCGGTCGCCATAGGTAATTTGGAGCGGTTTGCAGCGGACTATGCACGGAACAGCGGCGATAGTGAACTGCCCGAAAAGGCCGCACCCACCGGTAAAAAAGTGGCGGTTGTCGGAAGCGGCCCCTCCGGTTTGACGGTTGCAGGCGACTTGATCCTCAAAGGTCATGATGTCACCATTTTTGAAGCATTCCATAAACCGGGAGGAGTGCTTGTTTACGGCATTCCGGAATTCAGGCTCCCCAAAGAAATCGTATTTGCAGAAGTGTCCACCCTTGAAAAGCTGGGTGCCAAACTCGAATGCAACCAGGTCATTGGAAGGACCCTGTCACTGGAAGAGCTTTTTGAGGAAGGGTATGATGCCATCTTTCTGGGAGTGGGCGCGGGCCTCCCCACCTTCCTTAATATTCCCGGCGAAAACCTGATCGGTATTCTTTCAGCCAACGAATACCTTACACGATCAAATCTCATGAAAGCATACCTTTTCCCCGAATATGACACCCCCATCGTAAGGGGTAAAAATGTTATCACGCTCGGCGCAGGAAATGTGGCAATGGATGCCGCCAGAACCGCTCTTCGCCTCGGCGCCGAGAAATCACGCATTGTTTACCGCCGCTCCAGACAGGAGGTGCCTGCCCGGTATGCCGAAGTGCACCATGCGGAAGAAGAAGGGGTGGAATTCCATTTCCTCACCAGTCCCGTTGAATTTGTTGGAAACGAGGAAGGACGGGTGACCGGGATGACGGGTCTCAAAATGGAGTTGGGTGAACCCGACGCCTCCGGACGACGACGGCCTGTCCCCGTTGAAGGCTCTGAATTCGAACTTGAATGCGACCTTGCCATTATTGCCGTCGGCGCCGGCGCCAATCCTCTTTTAACCCAGTCCACCGAAGGGCTTTCTCTGAACAAATGGGGTTATATTGAAACAGATGAGGCCACCGGGAAAACGAGTAAGCAAGGCGTATGGGCAGGAGGTGACATCGTCACTGGATCGGCAACGGTTATTCTGGCGATGGGTGCCGGAAGACAGGCTGCCGACTCAATACATGACTATCTTACGTGGGGATGGTAACTTACCATAAAGTACTGACGATTGCAGGCTCTGATTGCAGTGGTGGTGCCGGTGTACAGGCCGATCTTAAAACATTCGGCGCACTGGGCTGCTACGGCATGTCCGTTATCACTGCGCTTACCGCCCAGAACACGCGGGGGGTTGAGGCGATTCATGCGGTACCCTTAGACTTTATTGAAAAGCAGGCCCAGGCCGTCTTTTCCGATATAAAACCGGACGCGGTAAAAACCGGAATGCTCCTGTCCGCCGGCATTATCGAGCGTGTTGCCGATATTTTAAAAAAATATAAGCCGCCACATATCGTTATCGATCCGGTAATGGTTGCCCAAAGCGGTGACCCGCTTATTGACGATGATGCAATGGACGCTGTTAAACGCCTTCTTTTACCCCTGGCCGACATGCTGACGCCAAACATTCCCGAAGCGTCAGCCATATTGAATAAACGCCTTCAGTCCAGGGAGGATATTATCCAAGCAGCATCGGAGCTTTGCGATCTGGGATGCAAATACGTGCTCATTAAAGGAGGGCATGCCGATGATCCCCCCCCCGCTGCGCCATCCGGTACCGTCGAATGCACAGACGTATTTTTGAAAAAAGGGGCCCAAACGTGTTCTTTTTTTTCCGAACGCCGGATCGATACAAAGAATAATCATGGTACCGGGTGCACTCTGGCATCCGCCATTGCATCGTATCTTGCAAAAGGGAAAACCATGGAAGATGCCGTCAGGCTCGCAAAACAATATATTACCGGTGCCATTAAGGCCGGCGCACCCTATTCCCTTGGTCAAGGACACGGACCCGTTCACCACTATCACAATCTCTGGTCACCATTATCCCGGTAAGCGATGAGGGATAGCAACCGCACCGGGTTCAGCATGGACACCGCCAGCTTTCTGAAAACATCTCGATATGTCAGCTGTGATTGTATAACCGCGACCTGACTCTCTCCCATCGCCCTTCCATGCTTCATTAACAGCCGCCTGCTGAATGCAGGGTATCGGTATAGAACATGAGCCATTCGCTTCGCCCACCGCAGATCCCCCATAAACTCTTTCCTGATAAGATCGGAATAGCGCGCAACACCCGCTCCCGATGCCAGATTATCCCAAATAACTTTCGATGCGATGGATGACTGCCTGACAGCGGAATAAAGCCCCTCACCGGTCAGGGGGTCACAACATCCCGCTGCATCGCCTGCGACAAGGCCGCATGCATTTGAAAAGATATTATCCCAGCGCGGATTAATGGGAATCAAGCGGCCCCTCAAGGGATAATCAGGATGCGCTGTGGATGAAGAGTTGATTCCTTTTAGGTTCAAATAGGACTCGAGATGGGTTCTCCAGCCCTTAAAGCCCGTGTAGCTTGCACCCACCCCGGTACTCAGGTGATCTTTTTTGGGAAAAACCCAACCATAACCTCCTGGTATCACTCCGAAATCAATAACGATGCTCCCCCGGTACCGTTCAAGTATATGCCGCCTTTCAGGTTTCACCTCTTTTTCCACGGCAGCCATCACATCATGCCTGATGCGCAAGCCCAGCGACTTTGAAACCCTGCTGTTCACGCCGTCGGTTCCTGCAATCAGGTGTGTTTTAAAGTGCCCCTTGGACGTTTTAACCAGAAGGTTTCCGGAGGTGCCTGAAACGGAAATAAACCTGGTGCTGTCCTGGACAACAACACCGGTTTCCTCTGCCTTCTGAACAAGATACTGATCAAACACATCCCTCATCACCATTCCGACGATTGGTTTTTCGTGTGTCTTTACATACAAGGCCTTATTGCGGTAAAGCATTTTGGCGGTATAGGAATAATCTTCGATAACATGAGACACATCAAAAGGAAGGGCATCAAGGGTTCGTCGTGTAAGCCCCCCTCCGCAGGCCTTGTAACGCGGAAACGCGTCCTTTTCGATTAAAAGGGCTTTCAGGCCCAGCCGGGCAAGCTCATACCCCATCAGCGACCCTGCCGGACCGGCGCCGACAATTATCACATCATATGTTGGTAATGGCGACATATGCATCCGTCCAATTTTTCTCAGATTTCTATAGCAACAGGAGAACCTGTCGTGTCAAAATAAGATGCGCCTATGCCTCTTCCCTTGCCCTTAGTCCCGGGGAGGCATCTTCTGCAACCTTAGCACACACCGCCGTGAAGAGACTTGGTTTTTTCGGAATTCGGGCGAATTGGGAATTCGGGGTAGAGTAGAGCATTGCCCTGGAATTCGGGAATTCCGAATTTTACCCGGCTGGGGCTATGATCTGAACCCATCGGGATTTTTCGACTGCCAGTTCCATAAATCGCGGCACATCTCATCGATTCCGAATTCTGCGGACCATCCCAGTTCCTTTAGGGCAAGAGACGGATCCGCATAACAGGTTGCAATATCCCCCGGGCGGCGCCCGACCACTTTATAGTTGACTTTCCTGCCGGATGCATTTTGAAAAGCCGCCACCATTTCAAGAACACTGTATCCTCTCCCGGTTCCCAGATTACAGGTTAGCACCCCGGGTGACGCTTTAAGTTTTTCCAACGCACGGATATGCCCTCTGGCAAGATCCACTACATGGATATAGTCCCTGACACCTGTACCATCAATTGTCGGATAATCGTTTCCGTAAACTGAAAGCTCGTCAAGCTTTCCCACAGCCACCTGGCTGACATAGGGCATGAGGTTATTGGGGATGCCGTTCGGATCTTCTCCGATGTCTCCGCTTCGGTGAGCCCCCACTGGATTAAAATACCTCAGAAGCATGATATTCCAGGATTTATCCGACTGATAAAGATCTTTTAAGATATCCTCGATCATCAGTTTGGTTCTGCCGTACGGATTGGTCGGTGATACCGGGCAGTCCTCCTTTATGGGTACGTCATGGGGGTCCCCGTATACGGTGGCGGACGAACTGAAAACAATATTTCTTACTCCGGAGGATTTCATGGCTTCGGCAAGATGAAGGGTTCCTGAAATATTGTTGTGGTAGTATTGAAGAGGCTTTTCCACAGACTCACCCACCGCCTTCAATCCGGCAAAATGGATGACCGCATCAATCCGGTGTTCTTTGAAAACTCCGGTAAGACCTTCCATATCCAGAAGGTCAAGTTTGATGAACTTAACCGGTTCCCCTGTTATCTTCTCCACCCGTCTCAGGGATTCTTCACTGCTGTTCGTCAGGCTGTCGACCACAAGGATATCATGCCCTCTCTCAATAAGTTCCACACATGTATGGCTGCCGATATATCCGGCCCCGCCCGTCACGAGAATGTTCATATATACCCTTTCTGGCCGAGATAAAGCAGAATTTCCTGAGCCGCCTCATCCGGTGTGAGGTCGGTGGTATTGATGCGCAATGCCGGTGACGCCGGCTCTTCATACGGGTCATCCACACCTGTAAAACCTTTAATCAGGCCGGCCCGAGCCTTTGCATACATCCCTTTCCTGTCACGCTTTTCACATTCTTCAATCGGTGTTGACACGTGCACCTCGATAAAGCCGCCGTACTCCTCGACAATCCTTCGCACTTCCCGCCGGGTGGATTCATAGGGCGCAATGGGAGCGCATATGGCAATCCCCCTGTTTTTAGTGATTTCACTGGCAACAAATCCTATCCGCCTGACATTAATGTCTCTATGTTCTTTGGAAAAGGAAAGCTCATTGGAAAGGTTTTGTCTGACGATATCACCATCAAGAAGAGTGACCGGTCTTTCGCCGATCTCTAAAAAACGAGAATAAACAATCTTGGCGATGGTTGATTTGCCGGCACCGGACAGACCCGTCAGAAATACCGTGAACCCCTGCTTTTTGGGCAGGGGATATGCTTTTCTCAACTCTTCAACAACTTCATCAAATGTCGCCCACATGGGAATATTTCTGCCGCTTCTAATGCGGCCGCGGATATCCGTTCCGGAAAGAGAAATCGTCTGCGCCGACTCCGGGACCTGATCCGAAAACCTGTACTCATCCTCAAACGGCATATACACCATCTCGTTAAATGGAATAACCGACACGCCGATTTCTTTTGAAAATTGCAGGGCAAGATCCTTGGCATCGTCTTTACCGTAAAATTGCTGGCCATCTTCCGTGGGTCCCGGGTTTGCATGCCCATGGCCGACGATAAAATGGGTACAGCCGAAGTTTTTTGATATAATGGTGTGAAGCAGTGCGTCCCGGGGCCCCGCCATTCTCATTGCAAGGGGAAGAAGATTGATAATAAAAGAATCCGGGGGATACCGGTGGGTAACTCTTCTATAGCACCTCACCCGCGTGTAGTGGTCAAAATCCCCGGGCCTTGCCATTCCTGCCACGGGCAGGATCAATAAATTAGCATGGGCCTGACGCATTGCCTTAAGGGTCATTTCAAATTGCGGCCTGTGAATGGGATTACTTGTTTTGAACCCCACAATGCGCTGCCAGCCCAGATTTTTAAACGTATGCCTGATTCCTTTGGGAGTATGCCTGAGCTGTTTAAAGTCAAAATGAAGCGGCAGGCTGATGACTTCCAGTTTGCCGCCGATATAGCAGTCACCTGTCCCCGTCAAAAAGGCCTTGACGCCGAGATGACCCATACTGTCGGTTCCATATACGAGTTGAGCCTCTTTTTTATGGTCCGCCTGCCAGATATCCTCAATATTCATTATCGCCAAAAGGAACCCTTCCGGATCCCGAAGCGCTACGGATTGACCTACCTCAAGATATCTGGTTACCGTCTCCGGCAAATCCAGGCAGACAGGAAGGGGCCATACAAGATCATTTTGAAGGCGCATTCTGTCCAACACGGATTCATAGTCCGGCCTCGTCATGAACCCTTGAAGCGGAGAAAAAGCACCTGTCGCAAGCAGCTCAAAATCACAAAGATGTTTATCATTTAAGATAATATCCGGAAGATTCAATGCAACATCCTTCAACACCCCGCTTCTTTCTTCACCGACAACCAGATTAACAAGTTCACCGCCATGGGGCTCTATGGATGTGCTTTCGGACATATTTTTCTCTCCCGTTTATTGCTCCCGACCGATTGAGCTTTTTTGTCGAACACTTGCGCTCTAGTGGGCAACTATTTGTTTTTTATATTCATTAAATAAAAATACAGACTGCTTTTATTAGTTCAGGAGCATAAAAAAGTCAATAAGAATAACCGGGAAGGGATTCGGCGGTTGAGCTCATAAGTCGACCTGTGAAAATGGGGCGTGCTTAACCGGCAGGCTGATTGAAAAGACGGTGCCTTTATTAAGGGAACTTTTACACAATATTTTACCGCCAAGCGCCTGTGTAACAAGATTATAAACGATATGCAATCCCAGGCCCGTCCCCCCCTGTCCTCTTCTGGTGGTAAAAAAAGGCTCAAACACTTTCTTTGCCGCCTCCTCACTCATCCCCTTTCCATTGTCTTGATAGTGAATGTTAAGTTCGTTGCGATGGTCATCTTTGCTGATATCAATGGATATCTCCCCGTTGTTGATATTGTCGAATCCATGCTGAAGGGAATTCATCAGGAGATTGGTTATCACCTGTGAAAAAACACCCGGGTAACTGTCAACCTCCAAATCATCCGGACAGTTAACGGTCACAGAGTGCCTGTTTTGCCTGAAGTTGGGGCCCAGGCTTACCAAAAGATCGTCCATATATTGTTTGACATTAAATTTTCGCTGTTCCGCCTCGGACTGATCCACGGCAACCTGTTTAAACGACTGAATCTGCACTGCCACCCGCCGCAGATTCAATGGCAGCAGGCGCGCCGATTCATTCACCTGATGCAAATACCCTTCCAACTCGGAACGTTTCAGCGTATCATTGCCATACAGCGTGAGCATTTTCT
>Ga0180435_10001456_pt1 | contig 24676 bp, 22 predicted proteins | sample SS_ome_3_FD_132467 | JGI IMG/M metagenome (GOLD analysis project Ga0180435, IMG submission 132467) | Hypersaline lake sediment archaeal communities from the Salton Sea, California, USA - SS_3_S_1 metaG | ecosystem: Environmental > Aquatic > Non-marine Saline and Alkaline > Hypersaline >... | reverse complement strand
GTGCGAACGCGAAGCCGGGTTGCCAAACGTCCCATCCAGGGTCAGACAGGCGCACATCTTCTCCGCCACGCGCGGATCCACCGGCGTCGTGGCAGAGTAGTCGAGGTATATGGGTAGTTGCATCTGGCTACCCGGCTCCTCAAGCAGCGCGGTCGTTCAGACCCAGGAGACTGGCCGCCATGTCACCACCGCGACGTGCCGCTTCGCGCGCATGACCCCGCTCAACCAGGTCAGCGAGGGTGATGTCGGTCAGGAAGACAAAGATCTGCTGACTCAAGTCGTCCCACAAGCTGTGAGTCATGTCGCGTTGGGAATCCAACGAGACCGTGGCCTTCGGATTGCAGCGAGTGAATTCAACCCACTCATCAACGGCGCAAATGATGTCGGCAATCGAGATCTCATCAGCTGCGCGGCCGAGGTAGTAACCACCGCCAGGGCCGCGTACGCCACGAACTAGGCTCTTGCTACGCAAAGAAGCGAACAGCTGCTCCAGGTACGAAAGGGAAATCCCCTGGTTTTCGGAGATATCTGCCAGGGTGACCGGGCCATCGGCACCATTCAGCGCCAGATCCAGCATTGCGGTGACTGCATAGCGGCCTTTGGTTGAAAGTCTCATCTTAGGGTTACCTCCCGGTAAATTCGACCTACTGGGCACTATTACCCAAGTAATTTGCTCGGGTAATAATCTAGCAGTACCTGAGAAAAATAGTCAAGCTTTATCCCACAATCCGTTTAAGGGAGATTTTCTTGGAATTCGAGATTCACCATCGTTATCAGGGGGTTACATTTACCCCCTCAGAATATGGTTTAAGTATTGCAATTTGCTAATGTGGTGATATCGGGTGAATTCAACCGATTCGAGCGGCCAAAGATGCATGTTTACGAGGATCGACAACGAAACGTCATAGCCGTGCTATTAGGCCGTTGCCAGGTCTTCGAGGTTATTTTGCGGAGAAAAGTGGTGCCCTTGGTGCACGCAGAACGCCAACCATTTGGAGACGAACAGATTGACCTGCCATTTATTGACCAGTCCTGGTGCCTCATAGAGGCTATGCACAGGCAACGATGACTGCTTGAGGTCGATGACTTCGACCTGCCTGGTGTCGTGGTAGACGCGCAACATCACGTCTGGCTCGGGCTCGCTACCCTCTTCATGCTCGAAAAAATAGGTCAGGTGCACAAGGCTCGTGTAGCGCGCATGCTCCACCACCTCCAGAAACAGGTCCGCGTGCTCATCGCCACACGAACGATAACGCCCCTCCATCTGGCGCAATTCCGGTAAGAGTTTCTGGAGATGTCGGTAGTTTTCCTCGCACAGATCCACCAAACGCCCGACGTTTGGATGTCGTTCTAAGCTGGCCTGCAGAAAGTTTGTCCAGGGTAGTTGCATTGAAAACCGCGTCGTTGAAATAGCAACAGTATAGAAAAGAAAAAGCCGGTCACTGGGACCGGCTTTCTCTGGAATAGCAGGAGCATCAGGCGTTTTGCTGAGACTCCGCTATCTGCTTATGGACCTCAGCCATGTCTAATTCGCCAGCTTTCGTGACGAGCTCCTTGAAGGCAGACTCCGGCAGCGCACCCGCCTCGCTGTAAATGATGACTTTTTCCCGGAAAATCATCAGCGTCGGGATGGAACGAATCTGGAAGTGAGCGGCAATGCCCTGCTCGTCCTCGGTGTTCACCTTGGCAAACACGATGTCGGGGAACTCTTCGGAGACCTTCTCGTAAGTCGGCGCGAAAGAGCGGCATGGGCCACACCACGTTGCCCAGAAGTCTACGATCACGAAATCATTTTCAGTAATCGTTGACTCGAAATTTTCTTCGTTTAGTTCTACGACAGCCATCAAAGGCCTCCAACATTCAGCACACAAGGGCGCGAGTTTATCAGAATTTGCTGATCGGCCCTATGCCAGTGTTCAACCGCCGAGGCCTGCGAAAATACCTTCGCGGATCTCGTCAACACTGCCCACGCCGTTGACCTTTACATACTTGCAGTTACCTGCTTGAGAGTCCTTTGTATAGAAATCAATCAGCGGCTCAGTCTGGTCGTGGTAAACCTTCAAGCGCGCCTTCACGGTCTCTTCCTGGTCATCGTCGCGCTGGATCAGGTCTTCCCCCGTCTCATCGTCCTTTCCCTCCACCTTCGGCGGATTGAAAACGATGTGATAGGTACGGCCGGAGGCAACATGCACTCGTCGACCAGACATACGCTTGATGATCTCCTCGTCCGGCACATCGATCTCAACCACGGCATCAACCGGCACACCGGCTTCTTTCAGAGCCTCGGCCTGGGGAATCGTGCGCGGGAAACCGTCGAACAGGTAGCCGTTGGCACAATCATCTTCGGTGATGCGCTCTTTTACCATGCCCATGATGATGTCGTCTGAAACCAGGCCACCCTCGTCCATGATCTTCTTTGCCGCCACGCCAAGCTCAGTGCCGGCCTTCACGTGTGCACGCAGCATGTCGCCGGTGGAAATCTGCGGGATACCGTATTTGTCCTTGATGTAGTTGGCCTGGGTTCCCTTACCCGCGCCTGGACCGCCGAGAAGAATGATTCGCATGATGTGTTTCCTTCGATGATTTGTGATTTTGAATATTCGGAAATAAGCATGCCATTTCCGGGGCTTTCCGCCCAAGTGAGCCTGTGAATCGGTGAATTGAGGTTTTTTATCCTTTCGGTCTGAGCTCCGGACAGAAAAAAACCCGGCAGGCCAGGCCCAACCGGGTTTTCAAAGCGAAGCCGCCACCGCTTAGGCGATGCCGACGTGCTTCTTAATGGCGTCGACAACCACGTCGGAGGAGGTGGCTTCGATATCGACCAGCATGCCCTCGCCCTCGTAGAAACCTACCAGCGGAGCGGTCTGTTCGTTGAACACATCCAAACGCTTGGAGATGGCCTCTTCGGTCTCGTCATCACGCTGAACCACAGATCCCCCACAGGCATCGCAAGTCCCTTCTTCTTTCGGCGGGTTGGACTTGACGTTGTAGATAGCGCCACAGTCAACACAGGTGCGACGGGTGGTCAGGCGGTCCAGAATCACCTCTCGCGGCACGTTAAGGTTGATGGCGCCCTGAAGTTCGATACCCATTTTCTCCAACAGCCCTTTCAACGCCTCGGCCTGCGGGATGGTGCGCGGGAAACCATCAAGCAGGAAGCCTGCCTGGCAATCGTCTTCTTTCAGGCGCTCTTCCATGATCCCCATGATCAGGTCATCGGAAACCAGCTCACCGGCCTTCATTGCAGCTTCCGCCTTCTTGCCCAGCTCGGTGCCGGCCTTTACCGCTGCACGCAGGATATCGCCGGTGGAAATTTGAACCGAACCGTCGATATCCGTCAGCATTTTGGCCACGGTGCCCTTGCCGGCGCCGGGTGCGCCCAGAAGAATCAGTCGCATGAGGTGCTCCTTAATATATGAGTTTGCTAATCAAAAACCGGCGGGAGTCTGCCACAGGAGCCGGCCGCTGGGGATTCAACACTACGCATAGGTGGATTCAGCGTTTTTATGGTGTTAAGAATCAGCGTCGATCCTTTCAGCCCGCGAGGTTCCGGAATCCATGAAAAAACTGCTATCCCTCCTGCTCATGTTCAGCGCCGTCAGCTTCATGCCTGCGGCTTTTAGCGTAACCGCTCCCCCGCTGGTCGGGGCCGCTTGGCTCGCGACACAAATGGATCAGGAAAGCCTTGTGATCCTGGATGTACAAGAAGCCTCATTGTTCTCGCGCCACCACCTTCCGGGGGCGGTCAACATTCCTTTCTCTCAATGGCGCACCAACAGCGAATCAGCGGTTCCCGGTTCGCTTCGGAAAGTCGAAGAATACGAAAAGATGCTTGGTAGACATGGCATCAGCAACGACCATCACATCATCATTACGGCTACCGGCCTGCAGCCAGCGGACCTCTCGGCACCGGCCCGGGTATTCTGGACCCTGCGGTTATTGGGCCACGAGAATGTCTCCGTGTTGGACGGAGGCCTGGCTCTGTATGCTCAGAAACGCCTGGGACCAATCATGCAGGGCTCGTCCCAGTCCCGCACTCCAGTCGAATATACCGCCAATCCCGACATGGCCCTACTGGCTCAGTCAGACGATCTGGCCAACGCCGAGCTACGCATCGACGCCCGGTCACCGGAGGAATACCTGGGCTTGCGCAGCGGTGGCCCGGACGAAAGGCCGGGAACCGTCCCCGGGGCCATCAACCTTCCCTACTCCTGGCTGACCGAACAATCCAGTAGCGGGCGCCTGCGTGACGAAGCCGACATCAGAGCACTCTTCCGCAAGGCCGGCATAGAAGACCAGGATGGCGCCGTGCACTTCTGCCACACTGGGCATCGCGCCTCACTGACCTGGTTTATCGACTACGCCGTGCTGGGAAACCGCAAGGCACGTCTGTATGACGCCTCGATGTTGGAGTGGGCACGAGATCCGAACAGAGAAGTCGAAGTGAAATGGGAGCTTTGAATCAACGGGGGAAGCGAATCTCGCGTCGGTAAGGATAGACATCCGGCGCTTTCCCCTGTGCAGCATCGACCTGCAACTGTTTCCAGGTCGATGCCCTTAGCAGATCGCCGTGTTCCTGGTTGAACAGGCGGCGCCAGCCGGGGTCGCTCATCAGGAAGGTTGAGAACTCCTCGGGGAAAATGTCGTTCTCTGCAACGCTGTACCAGGGCTCTGCAGCCATCTCCTGCTCGACGGTCTGTGGCTCGGGCACGTTACGAAAATTGCACTCCTGAATAGGGACAATCTCGTCGTAATCATAAAAAATCACCCGGCAGTGGCGTGTCACACCGAAGTTTTTCAGCAGTAGGTCCCCCGGAAAGATGCCTGCAGCCGATATCTCCCGCAGGGCGTTGCCATATTCACGCATCGCCAGGCGCGCATCGTCCTCTCCCGCCTGCTCGAGAAACAGGTTGAGCGGATTCAATCGGCGCTCTATATACAGGTGCTTGATAACGACCTGGCCATCCTCAATCGTTACCTTGCTCTTCGCTGCTTGCTCAAGTTCCTGCAGGAGTTCCGGGTCGAAACGCTCAACCGGAAACGCCGCGTAGGAGAACTCCCAGGTGTCTGCCATCCGGCCAACGCGGTCCTGACGCTTGATGAAGCGATTCTTCTCGATGACCTCGCGTTCGGTGACCTTCTTGGCCGTGCCGAAACGGTCTCGAATGACTTTGAACACGTATGGATAAGATGGCAGCGTGAACACCAGCATTACCATTCCCTTTATGCCGGGCGCAGTAACCAGGCGGTCGGATGAATTGCGCAGATGATCGAGGAAATCACGGTAGAACTCGGCCTTGCCCTGCTTGTGAAAACCGATCGCCGTGTACATGTCTGCAGAGGACTTGCTCGGCAGGAAAGACAACAGGAACCGAACCACCGCTGAAGGCACCTCGCAATCTGCCATGAAATAGGTGCGCGCAAAGCTGAACAGGTTGGCCACGTCATCGGCTTCTGTTACCAGCGCATCGACATAAACCTCCCCTTTGTCATTGCGCAGCACCGGCAGAATCATCGGGAATACATCGGCCCCGTTTACTGCACGTCCTACGATATAGGCAGCCTTATTCCGGTAAAAAACCGTGTTGAGAATCTGCAGCTGAAAGTGCCTTGCCAGATAACTCAACTTACCCCGCAAATCACGAATCGCGCGGGTGATGTTGATCATGTCACGCCGCTTGTTTTCCAGCGGCAGCCCCAGATCAATTGAATCGAGAAGTCGACTCAGCGTTACCCGCCAACCATCCTGGGTCGGGTAATAACTACGAAATGGTGGCACTTCGCCTTCGATACGCTCCGTAGAAACGGATGGGCGCACGAAGATATTGTCATTGTTGTAATAATGACGCTCGAAGAGACCAACAAATACCGAGTTGTAGAAGGTCTCCGCCAGTTCCGGCTGACGATGCCTATACAACAACCCGAGGTATTGAAACTTTACCTCCTGCCACAGACCCGGTTCCGCTTTCTCGAGACCGAAACGATTCCGCAGGTCAGCGATGGCTTCACGGATACGCTGATCATAGAGGCTGATACGTGCACTGCTGGCCGATCTGCCCCCTGCCCAGTCCCCGTCGATGAAGTGCTGACGTGCGGACTGGGTGGTTTGACGAAAGATCCGGAAATGTCGGTTGAACGCGGTCAGAATCGCGTGCGCGATCTCGCGCGCACGCGACAGGCGGCCGGAATCGACCATCGGCATATTCGTACCGTCGTCGGCAGGCGTATTTCCGCCAACTTCCATGGCACGAACCGGCTCGCCCAGCAGATAGCTATGACGAAGCGCCGGATCCTGCACGATGGACATTCCACCCTCTCCCGGGCGTTCAGCCGTTGGCCGCTTCGCCAAACTGCTCTTCCTCTGTGGACCCTGCAAGTGCAGTCACAGAAGACGAGCCACCCTGGATGACCGTGGTGACATCGTCAAAGTAGCCGGCACCGACTTCCTGTTGATGCGATACGAATGTGTAGCCCTGCTCACGCGCAGCGAACTCCGGCTGCTGAACCATCTCGGTGTAGTGCTTCATGCCCTCGCCCTGTGCATAGGCATGCGCGAACTGGAAGGTGTTGTACCAGTTGACGTGAATACCGGCGAGGGTGATGAACTGATACTTGTAGCCGAGCGCCGACAGCTCTTCCTGGAAGGATGCGATCTGTGCGTCCGACAAGTTCGCCTTCCAGTTGAACGAAGGCGAGCAGTTATAGGACAACAGCTGCCCCGGGTTTTCCGCTAGCACTGCCTGGGCAAATTCGCGCGCAAAACCGATGTCCGGCTTACCCGTTTCACACCAAACCAGGTCGGCATACGGGGCGTAGGCAACACCACGGCTGATCGCCTGCTCTAGGCCGTTGTTGACTCGGTAGAAACCCTCTGCTGTGCGCTCTCCCGTGCAGAACGGTCTATCGTTTTCATCCACATCAGAGGTCAGCAGGTTGGCCGCCTCGGCATCGGTACGCGCCAAAACAATAGTCGGCACACCCATCACGTCTGCCGCCAGACGCGCGGCGGTCAGTTTCTGGACCGCCTCTGAAGTCGGCACCAGTACCTTGCCGCCCATATGGCCACACTTCTTCACGGCAGCCAGCTGATCTTCGAAATGAACACCCGCGGCCCCTGCCGTGATCATGTTTTTCATGAGCTCATAGGCATTCAGCACACCACCGAAACCAGCTTCGGCATCGGCAACGATCGGCAGGAAGTAATCGATGAACCCCTCGTCTTCCGGGTTGATACCACGGCTCCACTGGATTTCGTCGGCACGTTTGAAGGTGTTGTTGATTCGGCGAACCATCGTAGGAACCGAATCGTAGGCATACAGTGACTGGTCCGGGTACATGGTTTCCGAAGTATTGCCGTCAGCAGCCACCTGCCATCCAGAGAGGTAAACAGCCTCGAGGCCTGCTTTCGCCTGCTGCATGGCCTGGCCGGCAGAAATCGCCCCAAAGGCATTCACGTAGCCTTTTTTGGCCTTCCCATTTACTAGCTCCCAGAGCTTCTCTGCACCGCGGCGAGCCAGCGTATTCTCCGGTTGAATCGAACCGCGCAGGCGCACGACATCTTCAGCACTGTAGTCGCGCTTCACGTTCGCCCAGCGCGGGTTCTCTGCCCAGTCTTTCTGCAATTCTGCGATCTGTTGCTCTCTCGTCTGCATGCTTAGTTACTCCAATCTCGTTCTCGGGGGGTTGAATTATTTTGTGCAATGCACAATAGTTCAGGGACACTCGTTCACAAAAATGTCACTTGTTGTTCAGGGAAGACTAAGCAACCAAGAATATTTTCCAATCCAATTACTTCAATAAAAAAGATTGGCTATATTAATAATTCAAGCAAAGACAAGGCATTGGCTTGCCAAAAATAACACCAAAGGAAACGAGGTCAGTCAGCATGACGAAACTCAAAACTCCGTACTACAAGCAGAATCGTCTAAAACAATTGCGGGCCTTCTGCCATGCGGCGCAAAGTGGCAGCATTACTGAGGCAGCAGAGATGTTGTTCCTCAGCCAACCTTCCGTGACCCTGCAGATCCAGGCACTCGAAAGGGAAATGGAAATCACGGTGTTTGAACGCCGCGGCCCCAAGATCAGCCTGACGCCGGAAGGCGAAGTGCTTTACCAGCTCGCAAGCCCCCTTGTAGAGGGTATCGATCGTCTTGGGGAGTCCTTTGCAGCCCATATGGGTGATCTGCAACGCGGTGAACTGAATATCGCCTCGGGAGAGTCAACCATTCTCTACGTCATGCCGGAAGTCACCAAAACCTTTGCCGAGGAATACCCTGGCATCTCACTGAAATTGCACAACGTAACCGGCCGCGATGGCCTTTCGATGATCCGCTCTGACCAGGTCGACTTCGCGGTCGGCTCGATGCTCGAGGTGCCAGACGACATCCGCTATGAGCCCATCGTGACCTATTACCCTGCCCTGATCTGCGCCAAGGAGCACCCGCTTGCCAGGAAACAGATTGTCACTCTTGAGGACATCGCGCAGCATGGCTTGATTCTGCCACCACGCCACCTGTCGACTTGGCGTATCGTCGAGCTGGTATTCAACCAACATAATCTTGAGTTCAACGTCGCGCTAGAAGCCGGTGGTTGGGAAGTGATCAAGAAGTACGTCGAGCTGAACATGGGGGTGTCAATCGTGACTGACGTCTGCCTGACAGGAGAAGACAATCTTTGCGCAAAACCGTTGGGCAAGTACTTTCCGACCCGGTCCTATGGAGTCGTTTCCCGTCGCGGAAAGTTCCTGTCACCCGCCGCGGTTCGCTACATCGACATGCTGCGCGAATTCTATGCCGACCGCGACCCGGCAGAAATCAGCATTTGTGCAGACTGCAAATAAGCAGCGGTTCAAACCCGGCGAATGCCAGGCGCTAACGCCGCACGGATCATGACGCCATTTGCTGCGCCCGCTTCTGAACAAGCACGCCATCCGCATCAGCGTAAACCATGTCTCCTGGTGCAACCGTTACCCCGCCGAATGCCAAGGTCACCTGCGTATCACCCTTGCCTGCCTTGACGCTCTTGCGTGGGTGCGTCGCACGAGCTTTCACCCCCAGAGCCAGCTTTCCAAGCGCTTCGGAGTCGCGAACACAGCCGTGTACAACGATGCCGGACCAGCCATTACTCACGGCCATCTCGCTCAACATGTCGCCAAGCAGAGCGCATTGCATCGATCCGCCGCCGTTGATAACCAGCACGCGTCCCTCGCCAGGCAACTCGAGCATCTCACGCACCTTGCTGTTGTCATCGTGACACCGCACGGTTGCAGCCGGCCCGCTAAACGCAGTGAGTCCTCCATAATCGTTCCATGGTGGTTCGATGACTTGAGCCTCACGGTCCAACTCGTCAGACAAATCCGCTGTTGCAAATCGGGTTTCCTGTGCACTCATTCACTCGCCTCCAGCAATTTGGAAAAGCATAGAGCACGCGAAAACGCAGTTGTTCAACATTGAAAAATACAATGCGATTTCGCGCGAGCCGACACTAGGCTCTACTACCAGTGCAACAGCAATCGAGTTACAAGAAGATGGCGGAAAAAACACATTACACAGAACACGCCGGGCTGCGCATCGACCAGACCCTGTACAACTTCGTAACCAACGAGGCACTGCCAGGAACGGGCATGACCGCAGATCAGTTATGGCGGTCTTTTGCTGGCCTGGTGGAACGCATGACTCCCCGCAACCGTGCCCTGTTGCAGATACGCTCACGCCTGCAACACCAGATCGATGAATGGCACCTCAACAACGATTTCAACGTTGAACGTTACAAGCACTTTCTCGAGGAAATTGGCTACCTGGTAACCGGAGGCGAGGACTTCGACATCTGCACTGAAAATGTCGACCCGGAAATCGCAACCAGCGCCGCGCCCCAGCTTGTCGTACCCGTCAACAATGCACGCTATGCCCTGAATGCTGCCAACGCACGTTGGGGCTCGATCTACGATGCCATCTACGGTAGCGACATGTTGCGAGACCAGCATGCCGAACCTTCCGAGCCCGGCTATAACCCCGAACGTGGTGCCGTGGTTGTACGCTATGTACAAGGGCTCCTCGATCGTTACCTCTCGTTGCAAAACTCACAACACATGCAGGTCGTCCGCTACCTCGTCGAGGATGGCCAGTTGCTTGCCGAACACGACGATGGCAACAGGGTCGGCCTGCGTGATCCCAAGCAGTTTATCGGCTATCGCGGCAGCCAAAACCAACCACGCTGCCTGTTGTTCAGACACCAGGGGCTGCACATCGAGATTCACATCAACCGCGACCATCCGATTGGTGCTGAATCACCCGCCGGCGTATGCGACGTCTGCCTGGAGGCAGCAGCGACCGTGATCCAGGATTGCGAGGATTCAGTGGCCGCCGTCGATGGCGAAGACAAGACTTCGGTCTACCGCAACTGGCTGGGCCTGATGAAAGGCGACCTGAGTGTCCGCATGCGTAAGGGCGACAAGACCTTTACCCGAACCCTAGCCTCCGATCGCCATTATTTCGCCCCGGACGGTTCGGAAATGACGCTGAAAGGGCGCGCCCTGATGCTGGTCCGCAATGTCGGTCACCTCATGACCACCCCGGCGATCCTAGATGTCAATGGTGACGAGGTTTTTGAGGGCATCATGGACGCAATGATGACCTCGCTGATCGCGTTGCACGACCTGAAGGGAAAAGGCCTTTACCGCAACTCCGAGACCGGATCCGTCTACATCGTCAAACCGAAGATGCATGGACCCGAAGAGGTATCCTTCGCCGTCGAACTTTTTGCAGCCGTTGAAGATGCATTGGAGTTGCCGCGCAACACGCTCAAGATCGGCCTGATGGACGAGGAAAAGCGAACAACGCTCAACCTCAAGGAATGCATTCGGGCATCGCGCGAGCGGTTGATCTTCATCAACACCGGCTTCCTCGATCGCACGGGTGACGAGATCCATACAGCAATGCTCGCCGGCCCGATGGTGCGGAAGGCTGACATGAAGACGCAGCCGTGGATCAAGGCCTACGAAAACTGGAATGTCGACAATGGCCTGGCCTGCGGACTCTCCGGTCGTGCGCAGATCGGCAAAGGGATGTGGGCGATGCCGGACGAGATGGCGGCGATGGTCACGCAAAAAATCGGACACCCCGAATCCGGCGCGAACTGTGCATGGGTCCCATCCCCCACCGCCGCCACTTTGCACGCGATGCATTATCACGAAACGGACGTCTGGAACATCCAGAAGATCATCGGACAGCGCCCGCGCGCGGACATCGACGACCTGCTGACCATTCCACTTGGCAAGCCGGATGAATGGTCGGCAGAGGACATCCAGGCCGAGTTGGACAACAACTGCCAGGGCATTCTCGGCTACGTGGTCCGCTGGATAGATCAGGGCGTAGGCTGCTCCAAGGTACCGGACATCAACAACATCGGGCTGATGGAAGACAGGGCTACACTGCGTATCTCCAGCCAACATATCGCCAACTGGTTGTACCACGGCGTAGTAAGTGAAAAACAGGTCATCGAGACATTGCGTCGTATGGCCAGCGTGGTGGATAAACAGAATGCAGATGACAGCGATTACATCCCCATGGCGCCCAATTACCAGGGGTACGCATTTGAAAGTGCCAAGCAGCTGATTTTCCGTGGTCGCGAGGTGCCCAGTGGTTACACCGAGCCGGTCCTGCACGCGATGCGGCTGCAGCTCAAACAACAGGCTTTTGACGATCCGATCAATCAACCCGTCATTCGTTTCGCCTGATCCCCCTAAGCAAGCACGCTTATTGACCGGCGCATGGCGCCGGTTTTTTTCTGTGTTCCTCGGAGCGGGCGCAGCAATCATCAGGAGTTTGCTTCGCCTTCAAGGAACGTTTTTCCGTTGTTAGCTCAATGGCACAACCAGTGTCTCCAATTGCCTGCGAACCCGCTCACAAACAGCGTCTTCAGCACTTTATTTGCTATTGCGAACGGCCAAAATGCCCTTAACGACAAGCAACATCAGTCAAGCAACTCATGAGAAACCGTATCCTTATTGCCAACACCCTGGACCGCCATCTGGCCCGCGACCTGAGTTTTCTTTACATCGCCACCTGTTTTGTATTTGTGCAATTGTTCGGTTACAACTGGTCACAAGCATTGATCGCTGCGCCAATCGGCATGCTGGGCTTCTGCATGGCCATTTACCTTTTCGTGCAAGCTTCCTGGCTAATCATGGTTGGAATCGATCGCCTGATCATGCGTCTGGGTTCCAACCAAAAGCGCCTGTGACTACATCCTGGGACGGACTCACAGTGGGAACAAGACTTTGGCGCGATATCGTTGTTAGGTTTCTAGCTCCAACAAACACCTCACAGAACGGTTAACCTGCTCAAGGTTAACCACGCTTTCTTCATCCTGACGCCAGCAGGACCTGCCTGCAGCAGCAACAGGGATTTTCCAACCGTATACCCCCAGCATGTGCTGGGTTGTTATTCGTTTCCCCGAACGATAATCGATTTCGAAAGATAGCTGTCTAGGCGGAGCACCATATGCTGCAGAAAGTGGCAACTGGCCAGCGCTAAGTATGCAGTGATGCCGCCTTATCAGCATCTCGAGGCAAGTTGAATACACTGGTCCCAAGGGAGCATCGCAAACATGTCCGTCACCCCTGCCGTCTCAGGAAAGCGTCCGCGTTCCTTGGAGCGCGTCGTCGAAGGCATCGCCGAGACCGACGGCGCCGGCGTGCAACTCAAACGAATCATCGGTCAGCCTGCCCTGGATTCGCTTGACCCCTTTCTGCTGCTCGATAACTTCCGATCAGACTGTGCGGACGACTATATCGCCGGCTTCCCCGCCCATCCCCATCGAGGATTCGAAACAGTCACTTATCTGCTTGCGGGCCGTATGCGACATACTGACAACGCTGGGCACGAAGGCATGATCGAAGCCGGAGGCGTGCAGTGGATGACCGCAGGCCGAGGGATCGTACACTCGGAAATGCCGCAACAGGAAAACGGTTTGCTCGAAGGTTTTCAGCTTTGGGTCAATCTTCCGGCGAGCCACAAGATGGACGCCCCCTCCTACCAGGAATTCTCGCGGGACAGGATTGCTACCGAAAATCGCGAGAATACGCTAATAAAGGTCATCGCCGGCGAAACCGCGCTTGGCACCAAGGGGCCAGTGAATCAACCGTTGACCGAGCCACTTTGCCTGGATGTCAGCTTGCAGGCAGAGAGCAAATTCGCGGAACGATTGCCACCATCACACAATGCCTTTTTATACGTCATCCATGGAAAACTCGAGGTGGGTGGCGGCGGAAAACTGGCCCGGGACCAATTGGGTATCTTGTCAGCCGGTGATAGGCTTGAATTAACCACCGGCGCCCAGGATGCAAGATTTCTTCTGGTCGCAGGAAAGCCCCTGAAAGAACCCATTGCCAGGGGAGGACCGTTTGTAATGAATACAAAAGAGGAGATCCAGAAGGCCTTTGCTGATTACAAGGCTGGACATTTTGGCTGAAGGGTAAAGTGCCGCTTGAAACCGCCGATAAGAAAGCGACCCCATTGTATCCCGGGAAGTTTTCATGATCAGCCTCGAAGATCTTCACATTCTCGTCGCAGAACCCTCGTCCACTCAACGCCGGATCATCAGGCAACTGTTGCATGATTCCGGCATATCGCATGTCAGCGAAGTCGAAAACGGGGAAGAGGCAATAACCAGACTGTTGGAGGATTCCCCCGATCTGGTGATCAGTTCTCTTTATCTGCCTGATATGACAGGAACCGACCTGGTGCAGGCAATTCGGGCTTCCGAAACCCATGGCGATACCGCCTTCATGCTGATTTCCAGCGAAACGCGTTTCCGCTACCTGGATCCAATACGACAGGCGGGGGCTGTCGGCATACTGCCGAAGCCATTCGACCAAAAAGATCTGAACGTCGCTCTTACAGCGACGCTGGACCTCATTAACCCGGAGGCGCTATCTCTAGAAGAACATGATGGAACGGGTCTGAGGGTATTGGTGGTCGATGACAGTTCCCTCGCCCGAAAACATATCTGCCATGTGCTGAAAAGCATGCAGATCGCTGAAGAGAACATCGATACGGCGAACGATGGTGCCGAAGCATTGGATCTGATCAATCGCCATTTTTACGATTTTGTGGTCTCGGACTACAACATGCCGGTTATGGACGGCAAGGAACTGATTGACCAAATCCGCAACACTTCCAGCCAAAGCTCGATCCCCGTGCTGATGGTGACCAGCGAGACGGACGAGAACCGTCTGGCTGCTGTACAACAGGCCGGAGTGTCGGCAATCTGTGACAAACCCTTCGAACCAGCCACAGTCCATAAGCTAATCAACAACTTCCTATCTGCTTGACCCGCTGTGCCTGACGTGGTGAGGTTGATGACTGTTGCAGCATTTCCTACCTACTGCATAGGTCAAAACCATGGCGACAGTCCTCATCATCGATGACCAGTTGATCAGCCGCATGATCCTTGAGGAACTCATGCGTTCAATGGAGGAAGAGATTCAGGCAATTTCTTTCGAGGACCCTGTTGCCGCGCTCGACTGGGCGAAGAACAATCCAATCGACCTCGTACTGACCGATTTCAAGATGCCAAATTTGGATGGGGTCGAATTCACCAAGTGGCTGCGGAAGATTCCCAGCTGCTGGGATGTACCGGTAATCATCATCACCTGCTTCGATGACAAAGAAGTCAAATATCGAGCTCTGGAAGCGGGTGCCACTGACTTCCTCGCCAAACCTATTGACCACCATGAATGCCGGGCGCGTTGTCGCAACCTGCTCACCCTGCGGGCACAACAGTCGATCATTCGTGACAGGGCGCGTTGGCTGGAAAAACAGATCGACGAAAAAACCCGGGAATTACGCCTGCGTGAACGCGAGACCCTGCTCCGTCTCGCCCGTGCGGGAGAATACCGTGACGGAGAAACCGGGGGCCATATCATGCGCATGGCTTATACCTCCCGCTTGCTCGCAGAAGCGATGGGCATGGATGATGATTTTTGCGACACCATCGAGCAAGCTGCGCCGATGCACGATATTGGCAAGATCGGCATCCCCGATAAGGTACTGCTCAAACAAGGCCCACTGACCCGTGAAGAGCAGCAGATCATGCAACGGCATGCTCGGATCGGTTACGAGATTCTTCGTGACAGTCCTTCGCAATATCTTCAAACGGGTGCGACAATCGCGTGGTGTCATCACGAACGCTTCGACGGCTCAGGTTACCCTCGCGGGCTGAAAGGTGACGCAATCCCGCTGGAAGCGGCCATCGTTGCATTGACCGATGTCTTCGACGCCCTGCTATCTGAAAGGCCCTATAAGCCGGCGTGGACAATGGAACAGACGCTTGAACATATCAAGAGCGGCCGCGGCACCCAGTTTGCTCCGGATTGTGTCGATGCTTTGCTCGACAACATCGATCGCATCGTTGCGACGCGCTCCATCTTCTCGGCGGGGAATACCGGCTAAACAAGGACTAACGCAAAAACTCAGGACGAGATGGCCTATGACAAAGCATACTTTTCTGCGCTCACCGGAATCAAATTACGCATTGGTCAGGCTTGGGATCGCGTTGCTTGCAACCGCTCTCATCCTCATCAAGGCCTCATCTGTGCCAGCGATTATCGCCGAGAATCCCATCAGTCTTGGCTTTCTGTTCTACGCACTGAGTCTGTGTGCTCTTGGTCTGAACAAATGGCCAACCGGAAACCCGCTCCATATCGAAGACACTTCACTGATCGATGCCGTTTTTGTCAGTTGCGCGATTATCCTCGAAGGCTCGATATTGCTCCTGTTTGCCACACCAATCCTTGTAGTGACCGCTGCATGGGCACGACCGCGCAACGGGATGGTCACTATCACGAACTATCATTTTATTGGTGTCGGCTTGGCGTGGATAGTCACTCAATGGCACTTGCCTCCTGCATTGCAGGCGCTGTGTGCGGTTTACTTGGCAGGAACTTTCTTCTATGCGCTAAAAATTGGCCGAAATGATCGAGAAGAAGACCAAGGTGGCTCAGCCGTTCTGCCTGCAGCGGCTATCCCCGACGCGATGCAGGCATCGCACAAACCAATCAAGTCAACAGCCAAATCGCAGCATTCATCAAAGTCTCGAATCAACCTTCTCCAAGGGAATTGCCAGGATGCGAATGGTCTTAGGAAGCTGATTGCAGGTTGGGGAATCGAAGTAACACCCTACCGGGAATCTGCAGCCTTCATTGCCCAGTCGTACATGGATAGCAGCAATGGGAATGCCCCCGATATTCTTGTGCTCGACATGCGGGGACGCCCCGAAGACGCTGACCAAATACTTTCAATCTGCCGCTCTTCCAACAACTTGCGGGCAGCGCAATGCGTACTGATAGCCGACACCAGCATCAGCAACTCGAGCAAGAATGCCAACCTGCAGGGCTACGACGCCGTTTTGTTCGCCCCTTTAGACAAGACACTCCTTTTCAACGCCCTGCATGCAGCCTCTTCCACGCCGTCCCATCGTGCCGGCGTCAGTTCGCTGCTTGAACGCTATATTCGCGATAAAACCCATCTGCCACCCTTGGAAATTCTTGTCGCGTCAAACAAGCAGACGCAACTCACATTGATCAAAACACAGCTGGAGAAAGATGGACACAATGTCTATTCGACCTACTCGGGCGAACAGGCCTTGGACGCAATGACTGCCCATCGATTCGATGTGGTCATGCTGGAACTTCAGCTGCCTGACATCGATGGTATCGAGGTCACGCGTATCTATCGCCTGACCCATTCACGTGCCGTCTCCTCACCCATTGTTCTGCTGACCTCGGCAGTTGACCCGGAGACGCGAAAACGTTGCGAGGACGCTGGCGCAGACGCTGCAATCACGCTGCCCCTTAAAGGCCATCAATTGAGTGCCACCCTGGGAAGGCTGATTGGCCAGGAAGGCCCCGTTGGTCCAGTGGGGCTGCTCAACACTGGTGTCAGTGACACGCGAGATATGGCATCGGATGTCATAGATATTCCAACCCTGCATGAACTCGAGCACCTGGGCAATGGATTCGATTTCGTGAAAGAACTATCAAACAGCTTCATCGCAGACAGTAAGCAACTGATTGAAAACATCGATCTCGCTTTTGCGGCAACAGATGTTGAACCAATCGTTGACTGTATCCATGCCCTGAAGGGCAGCGCCGGCAGTGTCGGCGCCCAGCGTCTTCAAAACTATTGCGTAATGCTCACCGGAATACCGCGCAGCGAATTCAACAGCAAACTATCCAGACTGATTGCTGGCCTCAAAGCAGAATTTCAAGACGCGCATAACGCCCTGCTAGCCTACATTGATGAACGCAGTGATCAGGTCTCGCGCAGCTGACTCAGCATAGTCAGCAACAGACAGGTCTCCGCTGGTCGCAGTCGATTTCCCGCGACGGCTGCTGTCGCCCTATTAGGATGCCCGACAACAGCCATCACAGGTCATGCCTGTCATTGTTGAGCAGCCAATTCCGCCTCGGTCGCAGCGCGCTCGAGATGACGTGTCTGTGCTTTTACGATCCGCGTCATAGCCTTTATGTTGTTTGGCGACAGCGAGAAAGCCGAGTCGACCCAGAGATCAGCAATCTGCAGCAATTCATCTTTGGTTACCGGATTGACGATCTTGCGCATCTTCAGGACCGCAGAATGATTCACCCGGTATTTGCGATGACGGCGGATGAAGCGCTCCAATTCCAACATGGACTCCCCTTCATCTGCCAACTGGTCCACCAGACCTTTCTCTGACATCTGCTCTGCATTGAAGGAATTGCCATCAAGAATCATGCGTTCTACCGTTACCGTGTCCAGACGGCGGCTCAGGAAAGAATAGGCGCCCTGGCCCGGGAACATATTGAATACCACTTCGGGAAACTGAAAATCAACCTGGCGCTCGGCCACGATATAGTCGCTGGAAAGTGCTGCCTCGAAACCCGCCCCGAGAGCCGTCCCGTTGACCAGGGAAATCGTTGTCACCGGCAGACCCAGGTTATCGTAGTTGGCATAAAGCACATCGATACTGAGGTGCGCATAGCGTTTTAGGGTTTCACGGTCACCGGACGTAATGCAGTCAACGAAGAATTTCAGATCACCCCCCAGCTGGAAGACATTCGGAACACCGGAGCTGAAAACCAGATACTCGATGTTGGGTGTTTCTGATTTGCTATCCTGTTCAATATACCGCGAAACGAGCTGTTGGAAACTGTTGATATCTTCCAGCAAACGCGGGGTAAAACTTGGTAGCGGATCCGGACGCATTTCGAAGAAAACCGCTTTGAGATTTTCGTCGTAACGTACGTGCAGTTGCTCGAAGTTTTTGTTCCAGTCATTGCAAAGAGTGCTAAGCATGATCCGCTCCTGATATGAGTTTTGTCGGTGGTTTAGTTGCTGCTCCATGACAGATTCAAACAACAAAAGATCACGAGGCGATTGAATACAAACGCCTCGCACTGCCCTCGCCCTGGGGCGAGCAGATGCAACATTCGGAGTCAGCGCCCTAATCCTAGCGCCAGAAAGAAGTAAACTCCGTTTTTTTATCGGGAAAATTGTGTGGCACTCGTCAAAAGAGCGGATTGAAGACTGGTTTTCCCAAAGTCAGAAATTGACTCAATGACCCTTCAACTCGCATGCCAAGGTGTTGATGCAACGTGCAAAACAACAAACAATTTATCCCTTCAACACTTCAAGAGATCACCATCTGCAACGCAAACCGTGGTCTGCTGATCGCCAACATGCTGGAAACGATAGATGACTGAAGGAGAGGCCAAGCCGAATCTGCGGCACATCTTGAGATCATTCACGATCCGAAATGTGGCCCGCAATCTCCAGGAGCAGGCCGCACTGGAATTCCAGCAAGGGGTCATCCGCGTGATAATTGCCTTGGTTGTGGCCTCCTATCTGGTGCTAGCCAGAACGCTTGGTGATGAGCAGGAAGGGACTGAGCTGACACTTTGGCTGGTTTCCATGTACTCACTGATTGGAATCGCCGTACTTTTCTCTTTCCAGGCAGTTCCAGAAGGATCCCACCCTCGCCGTCTTCTCACGATGTCGGCAGATCATGCAATAACGGCTTACGCCCTTTTTTCCACTGGTGAATTGGGAGCACCTTTTTTCACAGTACTGATGTGGATAACGGTAGGTTACGGTGCACGCTTCGGTCGGACGTACCTTTACCTTGGCATGGCCTATGCGACCGTCGGATTCTTCACCGTCATACAATTCTCTCCCTTCTGGTCAGAACACCGCACCATGGGTTACGGCCTCATGGTGACCATCATTCTAATACCGATGTTTGTTTCTTCGCTGTTACGCAAACTGGAAAACGCCAAGGAAGAAGCAGAAAAAGCCAATCAGGCCAAAACCCGATTCCTCGCCAATATGAGCCACGAAATACGCACCCCGCTGGCCGGAATCATTGGCATGTCTGAACTGATTCTCAGCGATAGGCCCGATCCACGACTGAGTGGACAGCTCGCCGCCATCGATACTTCGGCTAGAAACCTCATGCATATCGTCGGAGACGTTCTTGATGTATCAAAAATCGAAGCCGGGAACGTTGTTATCGCCGACGAACCTTTCGATTTGCACTCCTTGATGAAGATGCTCAACGAGGCTATGCGTCCCCTCGCCGAGGGCAAAGGAATCAACTACTTTTGTCACATTAATCCCGATGTGCCCTACTCACTTTCCGGCGATGCCCTACGGCTGCGTCAGATTCTGGTGAACCTGGTGGGCAATGCCATCAAGTTCACTGAAAATGGCTTTGTAGACGTGCGAATCAGCAAACGATCCGCCAATGTGGATGAGACCTCCTGTGTAATGCGTTTCGAAGTCATTGATACCGGCATTGGCATCGCGGAGGAGGCTCAGAAGAACATATTCGATCGCTTTACCCAGGCTGATGACTCGATAACCAGAAGATATGGCGGCTCTGGCCTTGGCACCACCATTGCCAAGCAGCTGACGGAGCTCATGGACGGATCGATTTCGTTGCAAAGTGAACTGGGTAGAGGTTCCACTTTCGTGATTGACATTCCACTTGCGGTAGAAAGCCGAACACCGCCTATCGAGAAATTTCATGAAAAAACCGCTTGGGTGGTTGGCACCGACACCCATAACCTGACGGCAGAAATATCCCTCTGGGGCTTCGAGGCTACCCCGATGCCCGACATTGACCAACTGATCGAGGCCCTGCTGGAAACTGACCAACTCAGGCCCGATCTCATCGTTCTGTTTGCCCAGGAGCTTCAGGATGAGTGGTCGCGTGCGAGACTGATTGGCATTATTTCCCGCAGTACGCATACTTTGCCCAGAATCCTCCCAGTGGGAGAATTGCTGCCAAGCGTACAAAAAGCCCTTGAGCCCTATTCTGGCACTCCGATTGCCGATGCAGCGGACACACGTCTCTTGTACAACGCTTTGCATGCCCTGTTCGTCGATACAGCTCTGCCGCAGAATGTCGGCAGTCTCGTCAATGCTGCACAGAAAAAAAACCACCTGCGCGGTAAGCGTCTGTTGGTGGCTGAAGACAACGCGACCAACCGAATGGTCATCGATACAGCGCTGAAACGTGCCGGTCATCATGTCACCCTCGCAGAAGATGGCGAGCAGGCCCTCGATCTACTTGCCGAGCAGGATTTCGATCTGGCTATCGTGGATATTCAAATGCCCGAAATCAGCGGAATCGACGTAATCCGTGAATACCAGTTCAGCCATCCGGGTCCAGGGAAAATCCCTTTTGTCGTTCTGACGGCCAATGTCACACCGGATGCGATAAAGCAGGCGGAAAGCGTCAAAGCGGCTGGTTACCTCACCAAGCCCATTGATTTTGAAAAACTACTGACCACAATCGACCGTCTGCTGAGCGGCCTCCCGGCGCAGACTGCTGATGTGAGTGAACCGACCTTTGATGCAGGTGTTTTGGACCTTGAGATGATCCACTCCCTGGAAGAGATTGGCGGTTCCAGAGACTTCGTCAAGGCGTTAGTCGATCGATTCATTGTCGACAGCCAACTATTGATGTCGCAAATCCGTAACCACTACGAAGCAGGCAACCAGCTGCGAGTACTCGATGGCTTACATACTCTCAAAGGGGTAGCAGGCAACGTTGGCGCATCAAGGCTTTTCAATGCCTGCATGGAGGCTCAGGATGCAGGCATCTCTTCCTGGCAAAGAGAAGGAAAACAATTCCTGGACACCTTGGAGAAGGAACATACCTCGGCATTGAACGCTCTGCAGGCTTATGCTGACGGCCTGTTGGAACAAGGCATCGTCCCCGCCCTACCCTCCAAGCCCGCTTAAAAGCAACCCGATTCGTTTGCGATAATGAGAAAAGATCGGCCCTGGCGTCACTGTCCTTCGAACTTAAGACTTTTTGTGGTTTTTCTGATTCACCATCGTATTCACTGGCTTTTGGGTGCAGTCCTGCTGGGGCTGTTTTTAGCCGCTTGTGAACAGCCATCACAACTCAGCCGTATTCAGTCGAGTGGTGAGCTTCTCGTGGGAACCCGACTGGCCAGCACCACCTATTACCAGGGCGCCACTGGGCCTGACGGGCTTGAACATGCGTTGGTGATTAAATTCGCTGAACATATTGGGGTCACGCCCCGTTTTGTATTTCCGGGAGACATCAACGATCTGCTGCGCGCAACACGCAACGGTGTGGTACATATGGCCGCCGCAGGACTGACGATCACACCTCAACGCCAGCGCACTCTTCGCTTCAGTCAACCCTACCAACAGGTCGAAGAACAAGTGGTTTACCGTCGAGGCAGTCGAAAACCACGCTCAATCGAACAAATCCCATCGGGACAACTGCATGTGATTGGCAACTCCAGCCACGTGGAAACACTTGCCAATCTTAGACGGGACTACCCGATGCTGGAGTGGACTGCACGCTATGGGGTCAGCCAAAACACCCTGTTCGAGGAGGTCAACAGCGGGGAAATTGCACTCACCGTGAGTGATTCACATGAGCTGGCACGCGTGCAGAGAATGCATCCTTACCTGACGCCAGCCTTGACCATTGGGGAAAGCCAGTCTCTGGCGTGGGCATTTCCCTCCGCCGGTGATGGCTCACTACTGAATGCAGCGAACGAGTTCCTGAGCAAAATCCGTGACGATGGCACCCTGAAATTGTTGTTGGAGCGCTATTACGGCCACACGGAGAGAATGAATTTTGTGGATCGGAGGGACTTTCGCAGACACACGCAAGAGCGCCTGCCCCGCTTCCGTAAGTTCTTTAAACAGGCCGCTGCAAGAACCGGCTATGACTGGCGTCTATTGGCTGCGATCGGTTATCAGGAGTCTCACTGGCGACCCGACGCGATTTCGCCAACCGGTGTACGTGGATTGATGATGCTCACGCAGGCCACAGCAAGACGCGTCGGCGTGAAAAAACGCACTGACCCAAAACAGAGCATCCTGGGCGGAGCTGATTACCTCAAGATCATTGAGGCGAAAATTCCCAAACGAATACCAAAGCCCGATCGCACCTGGCTGGCACTTGCCGGATACAACGTGGGCTTCGGACATCTGGAGGGTGCGCGCATTCTTACCGAACGGTTTGGTGGCAATCCCGATCGTTGGATGGATGTAAAGAAGCACCTGCCATTGCTGCAGGAAAAGGAGCACTATCAAACCCTGCCAAATGGGTTTGCACGAGGGAATGAGCCGGTTACCTACGTGGAGAACATCCGCAACTACTACGAGCTTCTCGTCTGGTACGACCGAAACCCGGACGCACTACTCTAACAATCATTCCAGCGCTTCCGCTTCCATCGACAGATAAACCTGGTAAGCATTGCGTCTATGCGCCGCACGAAATGCCGGCAGGTGACTGAATTCCGACCAGTCAGTTTCTGTATAGGCGCTGTCAAAATCTTGCAGTTCCTCGATAGCCGCCCCCATCACTTCCCGCAGCTTCGCAAGATAACGACGCGTCAGGCTGACAGCCTCTCTTGGGTTGCTTGCCGCCGGACCATGGCCTGGTACCAATGCCTTCAGCTCTCCGGCTTCCAGTGCCCGTAGGGTTACCAGCCAGTGCTTTGTATCGGCATCCCCCACAAACGGCACCCGCCCCTCGAAAATCAGGTCACCTGAATAAAGAACCCCGTCGTTGACCACGAACATCACCATGTCACCCAGCGAGTGTGCTCGGCCCTGGTAGGTCAATTGAAACTCGATATCGCCCAGCGTGAAGGCCTCGGCACTCTCCACCAGCCTGTCCGGCGCCACCAGGTACGTATCCTCATTGACCCACGGTTCCAACGAGAACCGCCGTTCTTCGAGACGCTCGGCCGCCTCATTCGATTCGATATATTGGTAAACGCCACGTGGCGCAATGATCTCGGCACCCTCGTCTTTGAAGACCTGCAGGCCGTAGATGTGGTCCGCATGGTAGTGGCTGACAACAACCTTCACCACAGGCTGGTCGGTAAGCTCGCGGATCTTCTGGCGCATGGCCCAAGCGAGTGATGGCGTCCCCAACGCGTCGAAAACAACCACACCGTCATTGGTAATCACGAAGCCGGCGTTGGAGATAAAGCCCTCATTATCAGTGGCCATACCCGGCTGACCCATTACGTAGTAACTGTGCTCCCCAACCTGCCTGACGTCCATCGGTACCGAGATTGGCTCATAGCTCGTCGCCAACGCCGCTTTCGTCGCCAGCACAAATGTCATCAGCAGGAATCTCCACATAGCCTCACCTCTGCTTCGCGTCAACGCCGCGCCCTGAAGAACGCTTTGAGTATCCGAGCCGAAGCCTCTGCTTCTACCCCACCCTCACATTCGGTCCGATGATTGAAACGGACATCTGAAGGCAGAAGATCAAATACGCTGCCCGCAGCGCCGCTCCGGGGGTCATAGGCTCCAAAAACAACTCGCTTCACCCTAGCGTGCACGATAGCTCCCGCACACATCGGGCAGGGCTCCAGTGTCACGTACAAGGTGGAATCTGGAAGCCGGTAATTTCTCAGCTTCTGCGCCCCGGCACGCAAGGCCTGAATCTCCGCATGCGCGGTCGGGTCATGCGAGCCGATAGGCTGGTTCCAGCCTTCGCCAATTATCTGTCCGTCTTTCACGAGCACCGCGCCTACCGGCACCTCGCCCTCCTGCTCGGCACGCAGAGCCAGGTCGAGCGCACGGCGCATAAAACCGGTGTCGGACTCGTCTGCCATAAAAGACGCTATCAGTTCGGATTCATTCCCACTCTATTATCAACAAGCCTTTTTTGCCCATTATATTCAATGGCTTATTTTCCTGCTAAATGGGAATACCATGAAAAATACCATGCTCAGAGATTGCCGCTAATCAAGAACAACTTTTTCAAAACCGGCATCACATCCCTTACCGTTTCAAGTATATCTACGCAGCCTTCAGCTTCACGGTTTTTCCAATCCGAGCCAGCATATTGACCAGTTTGTCGATAGTAAACTTGTCAATCTTGCCGCGCATCAGATCACTGATTCTTGGCTGGTGAACACCAAACACCTCTGCAGCTTCTTTCTGACCGAGCTTTGCATCCTCGATATACTGACGCAGAGTAATCATCAATTCTGAACGAATCTTCAGGTTCTGCGCCATCGCCGGGTCATCCTCCAGCGCCTCAAATACATTGCGGTAACCTTTTGAAATCGTCATTGCTGTTTCCTCTGTTCTGCCAACGCCTTGTACCTGGCTTTCGCCAG
>Ga0180435_10001453_pt1 | contig 24683 bp, 24 predicted proteins | sample SS_ome_3_FD_132467 | JGI IMG/M metagenome (GOLD analysis project Ga0180435, IMG submission 132467) | Hypersaline lake sediment archaeal communities from the Salton Sea, California, USA - SS_3_S_1 metaG | ecosystem: Environmental > Aquatic > Non-marine Saline and Alkaline > Hypersaline >... | reverse complement strand
TGCTCGGTATCTCCGAGATGCCTTACTACTGGGGACTGGAGGAGCGAGGGGGCCTCGAAGCGCTCAAGGCGCAGGCGCTGGCCGCTCGTTCGTATGCCCGCGAGCTGCAGATCTACCGGGACGCACCGGGCAACAACCTGTGCGGTGCCTGGTGTCATGTCCGGGACACAACGGTCGACCAGCGCTACGTCGGTTGGGGCCATGTCGGTCTCGGCATCGACGAATGGATTGAAGCCGTGGACGCCACGGCCGGTCAGGTGATCTCACACCCGGCCGCTCCCAACGGGTCGGTGGTGCGTGCCTACTACTCATCGTCGAGCGGTGGCGCCACCGAGAACGTCCACGAGGTTTGGTCCTCGTTCGACAATCCCATCCCGTACCTGATGAGTGTCGATGACAGTTGGGCGCTCGATCCGGCCACGGGCAACCCGTACCGGAGCTGGACGGCTACAAAGGATGCGGACTATGTCGCCTCCAAGGTCGGTCTCGATACGCTCACCGGAGCGATTGTTACCGAGCGCAACACATCGGGCAGCGCTAAGACAGTTCTGTTTACCGGTCTCGACAATGGTGCAGCCACCGAGGTTGAGAAGACCGCAGTGTGGGTCGACCGGAACATGGATCTGCGTTCCATCTACTTCGATGTGCAGTACGGGGATATCGAACTGGCGCCATTCGACGATATCGAGGGATCGATCCATTACGACGATATCGTCTACATAGCCGAGCTCGGCATCACCAAGGGCTGCAATCCACCGAGCAACACGAGTTACTGCCCAACGGGTACCGTCACCCGCGGCGAGATGGCTGCCTTCCTCGTGCGGGCGCTGGGTCTCACCGATGATGGCGGACAGGACTGGTTCGCCGACGATGACGGCTCGGTTTTCGAAGCAGACATAAACAAGCTTCGTCAGGCGGGCATAACTTCAGGATGCAATGCCGATGGTACGAAGTACTGTCCCAACTCCGCCGTCTCTCGCGGCGAGATGGCCGCCTTCCTCGTCCGTGGTTTCGCCTACACCGACCCCGGAGAGGGAGACTGGTTCACCGATGACGATGAATCGATGTTCGAAGGTGATATCGACCGGCTCCGGCAAGCTGGAGTTACCTTCGGGTGCAACCCACCCGACAACACGAACTTCTGCCCGAACGACAGCGTGCGCCGCGATCAGATGGCCTCGTTCCTCGCCAGGGCACTCGGCGGCACGTCGTAGCAGTCTTCGATTCTCCCTTCCGTTCCGGACCCGCCCTAGACTCTCCTAGCTGATATTCCCTTCTCGAGGTTCCCCAAATGCAAAGTGAGCGCGCACGATTCTTCTCCGAGGAACAGTGGACCGGCGGTGTGATCGGTCTTGGCTATGTGGGTCTGCCGCTTGCGGTCACGATGGTGCAAAACGGGCTCAAAGCAATCGGGTTCGATAGGTCGCCGCAACGTGTTGCGATGCTGGAAAAAGGAGTCTCTCCTGTCGAGGACATCAGCGACGAGGAACTCCAGGCCGCATTGGACAGGGGCTTGCGCATCACCGCCGACGAAGCCGAGTTGAGTGGTGCCGATGCCGTCTTCATTTGTGTTCCCAGTCCGTTGGGTCGCCACCGCGAGCCGGACCTCTCGTACATCAAGGCGGCCGCCGCAACGATAAGCGAGATTGCCGGCCCCGGCATGCTGGTGTCCCTGGAATCGACTACATATCCGGGTACGACGGAGGACATTCTGGTGCCCGCGGTCGCAGCCGCCGGGCTCGAGCTCGACCGCGATGTGTTCGTGGCCTTCTCGCCGGAGCGCGTTTCGCCGGGCGCCGAGATGAAGACCGGCGACATACCCAAAGTGGTCGGCGGCGTTTCTCCGGTATCAACCAAGGTGGCTGCCGCAGCCTACGGTCGGGTCGTAGCGTCGGTTCATCCCGTATCGTCGGCCCGATCTGCCGAGATGGCGAAGCTTCTCGAAAACACCTACCGCGCCGTCAACATTGGCCTCGTCAACGAGATGGCTCAATTGGCGCACGAGCTGGAAATCGATATCTGGGAAGTAATCGATGCTGCGGCAACCAAGCCGTTCGGTTTCCAGGCGTTCTATCCGGGCCCCGGCGTCGGTGGTCACTGCATCCCGCTCGACCCGCAGTTCCTGGCGTGGCGCGCCAAGGAAGCCAATTTCGCGATACGCTTCATCGATCTGGCGGAGCAGGTCAATACCAAGATGCCCGGCTACACGGCAGCCCGCGTTGCCGACCTGCTCAACAGTCACGGCAAGCCCGTCTTCGGAACCCGCATCCTCGGCGTCGGAATTGCCTACAAGCCGGATGTGGCGGACGATCGGGAGTCTGCGTCGATCGAGGTACTGCGCGAGTTGCAGCGCCGGGGGGCTGAGATATCGGTGCTCGACCCGGTCGTCGGTGCCGAACGCATTGCAAGCCATGGATTCGCCGCGGTTGCGCCGGATGCTCCGTTCCACAGTCACGCCATCGCCGTCATCCTCACCGATCACGGGGTTCTCGATCTCGACCGGATTGCGGCGGAGGTGCCGATCGTGCTCGATGCCAGGGGGGCCTATCGGCGTAGCGGTAGCGAACCGGGCAACGTCGTAGCTCTGTGAAGCCGCGTCTGCTTGTCGTCACCACGGTTCACCCTGCCGACGACCCGCGAATCAGGCGCAAACTCATCGGGTCCCTACAGGACGAATGGGCGGTCACCTTCGCCGGCGTCGGCGACGGCCCCGCCGACCGGGGCGGGCTCGATTGGAAGCAACTCGCCGGTGTCCGGCCCCTCCGCTGGCTGCGCGCCGCCCGACTCATTTTCACGAGCAGGTACGACGTTGTCTCGCTACACGATCCCGAGCTGCTACCTATAGGAATCATTGCCGCGCTTTTCGGGCGAAACGTCGTATTCGATGTTCATGAGAACGTGCCCGACCAGATCCGAACCAAGGAATGGCTGTGGCGGCCGCTCCGACGGCCGCTGGCGGCAGCGTTCGCATCGATGTTGCGGCTTGCCGAGAAGAAGGTCGCGATCACCCTTGCCGAAGCAGGGTATTCGACGCTCTTCCGCAGCCCGCATCCGGTGTTCCCCAACTACCTGATGGGCGATTTGCCTCCAGTGCGTGAAGCCGACCCGACAGTGGGCGTCGTTTACTTGGGGGATTTGACCGAGGCGCGGGGCTTGGCCGTCGCCGTTGCGGCTGCCGGTCGGGCGAGGGCCGGCAGAATGTCGCTGATTGGTCGCTGCTCCGCAGCCTTCCGCAGCCGCCTCGACAGTATCGCCGCTGCCCACGACCTCGAATTGGAATTCCATGGCTTTCTGCCGCCCGACCGTGCCCTGGCGATTGCCGCTGGGGCGGCCGTTGGGCTCTCGCCTCTGCTCGACCTTCCCAACTACCGCGAGTCGCTGCCGACCAAAGTGCTCGAGTACCTGGCAGTCGGGGTGCCCACTCTGACATCCGACCTGCCGGGAACGCGGTCGGTCATCGGAGCGCGCCCCGGTGTAGTCCTCGTTGCACCGGGCGACGTGATCGCCTGGTCGGATGCCATCGGCGCTGCAGCGGTCGATCCGGAGTTGCGAGCGGCTGCACAGGGGGGGAGCGCTGAGATCCGCAGGGATTTCGTATGGCCGGAGCAGGCGGTCAAGGAGTTCTACAGAGGTTTGCTCTAGCCGCTCGGCCGTTCTGGAGCACCCGCCAGAAACCCGAATCCCCAGGCAATGTGCATGGTTGCCACCGCCGCCGGCATTGCGAGTGCGGCGGGATCCCGGGTTCGCCCTAGCTGTACCGCAGTTGCTGACCCCAGCAGCAGCAAGTAGAGGATTGGGAGGGGAAGCGCAGCGAGGCGCCAAGGGGTGAACACAAGCGCCAGTGAAGCCAGCAAGGCAATAACGAAGAGGGGAGGGATGAGCTGGCGGAGCCGGGTGGACTCGGGATGCATCCGGATCACCCGTCGCTTCCAGGAGCCATACTGGAAATACTGCGATGCGAGCTTGCGCAGTGACGACCGCGGCCGGTAGACGACCTCCAACCGGGGATCGAACCAGACAACACCACCGTTGGCCCGGAGTCGGATATTCAGTTCGTAGTCCTGGTTGCGGGTTAGCTCCTCGTCGAACAAGCCTGCGGCAAGCAGCGGCTCCCTCCGGAACACACCTAGATACACGGTGTCGACGGGGCCGGCTTCGCCCCCGTAATGGAATCGGGCATCGCCGACCCCGACACGCGACGTCATCGCATATGCGATGGCTCGCTGCATCCAGTCGACTCCGACGGCACGTTGGATGCCACCCACGTTGACGGCTCCCGTCTCGTTGAGAGCGGTCACCGCCGTCCTTACGTAATCGGGGGGGAGTTCGGCGTGGCCGTCGCACCGAACGATGATGTCGCCGCGCGCAGCATGGATCGCCAGATTGAGCCCGTTTGGAGTGCGCCCGGTCGGATTGTCGATGCGGCGAAGCTGCTCGTACCTCGAGGACAGGTCGTCGAGCAGTTCGCGAGTCCCGTCGTCGCTCATTCCATCGGCTACCACAATCTCGATACGGCCGGGATAGTCCTGAGCGACGATTGAGGCAATCGTCGCCTCCAGCGACTCAGCCTCGTTGCGCACCGGCAGCACAACCGACACCAGATCCTCAGCCATGTGCCAGCCCTGCCCGGGTCACGGCCTGTTTCATCCATCCTTCGGCAACAGCGCCGAACGGTTCGTGGCGGGCTTCAACTGCCATTGCCATCTGCGCAGCAGTTGCCCGTGCGTTGTCAACCAAGCGTGGCGGGTACGCCAACTCCCGGCGATGCTGTTCGAACTCGTCTTCGTCTACGACTTCAACTCGGCCGTCGGGCCACCTCATGATGTCGAGATCCAGGTCGATCATCGTGACGGTGGCTCCCTTCCAGGATGGCGGGGTGATGATGTCTACATAGAGGTCGACTTTGCCCTGCCAGCTCCAGATGGCGGTCCACCACTTGCCGTCGGGAATCAGTTTCAGGTTCACCGAACTGGATTTGCGCATCGGCTCGTGCCCGCGTTGCATGTCCGAACCGGGCGGCGACCACAGCCAGAGCCCGTGATCATCTTCCCCGAGACGGTTCATGGCGAACTGCCAGTGGCGGCTGCCGTCCCATTTCCTGAAGTCGATCTGAACAGCTTCCATGAAAGACCGACTCTAGGGGTATCTACTCCACCGTCCAGGTTCCATGCTGCTGCACGAGATCGGAGATCGAATTCGCCTTGTTCCGTTCCTGAGCAGCTTTGATCTGGCTCACCATCAGATCGCCATAGGTGTCCCGCTGAATCTTGCGGAAGATGCCGAGCGGAGTTGGGCCGTGCGGGCCGTGGGAGAGGCGGCTCAATGCAAACGCTACGCCCGGGCTGGGACGGGATGAGTCGTGGATCTGGATTGCCTCGATACCGACGTCTTCGACCTTGACGATCTTGGCTCCGTCGATGCCGACAACGACGCCCATCTCGTTGTTGGGTCCGAATAGGATCGGCTTGCCGTCTTCCAGGAAGATCCGGTTTTCGTCTCGCTCCTTACGGCCGGTGAGCAGCTGGAACGCCTTGTCGTTGAACACGTTGCAGTTCTGGTAGATCTCGATGAACGCGGTGCCGTGGTGCTCGTAGGCAGCCTGCAACATCTGCGCCGTGTGGTCGCGATCCATGTCGATGGTGCGGGCGACGAAAGTCGCTTCTGCTCCCAGCGCCAGACTGACCGGGTTGAACGGATAGTCGAGTGATCCCATCGGGCTGGTCTTGGTGCGTTTTCCCGTTTCGCTGGTGGGGGAGTACTGCCCCTTGGTGAGCCCGTAGATCTGGTTGTTGAAGAGCAAGATCTTCAGGTTCACATTGCGTCGCAAGGCATGGATGAGATGGTTGCCGCCGATCGACAACCCATCACCGTCGCCGGTGATCACCCAGACGTTCAGCTCGGGGTTGGCGAGGGCAACGCCGGTGGCAATCGCCGGAGCGCGGCCGTGGATGGAGTGCATGCCGTAGGTGTTCATGTAGTACGGGAAACGGGAAGAGCAGCCGATCCCCGAAATGAAGACGTGCTTTTCGCGATCTACATCCAGCGTCGCCAAAAAGTTCTGTACCGAGGCCAGGATCGTGTAGTCACCACAGCCCGGGCACCACTTGACCTCTTGGCCGGACTGGAAGTCGGCTCGTGTGTAGCGAGTGTCAACGGTCATGACTGGTCCTCGAGTAGTTCGACGATCTTCTTGCTGATCTCGTTGGCCATGAATGGCGCCCCCTGTACCTTGCTCAAGGTCACGGTCGGGGTCAGATACTTCGCCCGCAATACTGCGGAAAGTTGGCCCCGATTCATCTCTGGAACCAGGACCTTTCGATAGCCCGCCAGAACATCCTCGAGGTTGCGTGGGAACGGGTTGAGGTACCTGAGGTGAACATGGGCGACGCGGTAGCCATCGGCGTTTGCGTTGTTGACGCCGGCACGGACGCTGCCGAACGTCGAGCCCCAGGACACAACGAGCAGCTCGGCATCATCGGGCCCATATACCTCGACTTCCGGGATATCGTTGGCAATGCCGGCGATCTTGGCCGCCCGCGCCGCAGTCATCATTTCGTGATTGTCCGGATCGTAGGAAACGTTGCCGGTCAGAGCCTCCTTTTCCAGACCTCCGACACGATGCTCCAAGCCCGGGGTGCCCGGAATCGCCCACGGACGAGCGCCGGTCACTTCATCGCGAGCGTATGGATAGAAGACTCCTTCCGGTCCATTGGGCTCGGTGGCATGCGTGATGGAGATAGGGGGCAGATCGTCGAAGTCGGGGATTCTCCAGGGCTCAGCACCGTTGGCCAGATAGCCATCCGACAGGAGAATCACCGGGGTCATGTACCTCAGGGCGATGCGCGCTGCATCCATGGCGATCGCAAACGCATCGCTCGGCGATGAGGGCGCCAGCACCGGCAGCGGTGCCTCGCCGTGGCGGCCATAGAGAGCGATCATCAGATCGGCCTGTTCGACCTTCGTAGGCAGACCCGTCGATGGCCCGGCACGCTGGACGTCGACGAGAATCAGCGGCAGCTCGGTCATCAGGGCCAGACTCATCGTCTCGCTCTTGAGCGCCACTCCCGGACCCGACGTCGTTGTCACAGCCAGGTGTCCGGCGAAAGCCGCGCCGAGCGAGACACCGACACCCGCAATCTCATCTTCGGCCTGGAATGTCTTGACCCCGAAGTGCTTGAGCCGTGCGATTTCTTCGAGAATCGATGTCGCAGGAGTTATCGGGTAGGAACCCAGGAAGAGGGTGAGGCCGGCCGACTTTGCCGCGGCGACGAGACCCCAGGCCAAGGCCTGGTTTCCGGTGATGTTGGTGTAGGTCCCCGGCGGGAGCTTGGCCGGGAGGATCTCGTAGGTGTGGTGGAATTCCTCGGTTGTGTTGCCAAAATTGAATCCTGCCCGGAACGCCTCGAGATTGGCTTGACCGACGGGGGTGTCGGTGCCGAACTTCTTGTCGATCCACTCGAAGATTGGGGCGGTGGGGCGGTTGAACATCCAGGAGATCAGCCCCAGCGCAAAGAAATTCTTCGACCGTAACACCGACCGGCCCTTGACCCCGGTGTCGGCAACGGCGAGCTTGGTCAGCTTTTCCATGGGTGCCGTCATGACGTGGTAACTGGACAGGCTGCCGTCGGTCAACGGGTTGCTTTCGTATCCCGCCTTCTCCAGGTTGCGGGTGTCGAAGGCGTCTTCGTTGGCAAGGATGAGTCCGCCCGCGACCACGTCGCGAATGTTGGACTTGAGCGCCGCCGGGTTCATGGCTACCAGAACGTCGGCCTCGTCACCGTGCGTGAGGATGTCCCAATCGGCGATGTGGACCTGGAAAGAAGACACCCCGGCGAGTGTTCCCTGCGGGGCCCGGATCTCGGCCGGGTAATCGGGAAAGGTGGCCAGATCATTGCCAAAGGCGGCCGATGATTCGGTGAACCGGCTACCGGCCAGCTGCATGCCGTCGCCGGAGTCGCCGGCGAAACGGATGACCACCCGGTCTTTCTTCTCGGGTGGCTTGGGGGGAGACAGAGTCTCTTCCTGCATGGTGGAAGCTCCTAATGGGGTGGTTGCTGATAGACCCCAAATTGCCTGAGTTGTTGCTCGGGGCGCCGCACGTGACGTTCCAAGACGATCATCCAGTCTATGCAGATAGCTGCACGTTGGGGAACATATTTCAGTGACGCGGACGCCGGCATCGACTCAAGCCCTCGCGCTCGAGGAGAGAGCCGAGTTCGAGCAGGCGGTGTTCGTGCCATCGCGGTCCGATGAATTGGATGCTGGGGGGTGGCACACCGTCCCTATCGAGCGGCAAGGATATGGCGGGAAGCCCGGTTTGATTCACCAGAGCCGAGTAGCGGCTCAGCGGGGACCGATAGGGAACCTTGTGTCCTGCCACCTCGATTTCGTCTTCGCCGATCGGTTTCGCGTTGGCTGCAACCGCGGGTGTCATCAGGAAGTCACAGCGATTGAGCGCTTCGTCCGCCGTATTCCGCACCAGAGATCGCCACTGCTGGGCTGCCACGTAGCGGCGAGGATCCGTGGCGAATACCGCATCGAGACGTTGCGAGACCTCGGGACCGTAAGTCCCCGGGTGATTGCGCCAGCGTTCGTCGTGAACTAGGGCAACCTCCGGATATGCGATGTCTTCGATCTGACGGGATGGGACCAGGTCGGGCGAGTCGAGATCAACTATCTGCGCACCAAGCGCAATGAGCGCCGACCGGGCCGCGACGAACGCCGTTGCGATGGCCTCGATTTGGGGAAGATCGACCCACGGGTGAGGAACACCGATCGTGGTGCCCCGCAGGGAGGCCATGGCGGCCGGCCCGACAACCGGCTGCGGCGCCGACCACGGATCCTTCGAGTCGTGTCCGGCGATTGCCGTGTACACGCAGGCGGCATCGTTGCTACTGCGGGCCAGCGGCCCAACCGTATCGAGAGATGGTGCCAGCGGGAAGATACCGGTGAGCGGTACCCGGCCGTGGGTGACTTTCAGGCCGACAACACCGCAGAGTGCGGCCGGGACACGAATCGAACCCCCTGTGTCGGTGCCGATCGCCGCGGCGGCCGACCCGTCGGCAACTGCCGCAGCCGACCCTCCCGATGATCCACCCGGCGAGAGCTCGCGGTTCCAGGGATTCCGAACGGGCCCGAACCAGGGGTTTTCGCTGGAGAATCCAAAGGCATACTCGTGGAGCCCGGTGCGTCCGATGATGACCGCACCAGCCGCCTGTAGGCGATTAACCACGGTTGCATTTCGCGAGGCGAGTGGGGTCGGGTAGCTGCTACCGGCGGTGTTCGGATAGCCGGCTTGGTCGACGAGATCTTTGAGGGCAACGGGAACCCCGGCAAGGGGCCCCACTTCCTCGCCCGCCTCGATCCGGTTGTCGATTGCAGCGGCTGCGGCACGCGCACCGTCCGGATCGAGCAGGGTGTAAGCGTTGAGGATTTTCTGGCTCTGCTCGGCCCTCTCGAGGTGGTCGGCGACGACGGAGGTAGCGGTGATGTTGCCGCTGGCGACTGCATTGGCGATCGCAGCGACACCCTTCGGAAGACCACTCATTCCCAGGTGACTTGTTGGTTACTAGGGAAGACAGAGATCCAAAGCCGGCCCGGGGGGATTGTGATGGGCGATCCGTCGGCGAGGGTGAGCTCGAAACGCTCTCCCGCCGAAGTTCGTTGCCATTCACCTTCAACGACGAGGCCGTCGTAGAACACGTAAGCCGAGCCGCTGCCGACAGTGTCGAGAGCAGGAACGGAGGAGCCTTCACCACTGGAGGAGCGAGCTGTGTAGCGCACGGCTTCGATCACGACGAGAGTGTCCGTTGCGATCTGAGTATCCGTCTGCTCGGTTCCCTCCGCCGGAGCGCTACGCCAGTTGTGCGGCTTGTCACCGTTGAATCGGATGTACTCATCTCCCGTCCACTCCCAGCGCACCACGGGGTTGTCCGACCAATCGAGATTGACGATGCCGGCTCCGGACGCGCCCGGAGTGGGTTCCCCGAAGTTGAAGATTGGCTCCACTGGTGGTTCATCAGCGAAGCCGCGGCGATCCGATTCATCGCGCATGAGCAGTGTCGACCCGTACAAATTGTGTGGCGCCGAGCGGCTCCTGATCCGGAAGGTGGTGTTGCCGTTGTCGCCGAGCAGATTCACGTCGTAGCCGAGGATCACCCCAACCACCCACGATTGAGCTCCCGAGATCTGCAGCGGAGCATCCAGGTATTTGATGAGGGTCGGGTCGGTGGGCCGGCCGGAGCGGATCGGACCAAGATATTCCGTATCGCTGTGGTGGAACAGTGCGATGAATCGAGTCAATCCGCCTTCCACCAAAAGCTCATACATCGCATCGGCTTGCTCGATTCCCGATTGCGGCCGCGCGTTCCAATGGTTGTCGACCTTGACTGCGATTACTCGCCTGTCGAGTGCGTCCTCGTCTGTAACGCCCATCCCGTTGAGCGGAGACATCGGTAGCGGAGCCAGAGTTGTCGTTGTTGTTGTTGTCGTCGTCGTCGTGGTCGGCGCCGTCGTGCTGGCGGCATCCGTGGTTTCGATGGGGGCGAGCGTGGTCATCTGCCCTAGGGTCGTAGCGGTGTCGTCGCTGCTGCCACAGGCGGCAGCCAGAGCGGCGAATACGGCGAGGATCAGAAGGAATCTGGGTGGTTTCACGAAGGGGGAGTGTATACGGGGTGGGGAAACAAACGAGCTTCCTGGTAGCTTCGATCGTATGGATCATCTAGTCGCTCTGGTGGAGGCTGAGCTCGCCGCACGGGCCGATCCGGACAAAGCGAAGGGCATGGCCGCCTATCTGAAGACAGATATGCCTTTCTACGGGGTGCAGAAGAAAGGGCGCACCGAGGTCTTCCGCAAGGTACGAGCGGCATGCCCGATTGCGAATAGCTCGGAATACCGGGAAGCGGTACTTACCCTTTGGGCTCGGCCCCATCGGGAGGAGAAGTATCTCGCCATCAGCCTCGCCAGGGGGAATCCCGCCTTCACAACTTTCGACAATGTCGATCTCTATCGCCGGCTGATAGTCGAAGGTGCCTGGTGGGACCTCGTCGACGATGTCGCCATCAATTGCGTCGGCATGGTTCATCGGCACGAGCGCAAATCGATGGAACCGGTCATCGAGAGCTGGATCGACGACGAAGACATGTGGCTGCGGCGGACTGCCCTCATTTCGCCGATCAAGCACAAGGATGACACCGATTACGAGACTCTCTTTGGCCACTGCCTACGTTGTGCCCACGAGCGGGAGTTCTTCATCCGCAAGGCGATTGGATGGACGCTGCGTGAGTATGCCAAAACCCGACCCGATCGAGTGCGATCGTTCCTGCTGCAGCATCGCGATCGGTGGTCCGGGCTCAGCTTCCGGGAAGCGGCCAAGCATCTCGATATCTGACGAGGCCGCGGCCAATATGATGGCGACATGAGTCAACGTGATCAGTGGAACCAGCGCTACAGCCAAAAGGGTTCGGTCTGGGGGGCAGCTCCGAATCAGTTCGTCGCCGACCGCCTCGCGGATCTCGAGCCGAGCCGGATCCTCGATCTCGGGTGTGGCCAGGGGCGCAATGCAATCTGGCTGGCGGCTCGCGGCCACGAAGTGACGGCCGTCGATGTGTCCGACGTGGCCATTGAGCAAGCAACCAAGCTCGCCGCCGACGCCGGCGTTGCGGTCGAATTTGTTGCTGCCGATCTCGTCGCATGGGAACCTCAGGAGGCAGCATTCGACCTGGTTCTGCTGGCCTACATGCAAGCGCCGGAGCCGCTGCGGCGGGCTCTCCATCGCAAGGCCGCGCGGGCGCTCACCCCTGGAGGAAGAGTCTTCGTCATCGCTCACCACAAGGAAAATCTGGAGCATGGCGTCGGGGGGCCCGCTTCACTAGAGGTTCTGTTCAACGAGGAGGAAGTTGCGGAAGACTTCGCAGGCTTCGTGATTGAGGAAAACACAAAAATGCTTCGACCCGTCGACAGGGGCGATGTCGCCGGTGACGCAATCGATCTGTTGTTCACGGCCAGGAAGAGCTAGAGGCCAACTCGCCCGATCGATCGCGCCGGCCAGTAGCGCCCGACGACCTTCCACCGTGCGTTCTCCAGTCTCACCGGTCCAATCACGCGGCTATCGCCGGCCGATCGAGCCCGGTTGTCTCCGAGAACGAACATCTCATCCCGGCTGAGCAGCCAGTCTCCGTCGGGAAGCGTCGGACCTTTGGCCCACGGCTCGGCCAGGACGGCATCATTGGCATGAACCTGGCCTCTGGTGATCACAATGTGTTCTTCAGGCAGACCGACCACCCGTTTCACGAGCTCGAAGCCCGGTTGGTGAGGATGTTCGAAGATGAGGATGTCGCTGCGCTGTGGGGAATGGCGCCGCGACTGCGCGACCACGTAGTCGCCGGGCAGCAACGTGGGCGCCATCGATTCCTCCGCCACCTCATAGCGGCGAAGGCGGCCTCGCAGTCCGGCATAGGCGATGAGCGTGACCGTCCCAATTAGCGTAAGCCGCCTGCCGGGTCGCATTTGGTCCTTTCACAGCTATGCCGCAACGGTACCCGACGTCGCCTGGTTCGTGGCGGCAGGTGTATGGTCGGATCACGAATGGCAAACACCTGGAGGTGACCTGTGGGACTTTTCCGCCCCAGCCGTGTGGCTCACGCCCATTGCGATCTCTTCTGCGGGGTATACGACCCGGCGCAGGCGATGATCGAAGCGAAATCAGTGCTCAACTGCTGTACCAAGTATCACGCTTCCGACGATGATGTTTTCCGTGCTCGCTGCATTTCCATCAAGGAAGAGCGTGCCGAGTTGGTCAAGCACCATCTCAGCGTGTTGTGGACCGACTTCTTCAAGCCGCCTCATCTGGAGCAGTTCCCACAGCTGCACGACCTCTTCTGGCGGGCCATCAAGGCCGCCGGTGACGCGAAGAAGTCGATGGATCCGGCAGTGTCGGAGGGCATGATCGAGCTGATTCAGGAGATTTCCGACATCTTCTGGCAGACCGAAGCCGCCCAGACGGCTGGCGTGTACCCACCGCAGTAGCAGACGTTCGGGCGTAGATACCGGCTGCGACGCCGCACGCCACGCCAAACTCGAGAAGGGGTTGCCGCGAACGCGGCAACCCCTTCTTGCGCTAGAGGCGGGAACCTCGTCCGGGCGCCTGTTCACGGTCCCTGCTGATGCGGCCAGACCAGCATCGGTGGGATATAGTGGATGACCCAACAAATCTGGCGGAGGTTGCCGTTGGGTCGGGTGACGAGGACTGGTGAGACACGTGGCGTTGCCGTCGATGAGCTGCGTCGTCACAACCTGGCGACGGTGGTCGAGCACCTTCACCTCAATGGCCCGTCGACCAGATCGCAGCTGACGTCGATCACCGGGTTGAACCGGTCTACTGTTGCCGATCTGATAGGCGAACTCGTGGATCTTCGACTGGTCACTGAAGAACCGGGATCGGCCTCCTCCGGTCCGGGGCGCCCCTCACCGGTGGTCCATGCTCGTCCCGATGGGGCCGTGGTGTTGGCGTTGGAGATGTCCGTCGATTCCATCGCGGTTGCGACAATGGGTGTTGGCGGCTATCTCTACGACCAGGTAAGGGTCGGTCGCTCCCGTGGACGGTTCGGCCCCGAGACGACGGTGCGCGACATCGCGGAGCTCGCCCGTCCCTTGTTGGCCGAACTCCCGGCGGGTCACCGGCTGGTCGGGGTCGGCGCAGCAGTTGTGGGCTCCGTGCGGCGCAGCGATGGGCTGGTTCATCTCGCGCCGAACCTGGGCTGGCGCAATGCCCCGATTGGTCGGATGCTCACAAGTGAATTGTCGCTCGGGGTCCCTGTGCTTGTAGCAAACGATGCCGACCTCGGCGCTCTTGGTGAGTACCGACGCGGTGGGCTGGGTGACGTTTCCCACCTTGTGTATGTGGCAGGTGAAGTCGGCATCGGGTGTGGCGTCATCGCTGATGGAAAGCCGCTACTCGGATCGGCGGGCTATGCCGGCGAGGCCGGGCACACAATGATCAACCCGGAAGGATTGATTTGTCGGTGCGGGGCAATCGGATGCTGGGAGACCGAAGCCGGTGAGAACGCGCTGTTACGGAGGATGGGGATTTCCGCTGAGGCGGGCGGCCTCGGGGCTCTCGACGAAGTCACCCGGCTCGCTGCTGGCGGAGATGGGCCGACCCTGCAGGCGATTGCGGACACGGGGAGGTGGCTCGGAATCGGCGTGGCCAACCTAATCAACCTCTTCAATCCGGAAGTCATTGTGCTTGGTGGTCTCTACCACTTGCTGTTCGATCACCTCGAGGCTTCCGTGATGAAGGAGGTCGAGAGATCCCTGACTGCCTCTCGGACGATGGTCGACATCCGGCGCAGCGCAATCGAGGCCAATGCTCCTCTTGTCGGCGCTGCGGAGTTCGCGTTGGCCGGCGTGGTCGGCGACCCCGCGAGGGTCACCGCCACATAGATTTCCTTTCTACTGCCGATCGCTCGCCGAAGTGGCGGACGGCCGGGTCCGTTCCAACACCCACGTGTAGAGCAACCCACTGACTACCACTGCGACGCCGATGAAGGCAGTTGTGCCGAGCACGACGGTAGCCACCGACACGACGGTGGTGGTGCCTGCCCCTAGGTCCCCAACGTCGATGAGTTTCTCGATGCCGTAGGCGACACCGAACGCGGTTGCGCCGCCGATGACCGCAGGGGGAATCACCCTTCCCGCTTCGGTGAGGAGACGGCGCAGCCTCTGCCTGTCATCGGCATCTGCGTACCAGACTGCAGCGAGGATGAATGTGTAGACGGCGAGGGCCAACGTCGATGCCACCGCGACCCCGCGGATGCCGAAAGTGTTCTGCAGGATGGCGTAGAGCGGGACGGCCACGATTGTCGCCGCGGTTCCGACGACTACCGGTGTCCACATCTCCTTTCGGGCATAGAAGGCCCGATTCAGGATCTGCAGGCCTCCCCAGATCGGGATCGCAAACGCGTAGAAGAAGAGAGCGTCGGCTGTTCCGAAGGTGTTGTTGGGGGTGAAGCTGTTGCGTTCAAACAGCGCGCGAACAATCGGGATCGTCATCGCTGCCACCAACGCTGCCGCCATGGTCGATAGCACGAGCACGACTCGCAAGGCTTTGTCTACTGTGCGCTTCATTTCGTCGATGCGGCCCTCAGCAAAGAGGCGGGCGAGGAAGGGATAGGCGGCGACGCCGGCCGCTTGGGCGACGACTCCGACCGGCACGAGCATGGTTCGCCGGGCGTAGTTGAGCTCGGTGGCGGCTCCCTCACTGACGAATTGGCCGAAGACCCGCATGAACGTTTCGTCGAGAACGACGATCGACTGGCCGATCATCAACGGTAGGGCGATCAGCAAGTACTCGCGAAGGACGGGGTTCTGCCACGGGATCCGCAGGGGGAGACGCATCCCCACCCGGCGGGCTCCCCACCATTGCAGGGCGAAGTTACCCACGAAGGCCCCGGCCAGGGCCCCCCACACGAATCCTTCCGGTGATGCTTCGGCGAGGACCGCCCAGGCGACCCCCCCGGTGATGATGCCGAGGTTGTAGACGATGGGCGCCAGCGTTGGGATCGTGAAAACTCCCTTGGTGTACTGGACTGCGCTGAACAGGGCGCCGAGCACGAAGAAGACCTGGGCCGGAAGAATGATCCTTGTGAAGTGGATGGTGTTGGCGATCTGCTCAGAGCTAAAGCGGGGGAAGAGCAGCTCGATGATCTGCGGGGCGGCGACCCACCCAACGGCTACGAGTGCAGTGATGGCGATGGCAACCGGCCGGATGATGGCGCTCAGCGCCTCCCAACCGCCCTCCTCATCGTCGCGAGCCAGGTAGCGGGAGAAGATTGGGATGAACGTTATGGACAGAAATCCGCCGGCCAGTAGATAGTTGAGGAAATCCGGAATGGCGAAGGCGGCTACGTACTCGTCGGTTGATGCAGTGGCGCCCAACAGCGAGGCAAAGATGATCTCGCGCACTTGGCCGAGGATGCGGGAGATGAGCACTCCGGCCGACACAATCAATGCTGCGGCGCCCATTCGTTTCCCAAGTGATCTGTCCACGTGGCCAAGCTAGTACAGCGACAGCCGTCCCCCCTTCTCAGACGTGTGTTTGCGGAGGACAATGGAAGGGACAAGGAGGCGCGCTATGACCCAGAGAGAGCGCTATTACAGGGGTCTATTCGCCGTGGCCGCCGTCTACGACATAGTCCTCGGAGTGATTTTTCTCTTCTTCGGAAGGTGGGCATTTGATCGACTCGGCATTGCCGAGAAGTACCCTGAAGGTGGGTTCCTGCCGTTAATCGGTGGCTTTGTCCTGGTACTCGGTATTGGCTACTGGTTGATCTGGAGGAGCGATCTGTGGCGTAATCGCGACCTGGTGGCCGTCGGAGCGCTGTACAAGCTGGCCTACAGCGGTGTCGGTGTTGTCATCGCAGTGGTAGACGAGGTCCCGCATGCCCTGTTCCTGTGGGGCTTCGGCATTGCCGACGCAGTGTTCTTTGTCCTGATGGTCGAATGCATTGTCTGGCTGTACCGGCAACACCGTCCCGCTCGGGAAGTCCCGGTGGTTGGATAGGTCTGCGTCACAGTGACCCAAAGGAGAACACCAGCACCCAGCCGGAGACAATGAGGCCGACGTGGATCCCGACGAGCAACCATCGCCCGCGGGAGAATGGCTCACTGAGTTGATGCGGAACCGGTACCCACCGGTACCAGAACCAGGTTCCCAGAGACCCACCGAGCAGCACCCCGGTCGTCATCGTCCACCAACCGGCGGTGGCCCAGGCCGATCCCTCGAACTCGATCGATACGAGCAGAAGTGCGATCGACACCGCGGCGGCCGGGACCGCCAGCAGGTATCGCCATGCCGGGTGTCGCAGGCTGTAGGCGAGGAGCAGCGGCATCAGAATCCAGCCAATCACCATCAGCGTCGGTGGAAGCCATCCCAGATTGGGAACCGCGCCCACAAGGACGGCGATGAGGCCCAGGGCGATCGCGCTGATTCCGACCAGACGCTTGATCCGCATCGCAAAACGCCGATCGGATGTCATCTCCAATGGCGTGCCGCTCCGATGGAATTGAGCAGTGCTTGTCATGTGCTCTACCGTTCTGCCGAGCCGGCGGCAAGCTGTTCTTTGAAGCCCTTCCTGCGGCGTCTGGTGGCTTCCGCCGAGTAAATGCGCATACCCAGAGCCAGTCCGTTTTCCTCGAGCTGCTCGACCGTCATGTTCTTTGGTACATAGTTGACGTCGAACAGGGTGCACTTCTCCCACGCTCCCGGCTCGATGATGCGACCCTCGCGCAGGAGCCGGCTGTATAGGGGAGTGCCCGGAAAGGGAGTGAGCACCGTAATCTGCACGTCGAATGGCAGCGTGTCTTCGACGAACTGCTCGACTGCATCGAAGACCTCGAGACCATCCCCGTCGAGGCCCAGAACGAAACAGACGTTGACGGCTATCCCGTGCGTCTGGATCGTCTCGACGGCGCGGCGGTATCCGTCGACCTGTTTGTGTTTCCAGTTCTGTTTGAGTTCCAGCCCGTTGAGACCGTGTTCGCTCGGGCTCTCGAGGCCAATGAGCAGCTCGCGGCATCCGGATTCCTTGAGCAAACGAAGTAACTCGAGATCATCGGCTACGGAGACATCGGTCTCGGTGAACCAATGAACTCCGAGACCGCCCAATGCCTCTGCGAGCTCGCGACCGTAGTGCTTGTTGACGAACGTGTTGTCGTCAGCGAGTTCGAGGAACGGATCCTCCGGCCACAGATCCTTGATGGCCTCGATCTCAGCGATCACCTTCGGTACCGGCTTGTGCTTGTACCGATCGGTGAGCAGGATCGAGCTTGCACAGAACTCGCAGTGCCACGGGCACCCCCGTTCCGTCTGGACGGTGAGTCGGTTGTATCGGTCCGGGTCCAGCAGATCGAATCGGGGGATCGGCGCCGTGGCGAGATCGTATTCGGCGCCCTTTGCCGAGTAGACACCACTCAACCGTCCCGACTCGACATCGGAGATCACCTCGGGCCAGACGGGTTCCCCTTCTCCAACTATGACCGCATCAAAATGCTGAAGCGCTTCATTGGGAAGCGAGGTCACATGTAGGCCGCCGATGGCTGTAGGCACACCGATCTCGCGATATCGGTCGGCCATTTCGTACGCCTCCCGGATCTGGGCGGTGTACGACGAGAACGCGGCCATGTCGCATTCTGGCAATTCGTCGAGGTCCCTGATGTCTGCGACCTCTACGTACTCGACTTCGTGACGCTCCGGCGTGAGAGCGGCAAGGGTGAGAAGCGAAAGGCTGGGGAGCGAGGCGATTGCTTTGCCCCGATCGACGAAGCCGGGCAAGGTCAGGCCGATTTCTGCGAGTACCGGGTTGAAAACCCGGATACCACTCATTGCGATCAACGCAATCTTCACAATAACCACCCCCTTACGGGGTAGGGCATCCTTCCCTTCCATTATCCGCCGCTTGCCGCGGTGTGGCTAGAGAAATCAGGTAGCGAGGTCGCGGCGGCGCAGGACTGCTGCCATGAACGCAGCGGCCAGGGCGATGAGAACCAGGGCCTTGGCGAGCGCTCCGCCGGCTCCCGGAGTCAGCGACCCGAGTGCGAAGTCGGCCGGAACGAGATTGAAGAAGTCGTCGGGAGCCAGACCGGCCATGGCGCTGACCCCGATTCGCCATGGGGATAGGCTCGCCAAGGCGGGGACTGCGGCCGCAATCCCGTTTTCCCAAATGAAGACGTACGTCAAGCCGATGAGAGTCGCTCGCTTGAGCAGATACCCCAGCGGAACGAACAGCGCGGCGTAAGCGGCTGTAGTTATGGCAGTCCCGACCAGTAGCGGGACGAAATAGGAGAACGTACCGATGGCTATGCCGACGAGAATGCCGAAGGCGGCAGCACCGATCCCGGTGAGCAGGAAAGCCTCCAGGAAGGCAGCCGAGATCTTGGCGACTGCGATTGTGTAGCGCCGGATCGGGCGCAACACGAGGAAGGACATGGTGTTGTCGCGACGCTCGTCACCCAGTACCGAGGAAGCGATGATGAGGGTCACCACCGGGACGATGATGTTCATGAAGACACCGACCGTCATGCCGATCGATGTCTCGAAGGCAGTTTCCACATTCCGACCGCTGGTACCGCGGGTCCCGATCATGTAAAGCAGGTAGATGCCGGCCGAGGACCCGGAGAGAAGCATCAGGCCGATTGCTCGCTTGGGGCTGAGGGTCTGACGGACGGTCACCCACACAATGGCGATGAAGCGCTTCATCGTCCCCCCACCAAGTAGCGGAATACGCTCTCGAGTGACTCGTCCTCCGGGGCAAATCTGACGATACGGACATCGAGTTCTCGAGCCAGACCGGCGACTAGCGAGCCGAGGCCGAGCAAATCGCTGGTCTCCAATCGGAGTCGCGAGTCGTCGACGGTCACTGAGTAGACGGCCTCGCTGTTCAGCAGTGCGGCTGCGAATTGGCGGTCCTTGTCGCACTCGATGAGCACACGGTAGGGGATGTCCGACATGGCGCGACGAATAGCCCCAATATCCCCGGCCGCGGCCAGCTTGCCATCGACGATGGCGATAACGCGGTCGGTCATCCGCTCTACCTCTTGGAGGACGTGCGACGAGACGATCAACGTATGGCCGCGTGCGGCCAGCTTGCCGAAGAGCTTGATCAGGTGAGCCCGCTGGACCGGATCTGTGCCGTTGAGTGGTTCGTCGAGCACCAGAATCTCAGGATTGTGGACTAGAGCGGCGGCGACTTTGGTGCGTTGTCGCATACCCTTGGAGAAGCCGCCGATTTGGCGATTAGCGTCGCCGGTCAGTTCCACCGTCTCCAGAGCAATATCGGCCGCCTCCTCAGGTTGGTCGAGACCGGTGAGCGTGGCGGCATACGCCACATACTGACGAGCGGTGAGGGTGTTGTAGAGCGCACTCTCCTCGGGAACAAAACCCAGGTCGCGGAAGCGATCAACTTCGGCGCGCGGGAGCGCGCCCTTGACCAGCACTTCGCCCTGGGAGGGCAGGATGAGGCCCGTGAGCATCCGTAGCAGAGTTGTCTTTCCGGCTCCGTTGGGCCCCAGCAACCCGGTGAGTCCCGGACCGAATGAGCAGGTCACATCGGAGACTGCGACTTTCTGGCCAAACCATTTGGAGACACCGGTGACTTCGACGGTCGGGTCGGCAACAAGGGCGGGGTTGTCGTTCACAGCTCTCTCCGATAGCGGCGGGCCATCAAGTAGACCGTCCCGACGCCCAACAGCCCAATGATCACAGCGGAGAGCCACGGCTCGAATCCCACCGAAATCATCGGGATGTTGCTCTGGGATCTTTCGAAAACCCAATTGCGCACAACCTCGGGGTGCTGGAGTAGCGAGATGAGGGTGCCGTAGCGAGACCCGGCGAAGTTGAGGTTGCGGAACATCTCGGCAAATGCCGGGGAAATGAAGATGACGGCAAGGTAGGTGCCGGCGGCGGGGCCGACCCGGCGGGCATAGGTAGAAACGAGCAGCGCCGGGGCACCGTATCCGACTACGTAGGCGACCATGGTGATGATCACCTTGATGAGATCGTCGGAGTTGTTGAGCAATGCGGAAGCAAGACCCCGATCGTCGAGTGCTGCGAATCCCACGTACATGATCAGATTGGGGAGCAAGAAGAACGCAGCGGCGACTCCGGCGAGGGCGCCGGCCCGGCCCCAGATGTAGTCCCAGGCAGTCAGCGGTCGCGAGCTGTAGACGGCCAGCACGCCGTCTTCACGATCGGAGATCAGCAGATTGGGGGCAGCCGACGCAACGAACAGAATGATCACAGTGCCGACGAGTCCTATGTACTCGGCATGGCCTCCAAACGGGCTATCAGTGTCCGGGGCGAAGGAACTGATGGCGAAGGACAGCCCAACAAACACGGCTGCGGGGAGAAAGGCGAGGGCAACCATGCTCCAGGGGTAGACCTTCTTGCGGGCTTTGCGCCGAATGCCGAATGTCCGGCGAAGACCGTCCTTGATCATTGCCTTGATTGCGCCCACTCGTCCCAGCCGCTGCCCTTCGTAGGGCTGATAGCCGAGATCGTAAACAACGCCCGTGCGGTCACTCATCGTCCGGCACCTCCCCGAGGAAAATGTCCTCCAGCGTTGTCGACCGAGCCCCCAAGCGGCGGAGGGATACATCGGTCGCCGCGAGGGCGTCGCGTGCTGCCAGGAATGGGTCGCCCGGCGATGCGGTGATTGTCAGGACCTCGCCTTGGGTTTCTACCGTTGCGCCGGAGCGACGCAGCTCGGCGGCAACCAGCTCGATGTCGCTCACCACCTCGAGTTCGACTACTCCGGTCTCGGTGAGGCCGCTGATCGGTCCACTGCGCAATACCCGGCCGCCGTCGAGCATCACCACCCAGTCGCAGGTCTGTTCGATGTCGGGGAGTACGTGTGACGAAACCAACACGTTGATGCCAAAGCCCCCAAGCCGGCCGATGAGGTCCAGCATCTCCTCTCGCCCGGCCGGGTCGAGCCCGGCGGTAGGCTCATCCAGGAATACCATTTCCGGATCGTGGACGATCGCCTGGGCGAGCATGGCGCGCTGTTGCATGCCGGTGGAGAAGTCGCCGAGGTAGCGGAACCTTTCCTCATGTAGCCCCACCATCGTGAGAATGTCGGAGGCTCGCTGCCGTGATTCGGTTGGGGGGACTCCTGCCAGCTCCGCCGCATAGCTCACGAAATCCGCTGCGGTTTGGTCTTTGGGTAGGCACTCGCCTTCGGGCATATAGCCGATGCGCGAACGCACCTTGATCAGATCCTTTTCCGGGTCGGCACCCAGTACCTCTACTCGGCCGACGGTCGGAGTGAGAATGCCGAGCAGGATTTTGATGAGGGTCGTCTTGCCCGCCCCGTTTGCGCCGACGAGACCGATCCGGCCGGGCGGCACCTCGACATCGAGGTGGTGCAGAGCGACGACATCGCCGTAGGCGTGGCCGAGGTTGTAAGCGGACAGAGCGGCAACCGTCATAGGCGGAGGCTATCAGCGGTTGACCCTGATCGTGAATCGACCGACTCGCAGTCGGCCGACTGCGAGTCGGCGATTACCCCAGCTTGCGTTCCCGAAAACGCCGAACGAAGAACTGCCAGACCTTCTCGGGCGGGACGGCTTCCGGTGGCGGTGCCGGTGCCGGTTCATCGGCTGAGGCCGGCTCGAGAAGCCCGCCGGCGTCGCGACGCAACTCGGCGAGCCGCTCCCGCAGGAAGGTTGCTTCGGTCTCGGCTTTGACGGCACGCTCCCGTGCTTCAGCCAGCTGCTGGCCGGCCTCATGAAGGTTGCCCAATTGGTTGAGCATCTTGTTCCAGGCATCGATGGGCACGATCATCGTCCCGGGCGGGGCATCCTCGGCCGATTGAGCAGGGGTGGCGACGGTTGCGGTTGCGTGGGGGGAGTCGCTTGCTGGGTCTTCAGTCGTCGCTCGCCCCAACTCCGCTGCCCGCCGCTGTACTCCATCGAGGTCGACCATGCGCAGACTTGTGCCGCGGTTCGTTGGCTCTAGGTAGGTGGCGACTGTCGACCGCCGCGCCCACTTGCGCAGCGTTTCCACCGGGATGCCGGTCTCCCGGCTCGCTTCGCGCAGGGTCACCCAGCGCCGACCCTCACCGGCCGCGGTCGCCGCGTCGATCTCGACCTCGGCAACGCGGTGCGCCGCCGAGCGCAACGCTTCGGTTTCCCAGAGGAAGGCAGGGTCAGGATGACTCATGGGCGCATCATACGACCGGCGCTGCCGCCCGGTCGAGATGGGCATAGGTCTCGCAACGACTTCCGCACCCGTTCCCACGTATCTGTGTTTGATACGCGGCACCGGAGGTACGCAAGAACGGCTGGTGAGGGCCAAGGGGCGGGGCCAAACCGCCGATCTGCTGTCGTGCTCCCTAGAATCCGCATCATGCCGTCTACTCCGCCGAGTCGAATCCCGGGCCGTCCCAGCTCCGACGATGTTCGGGAGATGGTGACCCGGATCGTTGATGGGGTCATGACCCAGAAGTCGGCCACCGCCGGCGCCCCTTCCGGACCGGCCTCTCCACCCCGGGCCACAACTGGAACCGGGATCGCCATTGGTGCCGACCACGGTGGGTTCCCGATGAAGGAGAAGCTTGCCTTCCGCTTGCGCGAGCAGGGCCACGAAGTGCTCGACTGCGGCACCGACTCGACGAAGTCGGTCGACTATCCGGACTTCGCCCACGCCGTTGCCAGTGCCGTTTCGGCAGGCAAGGTGCAGTGGGGGATCATCGTGGACGGCGCCGGAATCGGGTCGGCAATGGTCGCCAACAAGGTGCCCGGCGTGCGCGCGGCCCTTTGCTATGACCTCTCCAGCGCCCACAACAGCAGGGAGCACAACCTGGCCAACGTCCTGACGCTCGGAGCCGGTTTGATCGGCGACAACCTTGCCTGGCAAATAGTCCAGGAGTGGCTGAACACCCCGTGGGGTGGGGATCGTCACGCCCGCCGTGTAGACAAGATCATGGAAATAGAACGACGCTATTCGAAAGCAGAGCAATGGACCGCGAAAAGCTGATTGAGGCCGTAACTCAGGAAGTGCTCACGGCGCTCACCATGCGCTACGACGTGTGCGAGTCACCGGAAGCGGTACGCAATGTCGTGGCCAACGGCGCCGACCGGGTCAGCTTCCACGGCGAGGCCGCGGACGTGCCGATGGACCTCGCCAAGTACATCGATCACACGCTGCTCAAACCAGAAGCCTCGGCCGCAGACATCGACAAGCTGTGCGCTGAAGCCCGGGAATACAACTTCGCTTCGGTGTGCATCAACCCCACCTGGGTAAAGCGGGCCGCCGACAGCCTGCGCGGCACAGAGGTCGTGACCTGCACTGTCATCGGGTTCCCGCTCGGAGCAAATACCACCGCGATCAAAGCCATGGAGGCACGGCGGGCACTTCGTGAAGGGGCTCGCGAGGTCGACATGGTCCTCAACGTGGGGGCGCTCAAATCGGGTGAGTACGACCTTGTCCGAGAGGACATCGCCAAAGTCGCCGAGGCCGCGCACGAAGTCGGTGGACTGTGCAAGGTGATTCTCGAGACGGCGCTGCTCACCGACGAGGAGAAGGTTGTCGCCTCCTCGCTGGCCAAGGAGGCCAAGGCAGACTTCGTCAAGACTTCGACCGGATTCGGCTCGGGCGGGGCGACCGTATACGACGTAGCGTTGATGCGGGAGACCGTCGGTCCGGATATGGGAGTTAAGGCATCCGGCGGAGTGCGTACCCTCGCGGACGTAGAGGACATGATCGCTGCGGGGGCAAGCCGGATCGGCGCCTCCGCAGGCGTCCAGATAGTGAGCGGAGACCAAGGAGAGACAAATGGCGACCGGTATTGAGCTCAGGTCTTACGCATTCCTCGACAGCCTGCAGCCACAATATGCGGCGTTCCTGGGCACCGTTGCCAAGGGCTTCTTGCCGCTCGCTCACGACGCATCCCTCTGGGTAGAGGTGGCCCCCGGGATTGAGATCAACCGGCTAACCGATGTGGCGCTGAAGGCGACGAAGGTATGGCCGGGAATGCAGATCATCGAGCGGTACTACGGGGTACTCGAACTGCACTCACCCGATCAGGCGGAAACCCGGGCAGCCGGTGCGGCCATCCTCGACGCGATCGAACTCACCGAGGATGACCGCATCAAGCCGCGGCTGCTGTCGAGCCAGATCATCCGGC
>Ga0180435_10001451_pt1 | contig 24694 bp, 15 predicted proteins | sample SS_ome_3_FD_132467 | JGI IMG/M metagenome (GOLD analysis project Ga0180435, IMG submission 132467) | Hypersaline lake sediment archaeal communities from the Salton Sea, California, USA - SS_3_S_1 metaG | ecosystem: Environmental > Aquatic > Non-marine Saline and Alkaline > Hypersaline >... | reverse complement strand
GGGCCCGCTCACACCAGGTCGGTGTCGGCGAGCGTGTACCACCAGTGGCGGCGCATCCACGCGGCGCCGTGCGGGCGGCTCCAGGTCCGGATGCACATCGTGTAGACGGAGGGGTGCACGCGCCACCCGCGATCCTGGAACCAGCCGAACCAGTGGGACCAGTCGGGCACGAACTGCGCCAGGCCGGCGACGCCGTCCCGGGCCGCGAGGCAGCGCAGGGCCCGCTCGAGCAGCTCCCCCACCTCGGGCTCGTCCGGCGGCACGAGCCAGTCGCAGACGCAGCCGACGTCGTCGAGCCCGGCCAGGTGGCCCCGGCGGTAGATCGCGAGCCCGCGCAGGATCCCGTCGGCGTCGCGCACGCCCAGGCGCTCGTAGGCGACGCCGGGACGCGAGAAGCGCCACTCGGCGTGCGCCGCGTCGCGCACGATCGCCGCGCCGAACTCGCCGCTCGCGCGGTCGAACAGCCAGCGCAGCTGCTCGTCGAACGCGTCGAGCCGTTCGACCTCCTCGGGCCAGCGGTCCGGCGCCTCGAAGCCCGCGAGCCCGAGCACCGTCTGCGTGCGGACCACCTCGTACTTGAGGAAGGTCACGCCCATCTTGAACGCCTGTTCGATCGGCAGGCCGTAGTGGATCGCGTCCGCCTCGACGCCGCCGTAGCGGGCGAAGAACTCCTGCGCCGTGTTGACGAACAGCCCGGGCCGCTTGAGCCCGCGTCGGTGCTCGGGATGGGTCATCGAGTCGACGCCCTGTCCGAAGACCGTCTCGCGTCCGTCGAGCAGCGCGCGCATCGGCCACGCCGCGCACTGGGCGACGATGCGACCCGCGTGCTCCGCGACGAAGACGCGTCGACCCGCTGGGTTGTCCGCGAACGCCCAGCGCCAGCTCGCGAGGTCGCGCGCCGACGAGCGCCCGTCGTCCCCGGCGTCGCCGAAGACGTCGTTGAAGCAGGCGACGATGCCCTCCTCGTCGCCCTCGCGGTACTCGCGGATCTCGTAGTCCTTCGCCATGGTTCGCCGCGCGCTCACACCAGGTCCGTGTCCGCGAAGGTGTAGTACCAGTTCTGGAAGAGCCAGCGCGGGTGGTGGCGCTTGCTGAAGTAGCGCGCCACGGGGAAGTACATCGTCGCGCCGGCGCGGAAGCCGAGCGCCTGCAGGCGCAGCCACTGCTCGTGCGTGTCGGGGACGACGGTGACGAGGTCCTCGCGTCCGGCCGCGTGCGCGCGCTCGAGACCCCACTGCGCGAGCGCGGCGCCGGCCTCGGGCGCGGCGGGATCGACGAGCCACTCGCACAGGAGCCCGCACGCGCGCCCCGCGAAGGCGCCGTCGGTGAACACCGCGAGGCCGACCAGCTCGCCGCCGCGCCGCGCGAGCGCGATGCGGTAGTCGAAGCCCGGGCGCTCGGAGAACCGCCAGGTGAGCTGCTTCGCGTCGCGCACGGCGATGCAGTTCGAAGTGGGCGCGACGCGATCGAACAGTCCGCGCACCGCGTCGGGGAAGGCCGTCGCCTCCTCCACCTCGACGCCCGGTGCGGCGGCGTGCGCGAAGGTGCGCTCGGTCGCGACGAGCTGCAGCTGCGTGCGCACGACCTCGTACTTCAGCTGGCTCTTGCCGATCCGCCAGGCCGTCTCGACCGGCCAGCCCCAGACGAACGCGTCGCGGTCGGGTCCGCTGCCCGAGTACGCGTCCCAGTAGCCCAGGCAGGTGCGCACGAACGCGCCGGGTCGCTTGAGCCCCGCCGTGAAGGTCGGGTCGGCCATCGAGTCGATCGACTGGCTGACGCGCGCCGGCTCGCCCTCGATCAGCATGCGCTGGGCGATGCCCGCGCACTGGGCGACGATGCGGCCCTGCGGCGTGACGGCGAGCCACAGGCGGCGCCCGGACGGGTTGCGCTCGAAGAGCCAGCGCCAGGTCGCCAGGTCGCGCGGCTCGAACGCGGGATCGATCGCCGCGAACACGCGGTTGAAGGTCTCGAGGACGCGCGCCTCGTCGCCCTCCTCGTAGCCGCGCAACGCGTAGCCGTGGACGCGCGCCTCCTCGTCGCGCTCCGCCGTGGTCCGCCCTTCGTCGATCGCCATGGCGGACGAGTATGGCATCGCACGGACTCCGCACCGCCGCCGCGCACGCCGCGGGTCGCGACGCGTGGAAGGTGGCGGGAGTGCATGGGAATCGAACCCACCGAGCACGCTGTTCACGTACCCCTAACCGGCTTTGAAGACCGGGCGGCACACCAGCACCGATCCACTCCCGCGCGAGCCCCCATCCTGCGGCCGCGGGGGCACGGCTTCAAGCGGCAAGGGCGACGGCCGCGCGTCGGCCGCTCGCCGGCGCGCGCCGAAGCTCAGCGGCGCAGCGCGAACAGGGCGTCCTTCCTGACCCACCCGTTCGCGCCGTCCCGCGTCTCGACGCGGATCCAGTCGGGCAAGGCGTCCACGCGCTCCACGAGGTCGCCCGGCTCCACGCGACCGACGCCGGTCGCCGCCGCGCGGGCCTCGGCGTGGACGATCGCGCCGCCCTCGGCGATCACCAGGTGCGGCGAGGCGTCCTCGTGCGCGCGGTGGTTCGCGTGCGGCGCCACGAGGACCACGGCCAGGCACAGCGAGGCGACGGCCCACAGGACCGCCGCGCGTCCGCCGCGCACGGCTTCCACCAAGAGCGCGATCGCCAGGGGCACGAGGCCGAGCAACGCGAGCCAACGCGCTTCGGCCGGCGTCCACAGCTCCAGGTAGGCCGCCCAGGCCTCGGCCGTGCCGCTGCTGCCGTCCGCGCGCTCGAGACCCGCCGCGCGCTCGGCCAACTCCAGGTTGCTGCGCGTCGCCGCGTGGCGCGGACGGTGCCGCAGCGCCGCCTCGTACCACCCCACGGCCTCGAGGTGGCGACCCGCGCGATAGGCGGCGTTGCCGAGGTCGTGGAGCAGCGCGTGGCGATCGAAGAGGACCTGGTCGCTCGCGGTCGCCTCCACGGGCGGCCCGATGACGCGCAGGGTCTCGAGCCACAGCTCCTCCGCGCGCGCGTGGCGTCCTTCGCGCCAGGCCGCGACGCCGGCGTCGAACAGCTCGGCGGCACGCTGCTGCTCGGGCGTGGGCTCCGCGAAGTAGCGCGGAGCGTCGGCCGCCGTGCGCGGCGCCGCGGCGGACGGAGCGTCGGCGGCGTCCTCCACCTCCTGGTTCGCCGCGTCCCGCGCGGCGTCGGCGTCGGCGTCCACCTCGACCTCGGCGGAGGTGCTGACAGGCGTGTCCGAGGACGCGTCGCCGACGGCGCCGTCGTCCTGGGCGGACGCGAACGCGGTGAGCACGAGCAGCGCCGCGGCGCTCGCGCACACAGCGCGAATCGTTGTTCGGATCCACATGGCGTCAGAAGCCCTCCTCCAGAAGGTCGCGCGCGGTGCGCACCACGTCGTCGTGCGCGACGCGCGGATCGTCGCCGTAGGCCGCGGCTTCGAGGTGCTCGGACTGCCGCGCGATCAGGTCGGTCGAGACCTCGCCGAGGTCCAGCAGACCGAACCGCACGTCGCGGCGCACGTCGCGTCCGACCCAGGCCTCGGCGGGCTCGCCGGTGCGCGCGGCCACGAAGCCCGTCCACGCGCGCAGGTCCTGCTCGGGCGTCTCGGCCCGGCCGAGCTCCTTCTCGAGGCGGCGCAGCGCCCGGCGGCGCTCGGCCACGGAGCCGAAGCTCACGACCTCGCGGCGCGCGGCCAACCGCAGCGCGAGCCACGCGATCGAGATGGCGCCCAGGAGCGCGATCAGCGTCGACTCGCGCGGCGCGTTGCCCTCGACGCCCGCGGCGCGCAGTGCGCCGGTCTCGACATCGACGATGTCGCGTTCGAAGTCGTCGCCCGCGTCGGACTCGACCTCGGCCGCGGTGGGCGCCGACGCGCCGGGTCGCGCGCGCACGTCGATCGGCAGGGGCTCGGTCGCGAGCCCCGTGTACGACCAGGTGAGCGGATCGAACACGTCGAGCACGACGGGCGGGACCGCGTCGACGGCGTCGGTGAGCGGCGCCACGTCGTAGACGATCCGCCGCGCGTCGGGGTCGCGCACCTCGCTGGAGCCGTAGACCGCGAAGTCGTCCTCGAAGCCCTCGATGAAGCGCAGCTGCGGCGCGCCGAAGTCGGACAGGTTGCCGGCGCCCGTGTACTCGACCGTGAGCTTGAACGAGTCGCCGACGAACATCTGCGACACGTCGAGCGACGCGCGCGCCTCGAAGGCGCCCACGGCACCGGTGAAGCCGATCGGACGCCCGTCCTCGGGCAGCGGCTCCACGCGGAAGGCCTGGTCGCCGAGGTGCTTGAAGAACTCGTCGCGCGGCTCGAACTCGCGGCGGTTGAAGATGCTCGCCCGCCAGCGCCCGGTGAGGATGCGGAGCACCGTGCCCGAGAGGTCGATCTCGCCGGTCCGCAGCGGCGTCGCCGACAGCGAGAGCCTCATCACCCGGAAGGTCTCGCCGTCGACGACGATCGAGCGCGGGGCCGACGCGTCGACGGTCTGGCGCCCGCCGTTGATGGTCACGCTCGTCGGCTCGCCGTCGCGGCGATCGGGCGGAATCACCTCGACGGCCTCGCGACCCAGCGCGCCGAGCCACGGCAGCGTGAGGTCGAAGACCGCGTTCTGGTTGTCGAGCAGGCTCGCGCGGCACCCGAACTCGATGTCGATCGGCACGGACTGCCCCACCGCGACCCGCTCGAAGGGCACGTCGACGACGAGGTACCCGAGCGCGTCGCCGCGCGCGTCGAGGACGACCTCGAGCACGAGCGAGCTGCTGATGAGTTCGTCCGCTCCGAACTCCGCCACGACGGGCGGGATCTCGAAGCGGCCCTCGGACTCGCAGGTGATCTCGGCCACGTAGCGGTAGGTGACCTCTTGGATCGCGCGCCCGCCGACGTACTGGATGAGACTGCTCCTGTTCGGACCCTGCAGCGGCCCGAACTCGATCCCCTCCACCTCCGGCAGGCGGATGCCGGTCGGCTCGCGGTCGCGCACCTCGACGACGAGCGCGGTGCGATCGCCCAGCTTGAGCACGGGGTCGGTCAGCCGCACGCGCAGCCCGTCCTCGCGCGTGCGCTGCAGCGCGTCGGCGCTCGGCGCGAAGCACAAGAGCGCCACGAGCGCCGCCACGAACACCAGCGCACAGCGCGCGCCGCCCATCGTTCGAACCTCGTCCATCACCAGTCGCGCTCCACGCGCCGTCGCATCGACGCGGCCAGTCGGCGCCGCGTCTCCTCGCCCTCACGGTCGATCTCGGCCAGGCGCTGCAGGAGGCGCCGCAGCTCCACGTCGCTCATCTCGACGGACTCGAGCGCCTGTCCTTCCGTCTCTTCGGCGGACGCCTCGCCGTCCTGCTGTTCGTCCGACGCCTCGCCGGGCGCCTCCTCGGCCAGCTCCTCCTCGCTCGCGCCGTCGTCCCCCTCCTGCGCGTCGTCGAAGTCCTCGTCGGGCTGCTGTCCGTCCTCGGAGGCCTCGTCCGACGACGCGTCGTCGGAGCTCGCGTCGTCCTGTTCCTGTTCGCCGTCCTCTTCGCCGTCGTCGGACGACTCGTCCTGTTCGTCTTCGGACTCCTGCTCGTCGTCCTGCTCGTCCTCGGACTCCTGCTGCTGCTCCTCCTGCTCCTGCTCGCGGCGCTCCTGCTCCTCGTCGGCGCGCTCGCGCAGGCGCTCGATCTCGAACAGACGCCGCTGCACCCACTCGAGGTTCGCGCGCGTGTCCGCGTCGGTCCAGTCGAGCTCCAGCCGTACGAGCAGCGCGTCGCGCGCGCGTTCGAAGCGCGCGTGCGCCCCGTCGACGAGCTCGCGCTCGGGCGTGTCCTCGGCGAACGGCACCTCCTGGGGCTGCATGAGCGCGAGCCGCTGCGCGCGCCGCACCGTGCGTTCGGCGCCGTGCGCGAGCAGCGTGCCCGCGCCGTAGGCCGCGCGCCGACGCAGCGCGTCGAAGCGCGCACGGTCCGCGCCGCGCGCCCGCGCGCTCGCCGACAGCGCGCGCTCGAAGGCCTCGGCGCCCTCGTCCTCGAGGGCTTCGATGCGCTCCCAGTCCGGCGCCTCCGATTCGAACAGCGCCTCGGCCAGCGCGCCGGCCGCGAGCGCCGCCGCGTGGTCGAGCAGCGCGCGGTCGCGCTCGCTCCAGCGCGCCGGGTCGGTCGCGTCGAGCGCCGCCTCGCGCGCGGCGAGGTCGCGGGCGGTGGCGCGCGCCTCCTCGAGCTCGCCCGCCTCGATCAGGCCGAGCACCGACGCGACGCCCTCGGCGGGCGACGGCGGCGGCAACAGCTCCTGCGCTTCGGACGAGGCGTTCGCCGGCGGATCGAGCGGTGCTTCGGCCGGTGCTTCGACCGGCGCTTCGTCCTGCACCGGATCCTGCACGGCGCCCTGGCCCAGCGGCGTCGGCGCGGCCGCGCCGTGCGCGGGACGCTCGAGCGCGAGCCACGCGAGGGCCGACAGCGCGAGAAGCGTGCGATGGACGGCGTTCATGAGCGGGTCCCCTCCCGGGTCCGGCGCCGCTCGCGCAGCGCGCCCTCGATCGTCACGAGGAGCAGCGCGGCGAGCAAGGGCCACTGGTAGCGATCGTGCGGCACGCGACTCGTGCCGCCCGTGGTCTCGGCGCGCTCGACCGCCGCGATCGGTCCGCGGAAGAGGTCGAGCAGCGGACGGCCGGAGCGCTCCGTGCTCGTGTAGCCCCCACCGGTCGCGAGTGCGAGCCGCTCGAGCGTGTCGTCCACGAGCCGCGAGACGACCTCGTTCCCGTCGGGGCCCGCGAGGAAGCGCTCGTCGCCGCTCGGGTCCGCGATCGGGATCTTCGCGCCCTGCGTCGTGCCGACGCCGACCACGTAGACGCGGATGCCGCGCTCCTTGGCGCGCTCCGCCGCCGCGAGCCCCTCGCCGGTCAGGTCCTCGCCATCGGTGACGAGCACGATGGCTTCGTGCTTGCCGCTGCGCTCCTCGAACAACTCGAGCGCGAAGTCGATCGCGCGGCCCAGGTCGGTGCCGCCCACGCGCGTGTCCTGCATCGTCACCGTGTCGAGGATCTGCCGCAGGGCCAGGCCGTCGCGCGAGAGCGGCGCCACCTGGCGCGCGTCACCGCCGAAGGCCACGAGCGACGCACGGTTCGCGCCCAGGTCGTCGAGCAACAGGCCGATCTCGCGCTTGGCGCGCTCGAAGCGCGAGGGCCGCACGTCGCGCGCGAGCATGGAGCGCGAGGTATCGAGGCACACGACCACGTCGATGCCCAGGCGCACTTCCTCGCGCTCGGTCGAGCCGGTCACCGGACCGACCAGGGCGAGCGCACCGAACCCGAGCGCGCCCGCGGCGCACAGCCAGCGCACGCGCGAGCGCGCGGGCGACCACAGGTCGGCGGCGAGCGCGCGACCGGCGGGCACGAGCCGCGCGAGGGCCGCGCGGCGCCGCGCGGACGCGCGCAGCGCGAGCCCCGCGACGACGAGCGCCAGAGCTGCGAACCAGATGGCCGTCGGCCTGAGCAGTTCGAGTTCCATCAGATCACCCTCCGCGTCACGGCAGCGTTCGACGGTGGACCGTGCTCGCGAGCGTCCACGCCAGGGCGTAGAGCACGAGCGCGGCGAGCAGGAAGGGCGGGTACAGGTCGAAGGCCTCGACCGTGCGCAAGGAGCGGCGCGGCGTGCGCTCGAGGCGCTCGATCTCGGCGTAGATCGCCTCGAGCTCCTCGCGGTCGCGCGCGCGGTAGAAGCTGCCGCCGGCGCGCTCGGCGATCGCGCGCATCTCGGAGTCGTCGAGCTCCTGCTTCGAGAGTCCGAGCCGACCGCCGATGCCGGTCACCTGGTACTTGCCGGCGAGGATCGCGTGCACGGTGATGCCCTCCTTCGCCGCGTACTCGGCGGCCTGCATCGGCGTGATGACCGGTTCGCGGCTCTCCTCACCGTCGGTCAGGAGCACGATGACCTTCGACTTCGCGTCGCTGTTCGACAGGATCGACACGCCCTTCGCGAGCGCGGCGCCGATGCGCGTGCCGTCCTCGCTCGTGGACTGCACGATGCCGAGGCGGTCCTCGAAGCCGACGAGGGAGTCCACGTCGAGCGTGAGCGGGCAGACGAGCTCGGGGTAGGCGGCGAACCCCAGGAGGCCGACGGCGTCGCGCGCGTAGCCGCGATCGGTCATGCGCCGCTTCGCGAACTCGAGCGCCACCTCGCGCACGACCTGGGTGCGCATCGGTCCGGTGCCCGGCTGCCCGACCATGTCGCGCAGCTGCATCGACGAGGAGCGGTCGATGATGAGCAGGATGTCGACGCCTTCACTCGTGTCCTGGGTCTGCGCGTTCGTGCGCAAGGGGCGCGACAGCGCCACGGCGAACAGGACCACCGCGAGCACGCGCAACAGCGGCACGAGGAACGCCGTGCGCTGCCGCAGCGTGCGCGGCAGGCCCGGACCGGGGAACCCGCCCGTGGGCGCGGCGGCCGGACGCCCACGCAGGGCGAGCGACAGCACGAGCGCGAGCGGCGCGACGACGAGGTACCACGGCTCGGCGAGCGCGTAGTGGTCCCACAGCGGCAGGCGCGGCACGCCGCCGCTGCGACCGAACTCGAACAGCCCGTACTCGGGCAGGCGATCGATCGGAAGGGCCGCGATCACGCCGCGTCCTCCCCGCTGGCGACGCCGAGCGCCGCGCGCGTGCGCTCCTCCACCTCGATCGCCGCGCGCACCAGGTCCTCGAGCGCCCAGCGCGTCGGGCGCTCGGGCGCGTAGCGCACCGCTTCGGCGCGGGCGAGGAAGCGGTCGAGGTCCTCGCGCTCGCCGCGCGCGAGGAGCGCGGGGTCGAGTCCCGCGCGCCACTGCTGTTCGGTCGCGGCCCGGTCGTTGGGCGCACCGCGATCGGCGTAGCTGGCGCGCACCTCCTGCACGAGCGCGAACGCGGCCGCGCGCAGGTCGCCCTCGCCCGCGTGGATGCGTTCGCGCCAGGCCTCGAGCCGTTCGAGGCGCGACGGCGCGGGCGCCGGGTCCGTGCTCGTGCGCGCGCCGCGCCAGGCGACGGCCAGCGCGACCAGGAACACGAGGCCGGCGGAGCCGCCGATCCACGCCGCGCGCGTCCAGGCCGCGCCGTCCGACGCGGGCGGCGGCGCGAGGTCACCGGCGAGCGGACGCGGCCGCTCCTGGCCCTCGGCGAGCAGCGACGCCACGCGCACGCGCGGCGGCGGGTCCGCGGCGAGCGCGACGAAGCGGAAGGCGGGTTCGGGGTCCCGGTTCGTCGCGGAATTCCCGTCCGTTGCGGAGGTCCCGTTCGTCGCGGAGTTCCCGTCCGTTGCGGAGTTCCCGTCCGCAGCCGCCCCCCTGTCCGCCGCGGCGTTCGCGTCGCGCACCCGCGCACCGACCGGCGACACGGCGCGCAGGTCGGCCTCGCTCCGCACCTCGACGCCGAGCCCCCGCAGCGGCCGCGCGGGATCCCATCCCAGCCCGCCGGTCTCGTCCTCGAAGGGCTCGGGCGACAGGGCCGCGACGCGGTAGGTCACGCGCGTGACGAGGCGGTCGACCCCGTCGAAGCCGTGGGTCGGCGGCGCGCCGCCGCTCGCGAGGAGCCCGGGCAGCGCGCGCACCTCGAAGGCGTGCCAGCCGGCGTCGAGCGCGAAGGTCTCCTCGAGCACGCGCGCGGCGGCGCGGACCTCGAGCGCGGCGTCGTGCGTGCACACGAGCGTCACTTCGAACGGCTCGCCGACCTCGACGACGCCCTCGGGCAGCTCGACGCGCAGCTCGACGCGCAGGTCCACGCCGTCCGGCGCGGACGCGTCCTGTTCGAGCGCGTCCCGTTCGAGCGGGACCTGGACGGTCGCGAGGAACGCGACCGCGGCGGCGACGAGCGCGCTCACCGTCCGCTCCCCCGCCGCGCCGCGCGGCTGCGGAAGAAGGCCACGAGCGGATCGGTGGCGCCGCCGTCGTTCGCCGGCGCGGTCGACAGCTCGACGGTCTCGGCCCGACTCTTCGTCGCGGCCGCCTGGAACGCCGCGCAGCGCTCGGCCGCCGCTTCGGCCCAGACGCGGCGCACGGCCGCGCTCGAGGTGTCGAGGTCGAGCCGCTGGCCCGTCTCCGGGTCGTCGAAGGCCAGCCACCCCACATCGGGCAGCTGCTCCTCGAACGGATCGGTCACGCGCACGAACAACAGGTCGTGGCGGCGCGCGAGGCGCGCGGCGACCTCGGCCCACGGCGCGTCGTCGAGGCCGCGGAAGTCGGACAGGACGACGAGCACGCCGTGGCGGGTGAGCACGCGCTCAAGCGCTTCGAGCGTCGCCAAGAGCCCCGCACCGGTCGAAGGCTTCGACGGCTCGGCCATGAGCGCGCCGAGCACGCGCAGCACCTGACTGCGGCCCGCCTCGGGACGCACGTGGCGCTCGCGTCCCTCGGAGAACAGGTCGAGCCCGACGAGATCGCGCTGCTGCGCGGCGGCGCCGGCCATGAGCGCGACGGCCTCGGCCACGACCTCGCGCTTGCTCGCCTCGCCCGAACCGAAGTCCATCGACGGGCTCGTGTCGGCCACCAGGTGCAGGCGCAACTGCCGCTCCTCGGTGTAGGTCTTCACGTGCGGCTCGCCGGTGCGCGCGGTGACCTTCCAGTCGATCGTGCGCACGTCGTCGCCCGGCTGGTACGGGCGCACCTCCTCGAACTCGATGCCCGAGCCGCGGAAGCTCGAGCGGTACGCGCCCGACACGTCGCCGAACGCGAGGCGCTTCGTGCGCAGTTCGAGCAGGCGGATGCGCGCACGCAGCGCCGGACTCAGGGCCTGTCGCCCGAGTTCCAGCTCCTCGGCCAGTCGCGCCGAGTCGTCGACCGTCGCGGATCGCGTGGTCATGGCCGGTCGCGGGCCCTAGCAGCCTGTTGAAGAAATCCCGTCGCGAGGCGAAGCCATCGGCGGCGAGGCAAGGAAGACGAAGTCGAGACGGCGCAGGCGACCCTGTAGGGTCGCTGAGCACGGATCGACGAGGCTGACGCCGCGTCGCCGTCGAGGGCGAAGCCGGAGTAGGGAGTTCTTCAACAGGCTGCTAGGGGACCTCGACCCGTTCGAGCAGGCGCTGCACGATCGCGTCGCTGTCCGTGCCCTGCGCCTCGGCCTCGAAGGTGGCGTGCACGCGGTGGCGCAGCACCGCCGGCGCCACGTGCTTCACGTCACCGGGCGTGACGAAGCCGCGACCGGCGAGGAACGCGCTCGCGCGCGCCGCCATGACGAGCGTGATCGTCGCACGCGGGCTGGCGCCGTACTGGATCAGCGGCACGAGCTCGTCGAGCCCGAACTCCGCCGGGCGCCGCGTGGCGTGCACGAGGCGTACGACGTACTCCTTGAGACGCTGATCCACGTGGACGGCGTCCACGTGCGGCTGGGCCTCGACCAGCTGCTCGAGCGTCGCCACCTTGCGCACGGTCGGAGCGCCGCTCGTGCGCGCCATGCGATCGAGGATCGCGAGCTCCTCCTGGGCGTCCGGGTAGTCGAGGACGGTCTTGAGCGCGAAGCGGTCGAGCTGGGCCTCGGGCAGCGGGTAGGTGCCCTCCTGCTCGACCGGGTTCTGCGTCGCCAGCACGAGGAACGGCGCCGGCAGGTCGAAGGTCGTACCGCCGATCGACACGTGCCGCTCCTGCATCGCCTCGAGCAGCGCCGACTGCACCTTGGCGGGCGCGCGGTTGATCTCGTCGGCGAGCACGAAGTTCGCGAAGATCGGCCCCCTGCGTGCCTCGAACTCGCCCGACTGCGGGCGGTAGATCTCGGTGCCGACCAGGTCGGACGGCAACAGGTCGGGCGTGAACTGCACGCGCGTGAAGTCCGCGTCCATCGCGCGCGCGAGCGTCGAGACGGCGAGCGACTTGGCCAGGCCGGGCACGCCCTCGAGCAGCACGTGGCCGCCGGAGAGCAGGCCGATGAGCAGGTGCTCGACGAGCTCGCGCTGCCCCACCAGGACCTCGCCCACCGCGTCGACCAGGTCCCGCAGCCAGGCGGTCTGGGTCTCGAGGTCGCGGGCGGTCTCGGGAGTGTCGGTCGATGCCATGGAGGTGTGGAACGGTCGGGTCGGGATCCGAGCGGTGCTCGGGACGGGGAGCGCCCTCGGACGGGGAGCGCCGTACGCAGCGCGCCCGCGAGGCGTTGGCCTCGCGGGCGCGAGCGGCCCGCGGCGGGTGCGCGGGCTGGCCGGCGCCGAGCGCCAGCAGGGTAGTGGACGGGCGGCCGCGGGTCGCGGGCGAGCCGTCGGCGGAGGCTAGCGATCCTCCTCGGTGATACCCGAGCCCGAGCGATCGGGCGCGGCCGGGCGGGCGGGATCGATCGCGGGCGCGCGCTCGAGCTCCTCGAGCAGGTGGCGCACCGCCGCCTCGAGCTGCGGATCCTCGCCGCGCGCGAGCGCCGCGGGGTCGTCGATGACCTCCACGTCCGGGTCGACGCCGTGCCCCTCGATGCCCCAGGTGCCGTCGAGCTCGTAGAAGCCGAAGGTCGGGATCGAGTGGTTCGTGCCGTCGATCAGGGACGGGTTGCCGGTCAGGCCGACGAGCCCGCCCCAGGTGCGGCGGCCGAACAGCTGGCCGAGGCCGCGCTGGCGGAAGTAGTACGGGAAGGCGTCGCCACCCGAACCCGACCAGCCGTTGATGAGCATCGCCTTGGGCCCGAAGTGGCCGTCCGGCGGCCAGACCCAGTCGTCGCCGTGGCGCACGCCCCACTTGTTCGTCAGCGGGCGGTCGAGCAGCTCGACGAAGCGGGTCGGGATCTGACCGCCGCCGTTCCAGCGCTCGTCGACGAGCAGCGCGTCGCGGTGCATCGCGCCCTGGATCTGACGCATCAGCTCGTTCTGACCGTTGCCTCCGGTGTCGGGCACGTGCACGTAGCCGACCTTGCCGTCCGACAACTCGTACACGTACGCGCGCTTGGCGTCGACCCAGTCGCGGTAGCGCAGGGCCGTCTCGTCGCCGAGCGGTTCGACGACCACGTCGTAGGAGGTGCCCTCCACGTCGGCGGGGTCGCTCGCGAAGGTCAGCTGCGTGGTGCGACCGGCGGTGCCGAGCATGGCCGCGTGCACGGCGCGATCCGGATCGACCGGCGTGCCGTTGACCGCGATCAGCGCGTGACCGGCTTCGACCTTCGTGTGCGCGAGCGGCCCGCGCGCGTCCGTGTCGTAGCTGCCGCCTCGGATCAGGCGAGACACGACCAGGTGGTCGCCCACGCGCTCGAAGTCGGCGCCGAGCAGGCCGGCGCTCGGACCGTCCGGTGCGTCGGGACCCCTCGAGGGCGCGCGCCCGTTGTAGGCGTGGCCCACGTTGAGCTCGGCCATCATCTCACCGGTGAGGAACGCGAGGTCCTCGCGGCTCGTCGCGTCGGCGAGCGCGCCCTTGTAGCGCTCCAGGACCGCGGGCCAGTCGAGCCCGTGCATGCTCTCGTCGTAGAAGTAGTCGCGGAACAGGCGCCAGGTCTCGACGAGCATCTGCTCCCACTCCGCGCGCGGGTCGACGTGCGCGACGAGGCCCGACAGGTCGAGCGGGTCCGTGAGCGACTGCCCGGCGGCGATGGACACGAAGCCCAGGCGGCCGCGGCTCATCACGAACAGCTTCGAGCCGTCACCGGTGACGCCGTAGCCGCCGACGCCCTCGATGATCGTGACCTCGTCCCACTCGTCGCTGCTCGCCAGGCACACCTTCGGCGCGCCGTCGACGCCGCGCGCCGGGCGACGCACGTAGACCAGACCGCTGTTCGTCGCGGTCAGCTCACCGATCACGCCACGCGGGATCGGCAGCGCGACGCCGCGGGCCTCGAAGCCCTCGAGGTCGATCTCGAGGCGCGGGGCCTCGTCCTCGTCGGCGGACTCCTCCTCCTCGACCTCGATCGCATCGACGACCATCTCGTCGGTGATCTCGTCGATGGGGAGTTCGATCTCCTCGAACGGCTCTTCCTGCTCGGACGGCTCCTGCTCGGACGACTCCTCGTCGGAGGGCTCCTCCGACTCGGCAGGCTCCTCCTCCGACGACTCCTCGCCGTCCTCGGTCGCGTCGTCGGACGCCTCGTCGCTCTCCTCCTCCGCGACGGGCTCCTCCTCGTTCGTCGGCGCGAGCGGCGCCTCCACGTCCGCGCGCAGGGGCACCTGGATCACGACGCGTGTGTCGTTGTAGATCCAGGTCGTGTCGAGGTCGCCGTAGTCGGGGCTCGTGAACACGCGACCCGAGGTGTAGTAGAGGTAGTCGCCGTCGGGCCCGAAGGTGGGGTCGGCGTCGTCGAACTCACCGCTCGACACGGTGGTCGTCGTGCCGGACTCGAGCTCGTAGAGGTGGACGAGTTCGTTGCGCTCGCCCGAGCGCTTGTGGTCGAAGACGAGCCAGTCGGAGTGCGGCGACCAGCTCGCGCCCATCGGGAAGCCCGACGGGTCCTGCGTGACCTTCTCGACCGTCACGGCGCCGGTCCCCCACGCGCCGTCCGCCGCGTGCGCGAGCCACAGGTTGCCCGCGTTGTCGGTGAAGGTGAGCTTCGCCGAGTCCGGCGCCCACGAGATGTCCGAGCGCCAGCCCGGACCCAGGTCGCTGACCTTCCGCTCGCCGTGTTCGTCGGCGCCCTCGAAGTCCGCGCCGTCGCCGCGGCGCACGGTCAGCTCGTACTCGCCGGAGCGATCGCTGAAGTACGCGATCCAGCGACCGTTCGGGCTCCACGAAGGGAAGCGCTCGGCCACGCCGCTCGAGTGCGTGAGCGCGCGCGTGAAGCCCTCGTCCGCCGGCACGCTGAACAGCTCGCCGCGCGCTTCGACCACGGCGCGCACGCCGGTCGGGCCCGGCGCGGCCGATGCCAGGTCGTCCTCGAGCTCCATGCGCTGCGGGCGCAGGAACGGGCGGTCGCCGGGGATCTCCACCTCGACCGCCACCAGCGCGTTCGCCTCGAGGTCGTAGCGGTACAGGCGCCCGCCGTTCTCGAAGACCACGTCGCGCGGTCCGACCGAGGCGAAGCGCACGCCGAACTCGCCGAAGGTCGTGAGCTGCTCCGTCTCCTCGGTGTCGAGGTCGTAGCGGTACAGGTTGAGCACGCCCTCGGGGCCGCGGTCGGACACGAACAACAGGTCGCGACCGTGCCACATCGGCTGCGCGTCGGTGCCCAGGAAGTCGGTCGCGCGGCGCGCCTGGCCGGTGACGAGGTTGTAGAGCCACACGTCCTGGGCCATGCCGCCCTGGTAGCGCTTCCAGGTGCGGAATTCGCGGCTGCCGAGCGTGTAGGCGAGCCACTCGCCGCTCGGGTCGATCGCACCGAACACGCCGTAGGCCGGCGGCAGCGGCGTCGGCTGCCCTCCGCTCACCGGAACCGTCGACATGCGCGCCGCGCGACGCACGCCGGACACCTCCGGCGACCAGTAGATGAGCTCCTCACCGTCCGGCGTCCAGTCGCACAGGATCTCCTGGCCCGGGTGGTAGGTCACGCGCTGGGGCACGCCGCCGCGCGTCGGCATCACGTAGAGGTCGGTGCCGCCGCCGTAGTCGGCCATGTAGGCCACGCGGCTGCCGTCGGGGCTGAACGCGGGAAAGGACTCGTTGCCACCCGTCGAGGTGATCCGCTCGGCGGTGCCGCCTTCGCGCGGGACGAGCCACAGGTCGCCGGCGTAGCGGAAGACGATGCTGTCGTCCGACACGTCCGGGTACCGCAGCATGACCGCGCTCGGCGAGACGGTGCGCTCGTCCTGGAGCGTGGACGGCGGGAGGACGGAGAGGGACGAGAGCGCGAGGGTCGCGAGTTCGAACATGGGGGGTGGTTCGGCGTGGGCGAGGTGGGACGCGGGCACGATAGCCGGTCGCGCCCCAGCGCTCCTGGGCCCCCACCATTTTCGAATCGCGCGCGGCGAACCACTCGACTTGGATCGTTCGAACGGCTCGTGAACACGAGTGCGCCCGCGACTCCGAAGGGAGCCGCGGGCGCGTCGGGGCGAGGGACGAGGAACGAGGCGGCCCGAGCCGCTGGGATCAGAAGATCCAGGCCGGATCCGAGCGCCGGCAGCTGAAGCGCGGCGTCAGCGTCACGGCGTCGATCGTGATCGCCTGGAACCAGGGCTGGATGCAGGCGAGTGCCGGCGGTCCGAGCGGGATCTTCTGGTCGATCATGCAGTCGAGGTCGTGCACGCCGACGAAGCTGTAGATGCTGGTGCCGACCAGCGGGAGCCAGAGGCTGCCGCCGAAGCCACCGAGCGGGATCGGCGGGCACTGGATGGTCGGGCCGAGCAACAGGTAGGAGAAGTCGCCGGGGTTCGAGCGGATGCCGATGTCGAACAGCGTGGGCTTGCAGGTGACGCTCGAGGAGAAGACGCCGCCGCTCACGTGGTACTCGGTCCCGTTCGGCCAGGCGTAGTACACGTGGCTGTCGTTCGGCGAGCCGAAGGCCCACAGCGCGCCGCCGCCGTCGACCATCGCGGCCACGTTCTCCTCGGCGATCGGAGCGACCGCGAGCGGCAGCGGGATGCCGCCGGGCGAGGTGTAGTCGCCGCGCTGCACCGAGTAGGCGCGGACGCCACCGGCGACCGACCCCGCGGGCGGCGAGAAGACCACGAGGTTGCGTCCGGCCGTCATCGTGGTCGGCGCGCCGAGCGGTGTCGGCGGGTTCCACAGGTCGCAGCGCTCGTCGAAGCTGTCGATGACGCCACCGCCGCCCTGGTGCGCGATGACCGAGCCGGTGCCGGCGGTGGTCAACGACACGGGCGGGTTCGAGACCCAGTTGCCCCAGCGCGTGGCGATGGCGCGCACGCCGCTCGTCGTCACGCACTCGACGACCGCGTCGGCGACGAGGACCACGTCGGACGGGCTCTTCGGGAGCGCGGGGGCCCAGCTGTTGTAGGCCGGCAGGAAGACGTGCAGCGAGAAGCCCGCGTCCACGCCGCCGATGTGGTCGGGCGGCGTCAGCGGGAGCGGCGGCACCGGCGACGGGCCGAGCGGTTCGGGCGCCCAGGGGCCGGTGCAGACGCCGCTGAATCCGAGCAGGTCGGAGGCCGGGTCGAGCGCGATCGCGTAGTCCTCGTCGATGTACAACGGGCGGAAGGGACCGGGCAGCGGGTGCCACGCTCCCCCACCGGCGCCGAACGCGTCGATGCCGACGCCGGTGAACGAGTTGTCGATGAGGACGACGTTGTCGGTGATCGACTCGGAGACCGCGGCGAAGGGCTGGGCGAAGGGCGAGGTGATCCACGCTGCGCGGTACGCGCTGTAGGCGCAGCCGCGGAAGCTGCCGATCGTGCCGCCCTGCACGCGGATGTACGCGCAGTTGTGGTCGAGCAGCACCGGCGACGGGTTGCCGACCGGCGGCGACGGGCTCCAGCAGCCGCGCACGCCGCTGAACGCCGCGACGTTCGGACCGACGCCGACCGACGCGAAGTCCGCGAGGAGCGTGTTGCCGTCGGCGCGCAGGAGCGCACCCGGCGTGGCCGTGTAGGTCTGCCACATGCCGGTGCGCGCGGAGAAGCCGTGGTAGCGGTCGTTGTCGCGCACGCCGACGACGAAGCGCGAGATCTCCACGTCGGTCGGACCGACCTGCGCACCGAGCGGCTGCGCGACCCACACGCCGCGCACCGCGCTGTAGCCCCAGGCGGTGAACGACGCGGACGCCGGGTCGTAGCCGATGACGACGGCCACGTCGTCGTGGCTGCGCACGTCGACAGGTTGCACGGTCGGCGGCAGCAGCGCCGAGTTGTTGAGGCGGCTGCTGTACGCGCGGATGCCGGCGTTCTCCTTGATGGTCAGGCACCAGTCGCCGCTGTTCACGACGGAGGAACCGGGGGGCGAGACGAGGTTCCACTTGCGGGCGGAGGCGGAGAAGGCCTCGACGCCGGCAGCGCCCTCCTGGGCGACGAGGAAGCCCTCGACGAAGAGCGTGCCGGAGGTGTCGTAGGCCGTCGTGTCCCAGTCGGCGCAACCGTGCGCCGTCTGCGCGGCGGCGGAGTGGGTGAGCACGGCGCCCAGGGCCAGGGCGGCCAGGGCGCGGGTGGTGGATCGGAGGAGCATTGGGGGTACCGGAGGCTGGTGGTTGCACGCGCGGAGCGGGGCCGCGCGGGGCGCGGGATCGCGCGTCGGGCGCCTCAGTGCCGCGCCCCGCGGAGGTGCACGGCCGCGGACCGAAAAAACCGCGACGCGTCGGTCGAGCGCCGCTCCGTCCTGACGCCGCCCTCCTCGCCCCAGCGCTCGAGGCTCACCCGTGCGCCCCGGGCCCGCCCGCGCACCCGTGTCTGCCGTGCGCTCGGTGCCCGCCGGCCCCTAGTGGACCGTGATCGGCTCGGTCCGCCGGTCGCCGAAGCGCGCGGCGAAGGTGCCGAGGTCCACGTGCAGGGTCTGGACCTGCGCGCGCACGACACCGCTGCCCGTGAGTCCACCGAGCGACAGCGGCACCACCTCGACGCCGGCGCTGGGGAAGACGCCGCCGAGTACGAGCAACTGGGTCGACGCCGACGGCATCCACAGCGCGCCCGCGATCGGCGGCAGCGTCTCGGGCGGACAGATCGCGTGCGGCCCGACGAGCACGACCGCCACTTCGCCCGCGCGGCCGCGCACCGCGACGCGCACGAGGTCGTCGTAGCACAGCGCGATGCCCGGCTGCACGAAGGGGTGCAGCCCCCCCACCGGCGCGCGCGCGTCGTACGGCCAGGCCGGCAGCACGCGCGCGTCGTTCGTGGCCGAGAAGGCCCACAGGACCCCGGCCGCGTCCACGGCGGCGGCGACGTTCGCCGCGGCCACCGGTTGACCCACGGGAAGGGTCGCCGAGCTCTCGGTGCTCCACGCGCCGCGGCGCGCCGAGAAGGCCCGCAGGGCACCCGCGGCCGAGTTCGGCGTCGCGAGCACCGTGTTGCCCGCCGCGGTGTGCGTGTGCACCACGCCCTGGTCGAAGGTGTCCGCCCACGCGGCGCAGGCGCCGTCGAACAACTCGACGCCGCCGACGCTCGTCTGGTGCGCGATCACCGCGCCGCCGACGGCCACCGTCGATCCGACGGTGCCATCCGGGAGCGTCGTGCCGAGCCCGCGCCACACGCACTCGCGCGCGTCGAGCGCGTAGCCGAGCGCCGCGGACCCGACCGCGTGCACGACGCTGTCGCCGACGAACACCGGCGCGTTCGCGGTGAGCACGAGCGGACCGGACCACACGCCGAGCGTGGGCGAGAACGCGCGCACCTCCTTCCACGGGCCGCGGTCGAGCTCGAGCACGCCCAGGTGTGCGCCGCCGGGGAAGTCCGCGGTGGCGCCGAGCGGTTTCGTGCGCGCGACGAAGCCGGTGGGCACGAGCGCGCTGAAGCCCACGACCGTGTCGTCGCCCGGATCGCAGGCCACGAGCTGGTCGCCGCCGAGCGCGAAGGTCGTCTGGGGCAGCGGCGCGGCGGGCTCGTGCCAACTCGCGTGCTCCGCACCGAACGCCTCGACGACCGAGCCGGCCGCGTTCGTCACCGCGACGACGCCGCGCGAGGTCAGGACGCCGGGGGGCGCGAGGTAGCTGCGCGTCGACGCGATCCAGCGCGCGCGCGGCGCCGAGTACGCGACCGCGGCGAAGCTGCCGGCCGTGCCGGTGACGCCGCAGGCCACGGCGGCGTCCACGGCGAGCCCGGTCCCGAGCGCCAGCGCGGGCGACTCGACCCAGCACCCGCGAACGCCGCTGAACGCCAGCGCGGTCGCGATCGGTCCGCCGTTCGTGCGCTGGTCGACGAGCAGCGTGTCGCCGCTCGCGACGAGCTCGGCGCCGCCGAACAGCGCGTCGCGCGCCACCCACTGCGCGGCGTTCGCCGAGAAGCCCCAGTAGCGCGGCCCGAGGTTCAGGCCGCAGACCCCGTCCCCCACGACGCGATCGCCGAGGACGCCCGGCGCGAGCGGTTGCCCGATCCAGACGCCCGCGCCCGCGCTGAACGCGTACGCGGTGCGCGCGCCGTTCACCTCGAGCACGACCAGGGCCGTGTCGGCGCCCACGCCGACGACCTCGCTGCTCGCGCCGGCGGGGACGAGGAGCGAGGCGCTCGCGTCGCGCAGCGCGCTGAACGCGACGAACGCGGCGCCGTCGCGCACGAGCAGCGTCCGCGCGCCCTGCCCTTCGATCGTCGCGCCCGCGGCCGCCAGCGCGTGCCAGGTGCGCCCGCTCGAGCCGAACACCTCCACCGCGCCGTCGGCCGACCGTTGGACGACGAGGTCGTCGGTCGCGGTCACCTCGCCGGCGGGGTCGTGCGGGGTCGCGTCCCAGGCCTCGTCGGCCTGGGCGAGCGGGGCGAGGAGCAGGAAGGCGGCGAGCGGTCGGAGCATGACGGGGCGGTCGGGGGTCGCGGGGACCCACATCCCACCACGAATCGAGTCCGCGCGCTCATCCGCGCGGGCCGCGCCGCGGGTCAGTTCGCCGAGGCCGGTGGCGGCGGCGGCGTTCCGTCGGGGCCGAGCAAGGCGTCGACGATGCGGTTCGCCGCGTCGCGGCCGCCGGGGTCGGTCGCCGGCGCCTCCTCCGCTCCCTCCGCGCCGCCCTCGTGCAGCTCGAGCCCACCGGCCAGTTGGACGGTCGAGGTCGGGAAGGCGAACTCCACGCCGAGCTCCTTGGCGAGCCGCAGCACGTCGGCGAACAGCCGGTGCTTCTCGCGCATCTCCGTCGCCCAGTCCGGCGTCTCGACGAACGCGTAGAGGAGCACGTCGAGCGAGTGCGCCCCCATCTGCGTGAAGTAGACGTGGAAGCCGTCCTTCACCGTGTACGGATGGCGCCGGATCAACTGCCGCACGCCCTCGCAGAACGCGTCGATGCGCTCGGGCGGCGTGTCGTAGGTGAGCGAGAGGAAGGTCTTGATGCGGCGCTTGCGGCGGCGTCCGTAGTTGTCGACCTGCCCGCTGATGAAGTGCCGGTTCGGCACGGTGTACAGCGAGTCGTAGAAGGTGCGGATGCGCGTCGAGCGGAAGCCCACCTCCTCCACCGTGCCCTCGATGTCGTCGATGGTGATCCAGTCGCCGATCTCGAAGGGCTTGTCGATGAGGACCGTGAAGGTGCCGAACAGGTTCTCGATCGAGTCGCGGGCCGCGAAGCCGATGGCGAGCGAACCGATCGACAGGCCGGCGACCACGCCCCACAGGTCCTCGACCCAGCGCGTGGCGAGGAAGGCGATCGCGACGACGGTGACGACGATCTTGAGCGAGCGCCGCAGGAGCGGCACGAGCACGTCGTCGAAGCGGTTCGCCGAGCGCGCGGCGCGCCAGGCCAGGTGCCCGCAGCCGAGGTCGACCGCGCGGTAGCTGGCCCAGATGGCTGCGAACGCGACGATCAGGTCGACCGCGAAGTCGAGCGCCCCGGCGACGCGGGTCGAGTGCGCGTCGAGGTCGAGCAGGAACAGTCCGCCGGCGGCGACGAGGGCCGCGAGCAGGAGCCCGACGGGCCGCGCGAAGCCCTTGACGTCCTCGCGCTCGAGCTCGATGGATTCGCGCTCGGCCAGGCGCCGGAGCCCGGCCCGCGTGACAGCGCCCGCGAGCATGTCGACGACGACGGCGAGGAAGACGAGCAGGACGATGACGCCCCACTTCTCGCCCGGGACGCCGAACAGGTTCGGCATCCACTCGAAGAGGCCGCCGACCTCCTGGACGAGGTCGGTGGACGCGTCGGTCACAGTGTCGGACGAGGGGTCCTGCATCGCCGGGGAACCTAGAAGAAGGCGCGGGGGCGTGTCCACTCGAGGGCGACGAACGGGGACGGCGCTCGACCTAGGGCTCGAGCATCCGTCGCGCCCGGTACCGCTCGGCCGTGTCGAGCACCTTGCGCGCGTAGTGGCGCACCGTCCCCGGCGTCGCGGGACTCGTCGCGTCCATCTTCGCCAACCACGGCTCGAAGCCGCCGGCCTCACCGAACCAGCCCGCCGCCTTCGACGGCCCCGCGTTGTACGCGATCAGCGCGGGGCGCGGATCGTCGGCACCGAAGCGCTCGAACAGGTACGCGAGGTACGCACATCCCAACCGCAGGTTCAGCGCCGCGTCGCGCACGAGGTCCTGCTCGCGGAAGCGCGCGACGCCCAACTCTCGCGCGCGTTCGGCCGCGGTGCTGGGGCGCAGTTGCATCAACCCCATCGCCCCCACCGACGAGACCGCGTCCACGCGCCCCGACGACTCGGCGTGCACCACGCCCGCCACGAGGTACGGATCGAGCCCGAACTCGCTCGCCGCCGCGCGGATCTGCGGCGCGAGCCGCTCGATGCGCTCGGCCGCGAGCAGCTCGCGCGGCCCGTCGAGCACGCCGGCGGCGAACAGGAGGGCCACGGCGCCCGCCACGAGGAGGAGCGCGTAGCGCCACCCCGAGCGCGAGCGCGTCAGTCGTTCGCCGAGTCCCACGCGACCGAACCTACGCTCCGCGCCGTGCCGCGCGAAGCGCTCAGTCGCCGAAGCGGCGGTCGATCGCGCCGACGATCGACGCGCGCCAATCGGTCGTGTCCGGACCGCTGGGTCGCGGCGGCACGTCGATGTCGAGCAGGCGCTCGAGCTCGCGCCGCGCGCGCTCGCTGACGACACCGGCCGGCGCTTCGACCGAGGCGACGAGCGCCAGCGCGCCGTCGCGGGTACCGCCGCGCTCGAGGCTGCCGGGCGGCGCGACGGGCAGGCCGTTGCGCAGCTGCGCCTGTCGGAGCCACGCGAGCGCGTCGCGTTCGTCGAGGCCGTCCCACCAGGCGCGCCAGGCCGTGTCGCGGTCCTCGCGGGCGCGCAGGTCGACGCACGACAAGAGCGCCATCTCCTCGGCGGCGCGGTCGGCCCGGTCGCCGCCGTCGGACAGGATGCGCAGGAGCGCGGGCACGGCCTCGGCCGCACCGAGTTCCGCGAGCACGAACGCCGCCTCGTCGCGCCCGGGCGAGCGCTCCTCGAGCGCCAGCTCGACGAGCGGGAGACGCACGATCGGACCCATGTCGGCGGCCACTTCGCGCGCCGTGTCGAACAAGGGCGACGCCGGACCGCGCCCGATCATCTGCACGACCAGGTCGGCCGCCTGCGGCGCCTCGAGCTCGCCGAGCGCGCGCAGGGCCGCGCGTTGCAGTTCGAGGCCGCCGTCGGCGAAGCACAGCATCATCGCCTCGAGGGCGCCCGCTCCGCCGAGTCGACCGAGCGCCTCGACGGCGGCCTGGCGCACGCGGTCGGGCGCGCGCTCGGCGCGTTCGAGGACGATGCCGCGCAGGTCCTGACGGTCGTGGGCGCCGACCGCGATCAGCGCCGACTCCTGCACCTGGTCGACCTCGCCGTCGGACAACAGACGCAGCACGCGCTGCGTGTCCTCCATCTCGTCCGACGCCGCGAGCGGATCGGCCGCGAGGCTGCGCGCGATCGCGCGCGGGTCGACGGACAGGTCGCGGGCGAACTCGAGCCCCAGCGCGTTCGTGACCCGCGCGAGGCTGTCGAGCGCGCCGCCGCGGAAACGCTCGTACAGGCGATCGAACAGGTCGCGTCCGAAGTCGGGGTCGATGGCGTCGCCCTCGCCGGTCGCGCCGGCGCGGAGCAACAGCCCGACGACGCGCTCGGTGCGCGGCGTGTGGTACGGCTCGGTGTCGAGGATCGCGAGCAACGCGCCGGCGTCCTCCGGGTCGAGGACGCCCGCGGTCGCGCAGACGTCGAGCAGCCGATCGAGCACGGGACCGCGCGTCGACGACTCCATGGTCACGAGCGCTTCGAGAGCCAGCTCCTTCTCGCGCCGCGCGCGCAGGATGCGACCGCGCTCGCCCTCCATGGCGCGCATCTCGCGCCACCAGGCCGCCTCCGCGTTGAACAGGCCGCGACGCGCACCGGGGATGCTCGGATCGACGAGCGTCTGCCACGCGTTCATGGCGGCGAGTTCGTCGAGCAGCTGCGTGGTCTCGACCAGCCACGACGGGCGCAGGCCGAGCGGGAACGCGAAGGCCTTGCGCCCGTCGTCCACCGCGATCGTCAGCGTCTCGGCCGTGTCCGGGCGCTCGGCGGCGGGGATGCGCTCGGCCGACAGCACGCCGGCCGCTTCGAACTGGGCCGCGAGCCGCAGCGCGTCCTGTTCGTCGAGCCACAGCACGCTCGCGGCGAGCGGCACGCTCGCGCGCGTCGCCGCCAGCTCCACGCGACGGCCGCCCTCGACCACCCAGATCACGTGCAGCTGCTGCGCGGCCTCGGCGCCGGTGGCGAGCACGGCGCGGCGCGGCGTGAAGTTCGCGGCGGTGTCGAGCCACCACGACCGCCAGGCCGGGCCGTCGTTGCCGAAGGTGCGGCCGGAGATGCGCTCGAGACGACGCAGTGCCGGCGTCTGCAGCGCGGAGAAGTCCTTGTGCCACTCGTCCGCGACCACGGTCGAGACGAGCTCGTGCGGGACGCGCAGGCGATACCACTCGTTCGTCGACGGGCGCTCGCTGCGGTAGCCGATACCGGCCAGCGCGACGGCCGCCGCGCCGCGCGCGAACGGCGACACGGAGCTCAGGTTCTGGACGAGCAGCTCGACGCGGTCCTCGCCGATGATGCGCTCGCCGCGGCGATCCTCCCGTTCGACGAGAGCGACGAGGGCGTAGCACTGCTGGCGGAACAGCGCCTTCGTCTCGAAAGCCAGCTGGAGCAGGCGCGGCGCCACGACCTCGTCGGGACGCGAGGCCAGGATCTCCGCCGCGCGGTGCGCGACCTGCGGGCGCGAGTCGTCGAGGCGCGCGAACAACAGGTCGAGCGCGCCCGCGCCGGACTGCTGTCCGACGAGTTCGAGCGCGCGCACGCGCGTGTCGGTGCGCTCGGCCGAGAGCGCGCGCGCGAGCAGCGGCAGGTCCTCGTCCGTGAGGCGCTCGGAGAGCAG
>Ga0180435_10001450_pt1 | contig 24699 bp, 26 predicted proteins | sample SS_ome_3_FD_132467 | JGI IMG/M metagenome (GOLD analysis project Ga0180435, IMG submission 132467) | Hypersaline lake sediment archaeal communities from the Salton Sea, California, USA - SS_3_S_1 metaG | ecosystem: Environmental > Aquatic > Non-marine Saline and Alkaline > Hypersaline >... | reverse complement strand
CTTCAGCGCACAAGATGCAGCAGCTGCGTACTCAGACTCGGTGGACAACCTCAATGTTACCGACTCAGGTGCTGAAACCATTGACCCAGCTGATTATGCGGATGATGGAACAGGGGATACGACAAGTGGTACCGGGGACACGGGGGATACGACAGGGGGTACGACTGTCTCGTCGGCATGTGTAGACGGTGTGGATGTTGATGGAAATATGGTCACTTGTGAAAGCGCAAATCTTGCAAACCCAACAACTCTTTACGAATCCTTGCCAATCGACACTGTAGACGTCTACACGTTCACATATGAACCAGAACTAGACAGTGACGGTAATCCTGTGCCGATTACTGTTGAGGTCTTGCAGTCGCTGAATGCTATGTCCATAGCAATTGCTACAGAGCCTGGTGTCATTTCAGGGAGCTCGGTGGTCTGCTCTGCAAGTGGTGATGACCCAAGTATTACAATTGGCGATTCTTGTGTTTTGGATTCGGGTGATGATTCTGATTCTGGCACCATAACAGATCCCACTCCAACATATTATTTCAATGTAGTCAGTGCTGATGCGACTACTGCAATCACGTATCAGCTCAACGTAGAAACGTAGAACTGCATAACACGCATGAATTAGGTTAGAACTTACCTTATACTTAACGGAACAACATATGTACACCGCCACACGAAGTAAGCGCAGTATCACATCACTTGTGTTAAGTGTTGTGCTTTGTGTGTCTGTGTTAAGCTCGTTGCTCTTGCCGGTTGGGGCCCAAGCCGACTCAACTCTTACCACGCCAGCATATACCCCATACTCAACATATGCTGCCCCCGTTGGTATGGACGAGACCGTTCCCGCAATAAGTGAGGTATTGAAGACGGAAACTGATTTTGGGTGCTTCAGTAATGCAGGTGGCTTTACAGCTCATCTAATGGGTTGTATGGCTGCTCTTACGTACTATTTGATGTTCCTTCCTGGGTTCATTTTTGCTTCACTTGGCAGCCTGTTCTTTAACTGGGTGCTTGCTGAGCTGGTCGTGAACATGAGTACTTGGTTCAACTCCATCACAGGAATTGATCTTGCGTGGACCATTATTCGTGATTTAGCAAACATCTTTCTTGTCTTTCTCACAATCTTTGTCGGCATTGCCATAATACTTGGTTTGAGTACCTATGGACGAAAACAGATGCTGTGGAAGATAGTATTGGCAGCGTTGTTCTTAAACTTCAGCGGCTTGTTGGTTGGAGCGGTTGTGGATACCACAAACGCCGTCGCAATTGCCGTGTATGGAATGATGTTTTCTACAGTCAGTGTTAGTTCCACTGTGACCGACACATGTCTTAGTACAACCAGCATCAATGGCTTTCCAGATGAATGTTACGAAATCGGCTTAGCTGGTGTCTTTTGGTCGAAACTGAAAGTGACGACGGTGTTTAATATGGACAAGATCCAAGAGAAGATTGGCTCCGGAGCTGATCCTAACGGACTCACGAGACTCATTGCCATGTCTGTGGTGGGTAGCGCATTAATGATGTGGGTACTCGGTTTTGTCATGGTGGTTGGTGGATTTATGCTGCTTGGGCGATTTATTGCACTGATTTTTCTTCTCATCGTATCGCCGTTGGCGCTGGTTGCCTGGATAACGGGTTCTTCTAGTGCTGGTAGCCAGTGGTGGCACCAACTACTTAACCAGGCTATTGTAGCGCCCGCTCTACTATTGATGTGGCTTATCGCGTTTCTGGTTATGACTGATGTGTCGGGCCAGATAACAACGCTTTCATCATCAACAGTCAATGATATTGAGGGTGTTGCTGTGTTGGCAACGTTTATCATTGCTATAGGTTTCCTTGTGGCAGGTCTAACAATTGCTAAAAAGTTGGGTGTGTATGGTGCCACTGCTTCCATGAATGCGGGTAGGGCGGTCACACGACGCTTTGTTGGTGCATACGCGGGTGGTGCAGGTGCTTTTGGACGACAAACGGTTGGCCGTGGCGCGCGCCGTCTTTCAAACTCACAGACGCTTAAGAATGCTGTAGCTAGCAACAATAGGCTTGTGCGAGGTGTGGGTCGTGCGGCCTACAGCAGCACTAACGCAGTTGCTGGTTCCTCATTTGATGCACGGGGTCTTGCTGGAAAGACCGCCCAACAGTACACAGGGGGTCCGTCTGGAAAGGGTGGCTTTAATTCGTTCGCGCAACGTCGAGCTAAGAAGCTAGAGGATGAGAACAAGTGGGTAGGAACAGCGCACGCAACCAACGCCGAAAGAAAGGAACGAGACACGAAAGTTCAACAAGCGAATAGTGAACGCGACACACTTACACAGGGCACCAGCGCAGAGCGTGAGGCAATTCTTGCACCAAAGAGACAACAGTTAGAGCAGTTGAATGAGCAGATATCTAAGAAGGAGCTTGAAGCAGACCTTATACAAGATCCAGAACTTAAAAAGGAGCGCGAGGGGGAGATTAAAAAGCTCAAGGCACAACATCAAAACATCAATCGTCAGGTTCGCGCTGCTGACAAAGCAACATCGGCACACAAAAACATTCGTAATCTGAAGGCAAAAATTGCAGCAGGTGATATGAAGCAGGAGGATGTTGCGGAAACTATGGAGGTACAGATGAAGGCTGCTGACGAAGCTGAACAACAGCTTGCCCAGTATGCAGCAGACCGTGTCAGTGCTATTAACAAGGCTATGGACGATACTGTCGATGCGCGGGGGGCAGCACTATCAAGCACACACCTTGAGAATATTGAGTCAGAGCGAACTGGCCCACTTCCAACACCAAGTTGGAAGCAAGAAGTTGTAGACAAGATACGCAGGGACGGTGATAAGAAGAAGAGGAAGGCTAAGGATATCCAACAATTCCTTGAGGCTGAAGAGAAGCTCAGCACTGGAGAAAGCAAGCCAACTGACGAAGGTAAATCTAAAGAAGCTTAAGTATGAACGAAGTTTTGGACGAACAACTCAAGCAGCAGTGGGGTTTGCTGTCAAAAGAACGCAAGAGCATCATTCTTGATGACAGTTACCGCATGGCTATACATGCGCTTAAGGCGGGTGGTGTCATTACTGACGAGCAGGAAGATGATGTTGTTATGGAGGCGCTACTGACTATTATCGACCTTCAAACATTAGCACAGATGCAGGAGGTGCTTCTCAAGGAGTATGGCATGGATGCAGCGGCCGTGCAGGCTACCGTAGAGGAGGTGCGTAAACTTATAGGCACAAGTCCTGTTACAGAAGAGGAGGTCTCGACACCCACCAATGTCGCCCCACACGTCTGCTCGCCCATCTCTGTGATTGGTCAAGACACCAAGATGCAAGACCGCCTCCAGAAGCTTCCTGTGTCTGTACAGGCGGCAATCACCTCAAACCAGCACACATCTACCTTCCAGGGAATGTGTTCACAGTACTCACTGGATGAAGCAAAAGCCCGCCTACTGTGTGAGCAAATTGCTCGAGTAATGCTAGGAATTGCAACGACCAAGGATTTGGATGAGCTTCTTTCTGGCGGAACCGTGGTGAACACAACAAAAGCAAAAGAGCTTATGGCATCTATTGAAGCAAACATGCTGGCTCCAGTGCGTGCGGCTATTATTGAAACACTAGAGGCTAAGGGTGAGGGTAAGGGTGGTGTTCGGGGAGATCCGTACAAGGAGCCTGTTTCGTAGCCGGTGGTTTTGGTGTTGTGGTTTGTGTACTACAGGCAGATTCATAGTGCCCATCGGTGTACACGCAGCACGTAGTATAGATTATGAGATTTGCAGTTCCACAGTTCATTGATGTTGAAGACACGCTGTTTGGCAGCATAACGCTAAAGCAGGCTATTTACCTTGCTGGTGGCGTAGGTATCGTTTTGGCACTTTTTGTGTGGCTGGGGTTTTTTTGGGCGCTTCTCTTGGGTGGACCTGTGTTCTTGTTTAGTTTTGCTCTCGCGTTTGTAAAGATTAATAGCAGACCATTTGTGAACATTGTGTATGCAGCTGTTGTGTATACTGTGAAGAGTAAGCTCTACTTATGGAAGCGCACAAAGAAATCAACGAATCAAAAGAAGCAAGAGAATAACACCAAACAGGAGACGAATACACCAACATCACAACACCATGTTCCTAACATGACACAATCTAGGTTGCGTGAAATTGCGTGGACGCTAGATACACAACAAGAGGAGGGTAATAGTTTGAAGTAATATATATGTCCGTAGATGCAACAAAAGCTCGTCCAAGTCAGGATTTTGTACCCATTGAACAGGTGCGCGATGGTGTTGTTGTGCTTAAGGATGGTTCGATACGTGTCATCCTTATGGCGTCTTCCATCAACTTGGTGCTGAAGAGCGCAGACGAGCAGGCGGCAATTATTTCGCAGTTCCAAGGTTTTTTGAACTCCTTAGATTTTTCAATACAAATTTTCATTCAGTCACGTGAGTTAGATATTCGCCCATATCTTCAGTTGCTTGAGCAACGCTATGGTGAACAACAAACAGAGTTGATGAAGATTCAGGTGCGTGAATACATTGAATTCATTAAGGGCTTTGTAGAGGGGTCTAGCATTATGACAAAGGGCTTTTATGTTGTAGTACCGTATAGCCCGCCCACACTGAACGCTGAAGAGGGTGTTGGTGGACTAACGTCGCTGCTTGCGGGAAACAAACAAGAGAGTCATGAGGTTAGTAGTCAGGTATTTGAGGAGTACCGTTCACAAATTGAACAGCGTGTTGCTGTTGTGGTGGGTGGCCTTACTCGAACAGGTGTACGAGCCGCACAGCTTGGCACAGAAGAAGTGATTGAGCTGTTTTATCGAATGTTTAACATTGGCGAGTTGGACAGGCCAATGCCACTTTCGGAACTGAGTAATCAATAGGATATGGGTTTATTTACTTTTGGCAAAAAACAAAAAGAACCACAAGGTGGAGAGGGGGCAGCAGGTCCAGTGGTTGATTCGATTGTGCCGCAAGATATGTATGAGGTAAGCAAGCTTGAGCTTAAAGATGTTCTTGCGCCGTCTGCACTCCAGATAACTAGCCATGAATTGAATTTAGGTGAACAGGTTGCTCGTGTCTTCTATGTGATTTCGTATCCACGATACCTTTCAGACAATTGGTTTTCGCCAATCATCAACCTGGAGAAAGTATTCGATATCTCAATTCTCATCCACCCCATCGACACGGCACCGATTCTAAAGAAATTCCAAAAGAAGGTCGCGGAAGTGCAGGCGCAGATTAATGAACGAGAACGCAAAGGTATGGTGCGTGACCCTGTGTTAGACGCCGCATACGAGAACCTTGAAAACCTGAGAGACTCGCTACAACAAGCTGAGGAGCGACTCTTTGATGTTGGTGTGTACATTTCTGTGTACGCAGATGACAAAGACGAGTTAGATAGGGCAGAGAACGAGGTCAAATCCTTGCTTGAGGCTCAAATGGTCTACCTCAAGCCAGCACTGTTCCTTCAGGACCAGGGATACCGCAGTGTTCTGCCACTCTGTTCGGATGAGCTGTTGGTGCACAGCAAGCTCAACAGCGCACCCCTTTCTTCAATATTCCCATTTGTCTCATTCGACCTCACCTCAGAGAAGGGAATACTGTATGGGATTAACATGCATAACAACTCCCTTGTGCTGTTCGACAGGTACTCGATGGAGAACTATAATTCTGTGTTGTTTGCGAAATCTGGCGCCGGAAAGAGTTACACCACAAAACTCGAGGTGTTGCGCTCATTGATGTTCGACACTGAGGTTATTGTTATTGACCCTGAACGTGAGTATGAGTACATGGCAACAGCGACAGGTGGACGTTACTTCAATATATCCCTTTCGTCACAACACCACATCAACCCATTTGACTTGCCTCCGGTACATGAAGATGAGAACCCTTCAGAGATACTGCGCCAGAACATTATTACGTTGGTTGGCCTCTTCCGTATCATCTTGGGTGGCCTAACACCAGAGGAAGATGCTCTTATAGACCGGGCCATTACCGAAACGTACGCACTGAAAGACATCACAGGTAATACCGATTTCACGAACCTAACCCCACCACTCCTTAGTGACTTTGAGTTGGTGTTGGGTGGTATGGAGGGAAGTGATTCACTGATGCGTCGACTAACCAAGTACACCAAGGGTACGTGGGCTGGCTTCATTAATAAGCCAACTAACGTTGATATTGGTCACAAGTTTGTCGTTTTCTCCGTTAGGGATATGGAGGAAGACCTAAAGCCGGCGGCTATGTATATTGTTACAAACTTTATTTGGACCGCTGTGAGGCGTGAACTGAAACGAAGACTACTTGTTGTTGATGAGGCGTGGTGGATGATGAAAAGTGACGACACGGCAAGCTTCCTCTACAGTGTTGCGAAGCGTGGCAGAAAGTACTACCTGGGTCTTGCCACCATCACACAGGATGTCGATGACTTCCTCAAGTCACCATATGGTGTGCCAATGATTACCAACTCGTCCATACAGGTTCTTCTTAAGCAGTCGCCAACTGCAATGGATCACGTGCAAGAAACATTCAACCTCACTGATGAAGAGAAGTACTTGTTGCTAGAATCTCAGGTGGGGGAGGGGATTTTCTTTGCCGGCAACAAGCATGTTGCCATGAAGGTAATTGCTTCTTACACCGAAGATCAGATTATTACATCAGATCCGTCACAACTGCTCGCAATTAAGAAAGAGCGGGATGGTTTGGAGCAAGGGGGTACTCCAGGTACATAAACATAACCTATGGCCACCTCACCAAAAGTAGTTGCAACTCCACCGAAACCTGTCAGGGGCCCAGCCCGTAGTAGCCGTGTACGCAAGGGAGGGCGTGTTACCTATAGGATCTCAAAACGGCATGGGGCGGTAATGATGTCTGTTGCTTTATTTTTTGACATGTTGCCGCTCATTTTGTTCCCTGTGCTATTAATGTTTCCCACGCTAACGGGGGCAATGGTTGGTGTTGCGGCCGGAAACAAATGTGGTGACCAAACTATTACGGGCAGTGTTGTGAGTGGGGTTGGTGCAGTTGGTACTGTAATTGGTAACGCGGTAGGTTACGTTGTAACCGGTGGAGAATTGGGTTTTTCTTCAATATTTAATGTTGAGAACCGTTGTGAGAACGTCAAACAGGGTGCTGCGGCGGCAGGAGCTGTGGTTGGAGGCATGGTTAACTTCGCAATAGGCCCAATTTTTACAATATTAGCTACTGTTGTGACTGCGGTAGTGAGTTTTTTGCTTGTAATTATAAGTTTTCTTACCTTTACTTGGTGGTTCGCCATGAAGGGGGTGTACGTGTTCAGTTTAGAGCGTGACAGAATGACAACAAACCTTCTAGCGCTCATTATCGAGATGATTCCTGTTGTTGGTACGCTTATACCTGGTATTGCTTTCTCCACCTGGCGTCACATTCGGATTTCTCGTAAACAAGACGTAACGAGGGCAAAAAAACGTGCCAGAAGAGAAGCACGACAGACAGCGAAACTTCAAAGGGTGGCTGCTCAACAACAATTGGCAATGATGTCTGGGGGTCCAGATATGGTGTAGTGTTATCCTCACCAGCTTGAAGTTTGTAGTGTGGAATGTTGTATACTTTACATAAACGAACATAAGACATGAGTATATTGATGCATAACAAAGTATTATTTCGTATTGCTGTAACTGTTATATTTTTTGTGTTGTGTTCCTTGGTGTACACGGTTGCGTTTGCGCAAACACAACACTCTTCTAGTTTAAGCATCAAACCAAAACACCCAACACCTGGCGAGGAGGTGCTTGTGACTTTTAAGCAGTACAGCCTTGAAAAAAGTACCATGATGGTTACTTGGCGAAAAAATGGTGAGGTTGTGCAACAGGGGTATGGTTTAACAACATATAAATTTGAAGCTGATGGTGTGGGGGCCTACACGCATATCCAGGCGTCAGCTCGAGACGCACAAGACAGGACCGCAAGCGCCCACACTAGTTTTATTGTTGGTGATGTTGATATTGTGTGGGAAGCACGCACATACACCCCACAACTATACCTAGGCAGACCATTACACAGTGCAGGGTCGGACGTTGTTTTTTCAGCCGTCCCAACTATTGTTAACTCGGCTGGATCACTAATTGACAAGAAAGACCTTATTTATGAGTGGTACATCAAGGGATCTTCACAGCCTGTTGTTCAGGGTATTGGAAAGCACACGGTGGTTTTGTCGCCGCGAGATGTGTGGTTTCCTGTAAGTGCAATACTACTTGTACGAGACCAGACAGGTGAAGTCCGCGCAGAAAAGCGGGTGGAAGCTCCGCTACAAGATACTGAGGTACTTCTGTATGAGGACAACCCACTGCGTGGAATTCGTTACGCAAAAGCCCTTACTGGTGTGTATGACATGCAAGATGTTGAGGTTTCTCTTGTGGTGGAGCCCTATCATTTTTCTGCCACCGGGCGCTCAGACGAACGTTTACAGTATGAGTGGACCGTTGACAAAGAACCATACACAGCAAGAGGTGGTTTAGTCCTGCGACCAGAAGGGGGTGTTACTGGACAATCCACCCTGAACCTTAATGTGGTTAATACCTCACATTTTCTACAGCGAGCGGGTGTATCTACGCAAATAAAATTTGGAGCTCGTTCAATTTGGGGTGTACCTAACCTTGAGCAAACACAAGAACTATGACACGAAAATACTTAGCATTGGCAACCTTTTTTATCCCAACCTTAAGCTGGGCTTGGACATACGCCCCCCTAGCTGGCAACACACCGTTACCTGACAGTATTTCTGGTTTGGGTGACATTACAGAGTATCTACTAACCGCATCGGTTGCACTTGCTGCCATTCTTGCTGTGATTATGTTGGCTATTGGTGGCTTCAAGTATATGACCAGTGAATCTGTCTTCAAGCTTGGAGACGCAAAAGAACAGATTGTGAATGCGGTGGTAGGTTTGTTGGTTGTGTTGGCGGCAATACTTGTTCTCACAACGATTAACCCAGGTATGATAGCAAACAATATATTCTTAGCACCGTAGCTTTGTAGTAGATATTTGGCACAAGACAACACTAGTTGTATGCAAAACAAAAGACTTTTTATAATAGCAATACTTGTACTCATAACACTTCTTCTGGTTGTTTTTGGGTTTGCTGTCGTTAGGTTGATTTCTGGTGATGGCGCCGAAGGGCAGGGTGATTCTGTAGTATTCCCGGAAAGTGAGGAGGTGAATCAAGACCTTCTACGTGAGGCGAATTTCCTCTTTGGCACATCTAGTGAGCGATATGTTATGGAGGGTAATGGAACGAGACCTGCTCCTGATTTTCGTGCTCTCACAACAGAGCCTTCTGTGGGGATTGTTGTTACTGAACGAGACACTACACTTGGCTCATCTACCCCGTTTGTTCGTTATGTTAACCAAGAAAATGGTCATGTGTATGAATTACCACTATCTGTGGTTGGTAATGAGAAAGAGCTGACAAAGAAGACGGTGCTTCGTGTTGCCGCTGCCTCATTGTCCCAATCTGGCTCTAGTACACTCCTTCAGTACCATTCAGACATTGGTGATGTACACACATATCTTGGCACACTACAACAACCAGCACCTACAAGCTCTGAGCCGGGTGTGTATCTTTTGGATGGAACAACTCTCGCAAACAACATCACTTCAACAGCGTTTTCTCCATCTGGTGAACATGTACTGTATGTGCAACGAGGACAGGATGGGGCCACCATCTACAAAGAGTCACTTATGACTGGAGATAAGATTGTGTTATGGTCATCCTTACTCCGCAATGTACATGTTGCTTGGCCCCATGAGGCAAGTGTACTAGTCTACACAAATCCAACATCAATTGCTGAGGGTCTCGTCTTCACACTGAACCCTGATACTGGTGTTGATCAAGTTGTGCTCGGTGGAGAGTTTGCACTTGCGGGCAAACAAGACCCGACTGCACAACGTTTGTTGTACTCATTACAAGAGCAGGTGGGTGGTGTGGTTTCTTTGCGTGTTCTTGAACAAGAAACCGGAAAGACTACATACCTTGAACCTGCCACGGTTGTCGAAAAGTGTGTATGGGGGCCTTCTGGTTCTGTATACATTTATTGTGCTGTTCCTCGAGAACCTATTGTTGGTACCATGCTTGAGGATTGGTATATGGGCAAGGTCCACACCGATGATGTGATTTGGCGTTTCAACACTTTTACAGGTGGGGCAACTATGTTGTTAGACCCTCTCACAGAGGTCGAGCAGCGGTTTGATATCGTGGACCTAGTGGTTTCCCCTAGCGAAGAGTATCTTGTGCTTAGGACTAAGGTAAACAATGTTTTGTGGTCGTTGCGTTTGCCTGAAGACACTCAACCGGCCGCGGGGAGCGGGGAAGTAACTGATGAGGCTGGGTAGTGTGTAGACCTTTGTGTTATCAAAAAAACACCACGTTGTGGTGTTTTTTATTGTGAGTCTTTGTAACGCAAAACAATGTGCCGCGACTTTCCAGCTCCTTCAGACTCGGTAACAATGTCTGGGTCATCTGTGAACATTGCGTGTACTATCATGCGCTCATATGGATTCATAGGCACCATGTCTGCACTTGATTTGAACGTGCGAACCCTGTCCGCCAAAAGTGTTGCTTTCTGCTCAAGTTCTTGGATGTGTGTGTGTTGATAGCCGTTCACGTCAATCATAAATCTGTTCTCTTTTGGTTCTGATTGTCGCTCTACCATACGCCTCAGTATGTAGTTGAGAGAACGAAGGTGCTCACCTTGTGGGCCAATTAGACGCTTGCTGTCTGGGGTGTGGATGTTAAACATTTGGTGTGCTGCCACAGAAACGGGCTCGATGGACTCAATAGTGATTCCCATCTTCTCTAAAAACGTTTGTATGTACTGCTGTATCTTCTCTTGGTCCATGTTTTCTACTTATCCTCGGCCTCTGTTGTACCCTCTTCTTTCTGCATTACACGCTTCACATATATCTCTTGGCCGATAGCGAAGATATTACTCGTAATCCAGTACAATGCAACTGCAGCACTCGCCACATAGGCGATGACCATAATAAGAAACGGGAACACATACCGCATCTGTAGCTGTAGTGAGCGGGCAAAATCCTCTTGGAATGTTGCATTATCCTTTCTTGGTGTTGGTGCTGGCAGCGCAAACCGTGCTTGAAAGTATTGTGTTACACCTGCAAGACCGGCAAGAGGAATGCTTTTACTAGCCATATCTACCACTCCCAAGAAATACATTTGGATTTCTTCTGGTTTATTAATGAAGCTGTAGAGTAGGGAGGTATCAACATCAGGTAGACCTGCCTTCAAGAACACCCAATAGAGCCCAAGAATGATAGGAAGTTGGATGAACAACACAACAAAGCCGGAGAATGGATTTACCCCTTTTTCTTTGTATAGCTCAAGCAGTTTTCTCCCTTGTTCTTCGCGTTTGTCTTTGTACTTCTCACGTATCTCTTTCATTGGCTCCTCCAACTGCTTCATAAGACGTTGGGTACGAGCGGCTTTCAAAGAGAGTGGCGAAAGGGCAATTTTAACGATTGCGGTTAAAATTATGACTGCAATACCTACATCAATAAATGTTCCAAAGCTCAAAAGCCCTATAAGGGCGTTGTAGAGTGGGGTGTAGATGAGTGCGTAGAAGAGGTTGGATATCATGTCCGCTATTCTACCGCATCCATAGCCTTTTTACTATTGTGATTGCTTTGTTTCAGTAGCGTTGCAATCTCAGTCTCTAGTTCTTGCACAGTTGCCTCTACAACCTTACTTGTTGCCAGTGCTACTATGTTGCGGTTTTGTGGTGCTTGGGCCGAGTGTAACGCAGAGAATATCCTCCTACGTAGTGTGTGCCTCTTCACGGCACTTTTTTCTATACGTTTGCCAACAACAACAGCAACCTTGCCGCTCTCACTCGGGCAGGTGATGAGGTGTAGAAGGGTCCCTCGAAGACGGCTACCGTTCTTTAGGGTGTCTGAGAACTCCTTTCGTGAAAGACGTGCTTGTTTCTTAAACATATCTGTATAGTACAGCAAAAAACCCGCACAGTGGCGGGTTATAGCTATACAGCAAGCTTCTTGCGGCCCTTTGCTCGGCGCCGCTTCACAACACGCTTGCCGCCCGGTGTTCGCATACGAACAAGGAAGCCGTGTGTGGTTTTTCGCTTTCTGTTCTTTGGTTGGTATGTTCGCTTCGGCATGATTCGCTTGATTAGTGCTCGGCACTATACCACGCAATATGTAAAAAGAAAACACCCCGCGCATTGCACGCAGGGTGGTTTGTTAAAAGAACGCCGTTACGGGATTTGGAGGTAGGTGACAAGGGCTAAAAGGGCTAAGATCGCCCCAACACCCAACCATACGTAGGTAGGGGTGTAACTTTGCTGCACCTCTTCCTGTTGTCGACCATATCCAGCAGCAGCGAACGCTGCTAGGAGTAAGCCGAGTGGTTTGCCGTATGTGAGCAGTATGTCCAACGAACCCTCTGGGAACACTAGAAACACACCACCCACAACCACCAACACCGCCAAAACGTGACTCACGATACCTTTACGGAATCGATATAGTCGACGATACCTGTTCACACCACGCATGTCATAGACACTAAGTGGGCGATCCAGGTCGTCTTGTGTAGCTCCTTGTGGTTGCGTTTGTGCTTTTCGGCTGAACAATTTTGACAACTGTTTACGAAACAACCAAACCACAAAGAGGGTTGCTAGGAGAATGAGTATCTCCATTAGTTACCTCCTTGCTGGCTGTTACCAGCTGTTAATTTGCTCAAATCAAGCCCTTCAACGAGCCCGAAGGCGTTTTGCATCACACCACCAGTACCGCCTCCAATAAGCACGAGTTTACCATCACCATCAGTGACCGCCTTAAGTCCCTGCTCAGCAAGCCGAGCTTGGATAAAAGCAAGTGTGAATGCTGGGTTTTCACTCTTATCAAGTGCTTTTTGGAATGCCCTGAGCTGCTGCTCAATCTCTTGCGCTTTCTCAAAGCCGGTAGCTTTTGCGATAGTGCGAATCTTGGCAGCTTCAAAACGAGCTTGGGGAGCATCCTTCATTGCTTTATTGAAGTCGTGCGAAAAACCAATCATGGTCAACGCAACCTCAAGCACATCAATGCCCCACCACGTTTCGTTGGTGAGCACCACACCGTCCAGCTTTTCAATCAATTCTTCATTGATTTTGTTCTGGTCACCAAGTATCTCTCTTGGTGTTTTTTGTCCAAACATTGCATTTAGACTTCTGCGGGTGGTGTCTTGCAGTTGGCGGAACCCTTCTTCAATATTTAGGTATTCGCGGCCAGTCGGCTCTCCGGTTTCCTTATCCAGTTCAGCTGTTGTGCCAAGTACTCTGATGGCACGTCGAAGGTTTGCAACCTTCCACGCCAACACGAACGCAACCTCAACAGTTTGACGGGCGTCAAGTGGGCTGTCGCCCTCTTTCAACTCATCTTTACCACCGGTGGTCACCCGATAGGCTTCCACCCACCCATACTCTGGCTCGTTTTCCCTCAACTTGAGTAAGTCTTCCGTCTTGCCGTGCCAAATACGACTGCTGTCTGCAGGGTATTCTGCTTGGCGACGAGTGTTGGGTCCGTACACCAACTTACAGAACGGCTTGAACACCAACCAAGGTTGTGCGTGTAGGTTGAACGCAGGCCAACCGAATATCAGTAGTGTTGCTTGCTCATCTGGTTCAATCTCAACATAGGATTGTATTAAGTACCAAACGAACAAAACTACGATTAGTAAGCTACCTATCGTATAGGCCTCAAGGGAACCAATCACAACTGGCTCGAAGAAGAGGGAAGGAATGGTGAACAGTACGCCAGCAACATCAGCTGTCCATGCACCGTACACAAACCAAGCAACCGAAATTGCCGTCAGTCCGATAAGTGCACCGGAAACAATCCAATAGAGTTCTTTGATCGTCGCTTGTTCTTCCAAGTCCTTCTCGTTGATACTATCTTCGCTGGTTGCAGTCTGTGCTGCTTTTCGTGTTTTAAGTAGTTGGTACACCTTTCGTGGCAGTATGAATATAAACACTACTGCCAGAAAAATGATAACGAGTGCTTTCATTTGTCTCACCTCCAGTTCAAATTTCAAAGAAAATTACTCTACTTATTATTATAACACATTGATGTAAAAAATCAACTTACTGCTGTTTCGTCCACATTATCCACAGACTATCCACATAAACCCCAACAAAGTCTAAATTTTGGCTACTGGCGCTGTGGATAAGACAGTCTATAATGGACTTCTATGACTCAACTCGTAGATACCAGGAAAGTATGGGAAAACGCATTGGTAGATATTGAGTTATCAGTTTCTCGCGCAAACTTCAGCACATGGTTCAAGGGAACCCACATTGTAAAGATCGAGGATGGCTCGGTCTTTATTGGTGTACCGAGTCAATTTTATAAAGACTGGCTTGCTGACAAGCACCATAAAACAATTCTTCGTGCGCTTCGTGGTGTACTTCCAGATGTCCGTGGTGTTGAGTACATCATCGCAAGGGAAGAGCGAAAGAAGCCAAAAACAGAGCGCCAAACACGTCGTTCGGTGTCTGCCTCAGAGCTTCCGCTCTCAGAACATTACGTGAATCGTGCCGACAATTTAAATCCACGGTATGTGTTTGATACGTTCGTGGTTGGTCCATTCAATGAGCTTGCTTACGCGGCTGCGCAGGCAGTTATCGCGGAGCCAGGTATCACCTACAACCCACTCTTTGTGTATGGAAATACCGGATGTGGAAAGACACACCTTATTCAAGGTGTTGGAAACCACCTAAAGAAGCTCAATAGTAGCAAGAAGGTGTTCTATACAACATCAGAGCGTTTTGGTACAGACATAGTGAATGCGATACAGCAAAACACGATACAGAACGTAAAAGAGAAGTATCGTCAGTATGATGTGTTGATTATGGACGACGTCCAGTTCCTTTCTGGTAAAGACAAATTGCAAGAGGAGTTGTTCCACATCTTCAATGCACTCTACGAGAACAATAAGCAGATAGTTTTTTCATCAGATAGACATCCTAGCTATATTTCAAACCTTACAGACAGGCTTCGTTCAAGGTTTGGGCAGGGAATGATAGTGGATGTCACACTTCCTGACCACGAATCACGTATTGCGATTCTAAAAACCAAAGCTGCACACAGTAATTTCCTTCTCACTGATGAGCTTGCAGAGGCTATAGCATCAGAGGTGGAGGGTAATATTCGCGACCTTGAGGGGGTTCTCAATCGTGTTATCTGCCAAACGCAACTCAAGGGCGCAAATTTGGACATAGGAGACATTAAGCAGATAGTTAAGAACAACCTTAGGCCACAGCGCACAGTGTCAGTGAAGGACCTTGTGGAGCGTGTGGCGCGATACTACGACATTAATGACGCGGTGATATACGAGAAGACGCGCAAGAAGGAGGTGGTTAAACCCCGACAGATAATTATGTATCTCATGCGGCAGGATTTCAGCATATCGTACCCCACCATCGGCCAGAAACTTGGTGGTAGGGATCATACAACCGTCATTCACTCGTGTGAGAAGATTAAAACAGACCTAACTAACGACCCATCACTACGCCGTGAGATAGAGGAGATACGCGCAATGTTGAAATAGTGTGGAGAGGTCTGTGTGATGGTTGTGGAAAAGGTTTGTAAAACAGTTGGGATTATGAGTGGGGAGTGAGTGGGAAAGAAAACTGATGTTTAGTGGTAAAAAGTAATGAACGTTGTTATCAACAAGGAGACGGGGAAGTAGAGGAAGAGAAAACACTGCAATGTATCACGATTCTGACTTATCCCCCAATCCACAGCACTAGTAATAGTAACTTTTATATATACATAAATAAAAACGACTAATAGCCATGGAGTGTTCAGTTACAAAAGAAAACATTCTCGAACCAACAATGAGTGCAGAGAAGGTGACAGGGAAGAATCACACACTCCCTGTATTGTCTTGCATCCTCCTCTCTGTGAAGGGAGACACACTAACACTCACCGCTACCAATCTTGAGGTTGGTGTGAAGTATAGTGTTCAGGTTTCAGACACTAAAGATGGTTCTGTTGCAGTGTCTGGTACTGTTCTCGCACATGTTATCTCATCACTACCAAGTGGAACCAAAATAAAGTTATCAGTAGACGGTGGGCACCTGGTTGTGCACAGTAGTGAGGGTGAATCACGACTTGCTCTCCAGGATGTTGAGGAGTTCCCAGCATTACCACAGGTGAGTGATGGTACATCTGTCACCTTGCCAGTAAAAGAACTGCGAGATGCAATAACTAGTGTTGTGTACTGTGCAAGCTCAAGCACTATTAAACCTGAGCTCTCAAGTGTCTTTATTCACCCAGAAGGAGCAACGCTCACAACTGCAGCAACTGACTCGTTTCGGTTGGCAGAAAGGAAAATACCACTCAAGAATAATACCGAGACAGATCCATTCTTAGTACCTGCCAAATCAACCACAGACCTGCTTCGAGTGCTCGAAGCAGCTTCTGGAGAGATTGAACTTACTGTAAGCCAGCATCAGTTATCACTTTCACACAACGATGTATATCTCACACTTCGGCTGGTGTCTGGAACGTTTCCTGATTACACACAAATAATCCCAAAAGACTACGAAGCGGAGGCAACAATCCTGGTGTACGACCTAGAGCGAGCACTACGAAAAGCTAGCGCATTTCGTGATCAGTTCAACCAGTCTACACTTACCATTTCACCAAAGAAAAAGAAGTTGGTACTCCATACACAAAATGACACCGTGGGAGAAACAACAGACACTATACCCGCAGCTCTCTCAGGTGATGAGCTAACTATCAGCTTCAATCAGAAGTACCTTCAAGACTCACTTCACTCCATTTCTACAGACAGCATCACATTACAGTTTGCTGGACAGGCGCAACCTGCGGTTGTGCGACCAGTTGGTGACACAAGCTTCTTATATCTTGTTATGCCAATGAATCGATAGTGCATTATGGATCTTATTAAAGGTTTTTTAGATAAGTACAAGAACCTCGCACCACCTGATGCAAGTACAAAAAAGCTGCTGAGTGAAATCATTCATAAAGAGTGTGGAATTACCATCTCTTCCAAATCAATTCATGTGAAGTACGGTGGTGTAAATCTGCGCTGTCATCCTGCAGAGCGGTCTGAAATAGTGCGCTGTGCGCCACAAATACTAAGCGTACTGCAGTACGAGTACAACATTCGACTCTCCTATATTCGCTAACGAACAATGAAGTCAACAGAAGCAGCACCTCGTTCACCTGTTTCAGTGTAAACAACAACCTGAAGTGCGTGGCGCCCATCCTCATACCCACGTTCACCAGGCATAAACGAGAACGTATCCTCGATTTTGTATACCCCAAGCGGGGTTCCGTCGATGTAGTACTCAACACGTTCTACTTCATTCTCTGTATCAACAGAAAGACGTACAGAAACCTCTTCATTAGCCTCCACACGCTCCCTGTCTTCTGGTGAGCTAATAGTCACATCAACAGTACCTAATCCATACCCATTATCACCATTAAGGATATCCTCAATATCAACAGCACCCCGAGTCACACTCCATAGGAGTACACCATACTCCCAGTATTCATACTGCGGATCTCTTGCCGGATTACTTGGCGTAGCGCCTAGTGGGTCATCTTTTTGCACCCAATGAAGTATTGAGTGAGGGGTTGTTGTTTGGGTGTTAGTTTCTTCTTCATCCTCATTATTTTGAAGCTTGGTATTAAAACCCTTCATACCCAACAACACCGGCTTAAGGTCGTCAGACAACTCCTCTGGTTCCGTAAACTCTACAATTTCTTCTTCTCTGTCCAAGTAGAACTGCATAAACTCATTCCACATTGGCGCAATAATAAAACCAGCAACCTTTTTCTCCATAGCTGAGTTGTCGTTGTTTCCAGCCCATGCACCAGCAGCAATAGTTGGTGTATATCCAATAATCCAAGCATCCCTATAGTCGTTTGTGGTACCTGTTTTCACCGCAACATCGTAACCAGGGAAATGTAGGTATGAATTAGCCCCAAACGCTGGTGTGCGTGCAATATTATCTACAAGCACATCAGTTATTGATCGAGCTATTTCTTCTTCCACTACACGCTCTCCATCAAGTTCATGGGAATACAACTCTTTACCGGTGCCATCACGCACCAATGAAATACTGTTATGTGGGTATCGATATCCCTCGTTAGCAAATGTTCCATAGGCACTTGTCATTTCCAACAATGAAACTTCACCACCACCCAACACGAGTGTCAGCCCATATCTTTGCCAATCATCCAGTGTTGAGATACCCATTGCTTGAGCAAGTTCAATGGTTTCCTTCATCCCCGCAAGATATATTGCCTTAACCGCAGGGACGTTTACGGACTGTGCGAGAGCCTCACGGAACGTCATTGGTCCCCGGAACTTGTCATCATAGTTACCTGGTGAATAACACTCATCCTCACTTGTGAGATCTGTCTTTTTGCAGTTAGTTGAGAACTGTGTGCGCACGTCATACACAACTGTTTCTGTTGTGTAGCCCTTCTGTAGTGCTGCTGCGTAAGCAAATGGCTTAAATGATGAACCAGGTTGTCGTTCCGCAAGCCCAATATTGTAGTTTCCTTCGATTTCCTCATCAAAATAATCTCTACTACCAACCATGGTGAGGATAGCACCACTATTGGGGTCTACCGCCATAAGTGATGCGTTCGTGGCGTTATACTTATCACTATTCTCAATAGCCTTCTCGTAGACGATACGCTCAGCTTCTTTTTGAAGCTCCCAATCCAATGTAGTGACTACATGCAAGTTTGCCTGTGCGATATCTTCCTCGTTAAACATTTGAGAAAGTTGATCTATAACATAAAACACGAAATGAGGAGCCTTTATTGTAGCTGAGGTAAACGGTCGAAACTCTACAACCTCATCTCGCGCAGTTATATAGTCTTCTTCACCAATAAAACCAAGATCCTTCATTCTATCGAGTACTTGGTTTTTACGTGTATCCAAAGCCTCTTTGTTGCTTCCGTATGGCGAATAGTAGGTCGGGGCTTGGGGCAGGGCCGCTAAGTACGCAGCTTCGGCAATACTCACATCCTGTGCTGATTTTCCAAAAAACCCCTGACTAGCCTCCTCAACACCGTATTTCGTACCACCGTACGGTGCTTCGTTAAGGTATAGCTCTAATATTTCATCTTTAGAGAGCTCTCTCTCAAGTTTTATTGCAAGCACCCACTCTTTAAGCTTTCTTGAAATTTTCTTCTCTTGAACAAGTAGTGTGTTCTTTACAACTTGTTGTGTGATAGTTGAACCACCTTGTCCCCCAAGGAGATCACCCTCTTGGAGATTTCGCACTACAGCGCGGACAATTGCCAGCGGCTCAATACCGTAGTGTTCATAAAAACCAGCATCTTCAATGGCTATTGTTGCGTTCTTGATGTGGTCTGATACATCATCTAGTTCCACAACTGTTCGTCTAATATCCTGGTGCATATCAAACAGCACAACTTCACCTGTTCTGTCATATATTTTAGTAGATTGCTCACTACGTTGTGCCTCAATAATACTGATTGTGGGCATGGTGAGTGTAGACGCCCACAACAAAAAAACTCCTGCCAACACAAACCCTGCCGCAAACCCTAAGGCAATTAGGCCAAGAAAAAAGTTACGTATATGGTGTCTTCGTTTACTCATAAACGCAATAGTAGCACAGCACGTCAAGGTGTGCCTGTCGCACCACCCAAAACCGTATGGTAGAGTACATCCATGACCAAAAAGGCATACACTGAGCTACTAGAGCGGGGAACAAGCGACTCGATTGGCAGTGACCGTCTAATGGAACGACTTTTAAAAGGTGACAAGCTTCGAGTAAAACTGGGCATTGATCCAACCAGCCCACACCTGCACCTAGGACGCTCAATTCCTCTACTAAAACTAAAAGACTTTCAAGAGCTAGGCCACCAAATCGTCTTCATTGTCGGAGACTTCACTGGTGTTATTGGTGATACTTCAGACAAAGAAAGTGAACGCCCAATGCTCAATAAAGAAGCAATTGAGGAAAACAAAAAAACGTACCTTGAACAAGTTGGGAAACTAATCGACCTAGATAAGGTTGAGTTCAAATATAATAGCGAATGGCTTGGTAAGCTCACCTACCACGAGGTTGGAGAGCACGCCGACCAATTCTCTGTCGCAGATTTCATTGCACGTGACAATATCCGCCGCCGACTAGATGACGGTAAACGAGTTTCATTACGGGAGGTTTTGTACCCGCTTATGCAGGGGTATGACAGTGTTGCTGTGAAGGCAGATGTTGAGATTGGGGGCACAGACCAACGTTTCAATTTATTGGCTGGTAGAAAGCTTCAGGAACACTACCAACAAGAGCCACAATCAATACTAATGAACCCGCTCATTCCAGGGCTTGATGGACGAAAAATGAGCTCTAGTTGGGGTAACACCATCAACTTAGATGATGAACCTGCGGATATGTACGGCAAGGTAATGAGTTTGCGTGACGAACTTATTATTGACTACTTCACCTTCTGTACCCGGCACCCACTTTCTAAGATTGAGGATATGAAGGATAAACTAGAAAATGGTGACACACACCCTCGTGATGCAAAAATGGCCCTAGCGTATGAGATAGTGAGTTTGTACCATGGTGATACTGCTGCCAAAGACGCAAAAGAAGCGTTCGTTAAAACATTTCAAGAGAAGGAGATACCTACAGATATTGAGGAGGTGAAGGTGGGTAAGGGTGCCCCGCTAGTAGAGGCGCTACTTGGCGCGAACCTCATCAGCTCCAAATCAGAATGGCGGCGACTTGTAGAGGGTGGTGGTGTTCATGTGGTTGATGGTGAGGATGAGACAGTCACGGACCCAAACCATGTAATCAATAAAACAACAGTACTCAAGTTGGGAAAACGGAGATTTGTGAAAATCACTACAGACTAAAAAAACCGCCACATGGCGGTTTTTTTAGTCTGTGTCATCGAACTCATCATAATCTACACCTTCCGCATCATCCTCTTCTTCAAAACCTAACAAATCCGAGTCATCCTCTTCTTCATCATCATCTATGTCATCCTCCTCCTCAGAGGTTTCACTACCTTCCGGTTCTTCCTCCTCACTCTCATGCGGTAGGTGGTCGTCCATTTCGTTAGTGTAATCTTCTACACCTTCGCCCATTTCTTCTTCTTCCTCTTCTTCGATATTCCATTTTTGGTTATCAAACAGAGTAGTGGTCATAACAACAGCGACGTTACTGATAATGGTCGTAGTGTCGTATCGGGACTATTTGTATCAAACAGCAGACCTTGGGGCAAGTGGTGTCGTGTGGGGATAACTATACATTCGACAATGGACCCCCAAGCACCGCACATGCCGTGAGCCCAACAGCTATTGCATCATACTCGTCGTCGTACTTTACAGGATGGTTCACCTCAATTAGACGGGGCACCATGAACATCACCTGGTCTTTGGTTGCCCTACCATCTCCCGTGACAGCAACCTTCACCTCACCAGGGCCATACTCATAAATAGGTACCTGAGACTCACGTGCGGTTAATAACAATGCGCCACGTACCTCAGCAACACGCATTGCGGTTTTTTGATTCCGTGTCACATAGAGTGTTTCAAGCGCACAGGCGTCGGGCTTGTGCTCGTGTATCCACCTTCGCATCTCTTCAACCACAAACAGTAGACGGTCCGCAAAGTCCAACTGCTTGTCTGTTGTGATTGTGTGAGATGTAATGAGTGTTGTTTTCGCATCAGTGCCAGTTTCAAGTAGGGCAATACCACACCTGTCATAACCCGGGTCTAAACTCAACACCTTCATAATCTACTCGGCATTAGTGTAGACCTGCTGTACATCATCATGTTCTTCAATTGCGTCGACTAGACCTGAAAGCTTCTCAACATCTCCATCCTCAAGTGGGGTAGTTGTTGTTGGCTCCCAGTCCGCGCCCTTCTTTTCAAAGGCCCAGCTCGCTGCGCCCGGCTCCGCAAGTTGATATCCTAATTTTGAGATTAGATGCTTTAGTTCAGAAACAGTTCTATTGCGGTTGTCGGTCAATGTATCTATCAACATTGCCACACCACCTGGCCCATATAGCTCGTAGGTAATATGTTCAAGCTCTCCAGCACCACCACCAATCCCTTTTGCGACCGCGCGCTCAATATTCTCCTTAGGCATATTTGCCGCTTTAGCCTTATCGATAACAACCTTGAGTGATGGGCTGTTCACATCACCACCAGCAAGTCGTGATTCAACAGCGATGAGCTGTGCAAGTTTCCCAAAAACCTTCCCCCGCTTTGCGTCAAGGGCTGCTTTCTTGTGTTTAATTGTTGACCATTTTGAGTGTCCGGACATATGAAATTGTAGATTATGGTGATTATAATACGTGCACACTCCACATATGCAAGATTTGGGCAACCATGCAGTTTGGTATACTACCTATATGACAAAAAAACGCAGCCTTTTACTGTTGGCACCCGCCGTCTTCTTGCTGCCAACAATTGTACTTGCACAAGACACAACATGGATTGAGACTGCTGGTGATGAAGTACTAGCGCTTGCAGATGTAGCTGTATATGTACTGGCCGCATTGGCATTTGTTCTCTTTTTGTGGGGAGGCATCTTGTTCATTCTACATTCTGATAATGAACTACAACGAGCACAAGGAAAGAAGCGGATGATGTGGGGGGTGGTAGGACTTGTTGTACTTATGGGTGTTTGGGGATTTGTCTCCATTCTCCAGGTGTTAACAGGTATAGAAGGTGAGGATGTGGTAGACGCCCCACAGGTAGAGCCGTACTCACCATAAGCACAATATGTTGCAGTTGCACGCACAAGACTTTTCGTATTTAGACGACTTCTTCATCAATACTTTAGGAGTGATTGACACAGTAGTACCTGTGCTTATCGCACTAGCGTTACTTTTCTTCTTATGGGGTCTTGTTGTTTTTATTGCTCAATCTGGAAACGAGCAGGCGACCACCCAAGGTAAACAAAAAATGATATGGGGTCTTATAGCACTTTTCGTGTTGGTTAGTGTGTGGGGTATTGTGAATATCCTTATTGGGATTTTTCTTCCAAGCACCGACCTTGATCCAAACGATGTACCGTGGACATTACCACCCCATTAATAAAACTTCATGAAATTCTTTCGAACCCTAATAATATGTGCGACACCCGGTTTGTTAGTGGCCACTAACATAGTAAAAGCACAGAGTGCTGAGTACCCAATCACCTTCTTGGAGGAGCTCTACGACACAATTGATATTGCAATACCTGTTCTGATTGCACTCGCTTTAGCTCTCTTTCTTTGGGGTCTTGTTGTTTTTATTGCTCAATCTGGAAACGAGCAGGCCCGCACAACAGGGAAACAAAGAATGATTTGGGGTGTGATTGCGCTTTTTGTACTAGTCAATGTGTGGGGTATTGTGAACCTTCTACAAGAAATGATTGGTGTAGAGGATGACCCAGGGCTCACCGCCCCAGACGTACACACCCTCTAACCCAACCTTAATTGGTACCACCTATTGGTTTTTTGCCAAGATGTTCGTAACCTAGTGGTGTGACCACACGCCCGCGTGGTGTTCGTTCTAAAAGACCTGAGCGAATAAGGTATGGTTCATACACCTCCTCTATTGTAGCCTCCTCCTCAGCCATTGCTGCTGCGAGGGTGCTGAGCCCAACAGGACCGCCCTCAAACTTCTCAACAATAATACGCAGCAACTCGCGGTCAGCATGCTGCAAACCAAGCGAGTCAAAACCAAGTTGATCCAGTGCCTCATCAACCAACCGAGCGTCAAGGGTGCGCTTGTGAACCTGTGCATAGTCACGACAACGCTTTAACAGGTAGTTTGCTGTTCTTGGGGTAAATCGACTACGTAGTGCAATTGAGCGCGCGGCCGCGTCATCAAGTTGAACATCAAGTATCTGTGCCGAGCGGTGTATCACACGAGCAATTTCTTCATTGGTGTAGAACTCGAGTCGGAACACACCACCTGAGAACCGTGAACGCAGTGGTGCGGAGAGTAGCGCAATACGAGTGGTGGCTGAGATGAGTGTAAACGGAGGAAGGTCTAGTTGTATGGTTCGTGCCGACGGCCCCTTACCAATAATGATATCCAGCACACCGGCCTCGAGGGCGGGGTAGAGCACCTCCTCTACAGATTTGTTGAGTCTGTGTATTTCATCTATGAACAAAATATCGTTCTTGCCCAAGTTTGTGAGAATGGCAGCAAGGTCACCAACACGCTCTATGGCTGGTCCAGATGTTACCTTCATTGCGGCACCAAGGTCTCGGGCGATAAGGTGGGCCAGTGTTGTTTTTCCAAGGCCTGGAGGGCCGTAGAACAACAAGTGCTCAGGGGCGTGTCCGCGTTCTCGTGCCGCCCCCAGCAAGATATGAAGGTTATTCTTTGTACCTTCCTGGCCAATATAGTCATCCCACTGTGTGGGGCGCAGGGTCTTATCCAACCACTGGTCTGTAGTTTCTTTCGGCTTCTTCTGTTCCTTGGGAGGGGTTGACATATTGAATTGTTTATGCTAATCTTTTCTTCGAAATCGACTACTGTTGTTTTCTCTGAAATACCGGTTGGGAATTGAACCCCCAACGTGACAAAACTGCGCTTGCGCGGTAACGGATACTGTTCGAGGACTCCTTGGTCCCACACACTCCTTACACCATCATAACAGACGGTATAAGGCGTGTGTGGATGCTGGGGTACTCCTTAGTTTAGGATCTGCATTTAAATCCTTT